>JAEEGJ010029129.1_pt1 | contig 10919 bp, 8 predicted proteins | sample 8958761 | NCBI WGS metagenome assembly JAEEGJ01 (sample SAMN16246546, study PRJNA631951) | gut metagenome | biome: gut microbiome; feature: rumen; material: RS-attached | host: Bos | place: Iran: Karaj | collected 2018-10
ACCTTGCTTTTCGTTGAGACCAGCTTTGCTAGTACCTGAAGTACCCAGAGCCGGGGTCGAACCGGCACGGGTTGCCCCACTGGTGTTTGAGACCAGCGCGTCTACCGATTCCGCCATCTGGGCATGTGTTGCGCAACTGTGTTCTCAACCGAAAGCGGGTGCAAAGGTAATATAAAAAATTGAAATACCAAAGGTTTCTGATAAAAAACTTAAAAATACTTGCAGATATCATGAATTTTGCGTACCTTCGCACACAGATAAATATTACTAAACGCAATCCATGGAAATATCCGAAAAAAATAACTTCTGCGTGATACTTGCAGGGGGACGCGGACGGAGGCTTTGGCCTGCGAGTCGTCATGAGCATCCCAAGCAGTTTATAGATTTCTTCGGTACTGGCAGAACGATGCTTCAGGCAACGTTCGAACGATTCGCGAAGATACTGCCTAAGGAGAATATGTATGTATGTACGTGTAAGGAATACCTGGAGCTGGTGAAGGAACAACTGCCCGAGCTGCCGGAACCTAACATCATGCTGGAGCCCATTCACAGGAATACGGCGCCGAGTGTGGCGTGGGCTACGATGCGTATCCTGCAGCGTGATGCTAATGCCAATATCGTCATCACGCCTTCAGACCAGCTGGTGCTCGACGAACACTCTTTCTTCCATAGCGTCGATGTCGGCATCGGCTATGTGACGGAGAACGACGTGCTGCTGGCGATGGGGGTGAAGCCGACAAGGCCCGAGCCCGGCTATGGCTATATCCAGCTGGGCGACCTGAGTTGCAAGCCGGAGGTGTTCAAGGTGAAATCATTCACCGAAAAACCAGAGCGCGCCTTTGCCAAGATGTTTATGGAGAGTGGCGAGTTCTATTGGAACACAGGTATCTTTATCTCAAACGCCAAGCACTTGATTAAGACCTTTGAGCATATCTTCCCGGAGGTGCTCCGCAACCTGAAGGTTGAGCATCCTGGCTATACGCTGAACGAGGAGCTGGAGTATGTCGCGGAGAACTATCCCCGCTATCCCAATCTCTCACTCGACTATGCGATTCTGGAGCAGAGCAAAAACGTGTATGTGATGAAGTGTAACTTCGGTTGGGCCGACATGGGCACCTGGCATGCCATCTATGAGGCTATCAGCAAGGTGGAGGACGACAATGTCATCCTTGACTCGCATGTCGAGATGGAGGACTGCCGCAACAATATCATTATGCTGCCAAAAGACCGTCTTGGCGTGTTCAGCGGTCTTGAGGGTTATATCGTGGTAGAGCAGGATAATGTATTGCTGATATGCAAGAAGGGTGATTCCTCGGCACTGGTGAAGAAATATGCCAACGAGGTACAGATTAAATACGGTGATGAGTTTGTCTAATCGACAAACTCATCACGTATCTTAGCAGCGATTTCCTTAAACTCTTCTTCGGAGAGCTTCAGCTTCTCCCGGCGGAAATCTACATCCTGTTCCGACTGCATCGGAATCAGGTGGATGTGGGCGTGAGGCACTTCGAGACCGAGCACCACTTCAGCGACTTTCTTGCAAGGGAAGGCAGCCTTGATGGCCTTGGCTACTTTCTTGGCAAACACTTGGAACTCGGCCAACTCATCATCGTCCATGTCGAAGATGTAATCTACTTCGCGGCGAGGGATCACAAGCGTGTGGCCCTTCACCAACGGATTGATATCGAGGAACGCATAGAATTTCTCATTCTCGGCGCACTTGTAGCTGGGTATCTCTCCAGCGGCAATCTTACTGAATATATCCATAATTATCCAACGGTGATTTTGTCAATACGCAGTTTAATGGCACCACGAGGAATCTTAACCTCTACCTCATCGCCGACCTTATGGTTCAGCAGTCCCTGGGCGATAGGGGTCTTAATGGAAATCTTTCCCTCGCGGAGGTTTGCTTCGCTCTCGCTGACGATGGTATAGGTCATCTTGGCCTTGTTCGTGAGATTGGTCATCTCCACCTTCGACAGGATCTGTACAGAGTCGGTGCTGAGGCGAGATGTATCGACTACCTTAGCCTCGGCGATGGTCAACTTCAAACGGTTGATCTTATCCTCCAAGTGAGCCTGAGCTTCCTTGGCAGCGTCATACTCGGAATTTTCGCTGAGGTCACCCTTCTCACGGGCCTCGGCGATGGCAGCAGAGGCCTTCGGGCGCTCAATGCTCTCCAACTGTTTCAGTTCGGCTACCAATTTGTCGTAGCCTTCTTGTGACATATAAGCCATAGTTATTCTTTTTTATTGTTTTACTTGTTCTTGACCCTTAGACAGACATAAAACAAAGAATTCCGACAATGGTGTCGTGTCGGAATCCTTGATGCTAATATGTCGTATCCTTACTTTTCTGTTTGCAAAGGTAGGACTTTTTTCTGAACCAAACAAATTTTTCGTGGTAAAAATTGTCAATAGGTTCGTTTTGCCTTTGTCCAAAAGGTCTGGCAGATGGCGTAGAATAGTACGGCCGATACCCAACCTGCGAAAACGTCGATGAGGTAGTGGGCACGGATATAGACTGTAGCCAAGGTCATTAGGATGAAGAAGGGCAGGATAAAGAGTGTCAGTCTGCGGCTTCTGGCGCGCAAGGCCAGCAACATCAGCACGGTGCAGATACCTACATGGCTGCTAGGGAAGGCGGCCGTCGGGCGTTCGCCGGCAGTATGCCCGTCAACAAAACTCTGATAGAGAAAGCCGTCGCTATTGCCGCCCATGGGGAGTGCCTCCATGTGTGTGACGAAATAGTCGTTCACGTTAGGGAATATACCATTGGCGATATTATCCATGCCTACAGCTAGATAATAGTACTGTGGGCCTGTGACGGGCAGAAAGACGAAAACGAGGTAATAGAGGAAGAAAGAACCCAGGATAACGAACACCGTGCGGTCGAATTCTGAGCTGCGGCGAAAGAAATAGTACAATGTCACAACGCCGACGAGCGGATAGTAGGCCATATAGCCCAGATACATCAGTTCACTGAACACTATGTTGGTGATGTGCTGTGAGAAGAGTAGGGCAGGCTGACAGCCGAACACCGATTGTTCGTAACTGGCAAAGATATGGTCGAGATTAGGGAAGAGTTTGTTAAGCTCGTAGGTGTCGGGATACCACCAGGCGAGCAGCAACAGCTGGAGGCTGATACGGCAAAGATGGGTGAAGCGGCAGGGTATCATCCGATAGACGGCCCACACGGCACAGGTGAGAGCTATCACCCTGGCGCGTCCCCAAATGAGCGATTCGGGGTTCTGCAACTTGGTATAGCCGAAAAGGATTAATAACAAGGTCAGTACCAGATAGCCCAAGATAAGCCACTCGACGGTGAGTAGCCCTTTGTGCGGCTTCTTCTCTATCTCAAATAAATATTTAAATCCTTTCAATGTTGTAAATGTTTAAAGCCATTTGTGGTCTTTATACCACTGAATCGTTGTCTTGACGCCTTCTTTCAGTTGGACCTTGGGCTCAAAGCCTAATTCGTGGCGGGTGGGTTCGATGTCGCATCGCCAATTACGCTGACGCAGTATGTTATACTTGTCGTTGTTCAGAGCAGTCACCTTGCCAGTCATGTGTCCGATGTATTCGCCGAAAAAAGTGACGACGCGCAGTACCCAGACGGGAGCAGTGATGCGTAGCCACCAAGGGCGGCCCAGCTCTTCGTGGATGAGGTCGCTGAAGGTGGTGCTCTGATAGACCTGTCCGTCGGAGAGGAAATATTTCCTACCAGTCTCACCCTTCTCTAAGGCGAGGAATACAGCCTGCACCACGTCGGTGACATAGACGAACGTGATATCCTGGCGCTGGTAGCCAACAGCGAAGTCGATGTGTTGCTTGATGCTCTTGGCCATCATGAAATAATCCTTCTCACGAGGTCCATAGACACCTGTCGGCCTTAAAATAATATAAGGTAGGCGTGAGCCGATGGAGTCGATATACCTTTCTGCCTCCAGTTTGCTACGTCCATATTCTGTATTCGGTTTTGGGGTATCGTCTTCGCGAATCTCGTCGTAGGGCAGTTGTTCCTTGATGGCGCCGAAGACGCTGAGACTGCTTAGGAAGACAAATCGCTTCAAGGGCATCTGCAGATCCAGCAGGGCGTCGACAAGGTTCTTTGTTCCCTCTGTATTGATGCGGCGAAAATCCGCCTTGTTCAAGCATTTCGTTACGCCGGCGGCATGCACCACGTAGTCGAACTGATGAGGTCGCAGCTGTTCTATGAGTTGTGCCTTTGACGACAGATTCAATTCGATAAAGTGGATGCGCTCGTCCTGCAGGTACTCTTTAGAACTGCTTTTGCGTATGGCAGCCCAAGTCTCGAAGCCTTGCTTGAGTGCTTCCTCCACGATAAATGAGCCTATGAATCCGCTGGCACCAGTGATTAATATCTTCATGTTTGTTAAATTTGGGTGCAAAGGTACATATTTTATTGAACACAAAGAAACGAAGGAACGAAGAATTAAGTTAAAAGAAGAAAAATCTTTGTGTCTTTGTGTCTTCGTGTTCTATTTTTTTATAACTTTGCAGAAACAATAAACAATAAGTCTATGGGAAAGAAGAAAGGTGGAAAACGTTTAGGGAAGAAGCAGGTCAGCGAGTTGCTGCAGAACCTCTTCCAGCATAATCCGAACGAGACCTTCACGTTCAAGCAGATATTCAAGGCATTGAAACTTGATACTCATCCGTTGAAGATGCTCGCCATCGACGTGATGGAGGAAATGGCATGGGATGATTTCCTCTCCAAGGTAAGCGACAACTCCTACCGGCTGAACCTGAAAACGCAGGTACAAGAGGGCGTGTTCCGTCGCAAGTCTAATGGTCGTAACTCATTCCTGCCCGATGATGGTGGCACACCAGTATTTGTGGCAGAGCGCAACTCGATGTCGGCTCTGGACGGTGACCGCGTGAAAGTATCATACATGGCCCGTCGAGACAAACATATCAAAGAGGCGATGGTTATTGAAATCGTCAAGCGTGCCCATGATCAGATTGTTGGTAAGCTACGTGTGGAGAAAGATATGGCCTTCCTCGTACCGCTCGACAACACTTTCGTGCATGACATCATCATTCCCAAGCGCAAGCTAAAGGGGGGCAAGACCGACGACAAGGCGGTGGTGAAGGTGGTGCAGTGGCCCGATAATGAGCATAAGAACATTATTGGCTCTGTGGTGGATATCCTTGGAAAGACGGGTGACAACAATGCTGAGATGCACGCCATCCTCGCTCAATACAATCTACCCTATAAGTATCCGAAGAATGTGGAGGAAGCGGCAGAGAAGATTGATGCCACCATTACGCAGGAGGAGATCGACCGCCGTGAGGATTTCCGTGACGTGTTTACTTGTACCATCGACCCGAAGGATGCCAAGGACTTTGACGATGCCCTTAGTATACGTAAGTTGGATAATGGTTTGTGGGAAGTGGGCGTGCATATTGCCGATGTCTCGCATTATGTGAAGGAAGGCTCTGTCATCGACAAGGAGGCCTATGCTCGTGCTACGAGTATCTATCTCGTGGATCGCACCATCCCAATGCTGCCTGAGCGCCTTTGTAACTTCATCTGTTCGTTGCGACCCGACGAGGAGAAACTGTGCTATAGTGTGATCTTTCAGCTCGACGACGAGGCAAACATCAAGCATTGGCATCTGGCGCATACCGTCATCAAGAGTAATCGTCGCTATGCCTACGAAGAGGTGCAGCAGATTCTGGAGGACAATGGCGTGAAGGACGGTACAGGCGAACCGGCTCCTCCAGCTACGAAGAAGAATCCCTATAAGGGTGAGAATGCAACCGAACTGATTACGCTCGACGCCCTCGCCAAGAAACTGCGTGCAGCCCGCTTCAAAAACGGCAGCGTGAAGTTCGACCGTGAGGAATTGCATTTCGATATTGATGAGACGGGTAAGCCTGTTCGTGCCTATTTCAAGACCTCAAGAGATGCTAACAAGTTGATAGAGGAGTTTATGTTGCTGGCCAATAAGACAGTGGCAGAATCGATAGGACGCGTGAAGAAGGGTGCAAAGGCCAAGACGCTGCCTTACCGTATCCACGACCAGCCAGACCCCACGAAACTCGAGAATCTGCGCCAGTTCGTCGCCAAGTTCGGTTATAAGGTGAAGACCAGCGGCACGAAGGGAGCCATCACCAGGTCGCTGAATGCCTTGATGGCTGACGTTGAAGGTACCCGTGAGCAGAATGCCATCGAGACAGTGGCGCTGCGGGCTATGATGAAAGCCAAGTATAGCGTGCATAACATCGGCCACTATGGTCTGGCTTTCGACTATTACACCCACTTCACCTCACCCATCCGCCGCTATCCCGACACGATGGTGCACCGTCTGCTGACGAAATATCAAGAGGGTGGTCGCTCGGCTAATAAAGAAAAGTACGAGGAGTATTGCGAGCACTGCAGCGATATGGAGCAGATCTCGCAGAACGCAGAGCGCGACTCTATCAAATATAAGATGGTGGAGTTTATGGCTGATAAGATAGGCAACACCTATGATGCCCATATCAGTGGTCTTACCTCCTACGGCATCTATGCTCAGATTGACGAGAACCACTGCGAGGGTATGATCCCCATCCGTGACCTTGGCAATGACTACTACGACTTCGACGAGAAGAACTTCGTCATCGTAGGCCGCCGTCATCACACGAAATACCAACTTGGTGATCCTATCCGCATTCAGGTGGCGCGGGCCAATATCGAGCGCAAACAACTCGACTTTACACTGGCTGATGATTGACGGAAATGTTAAAAATCATACCTTCAGAAGAAAAATCCCGATAATCCTTTGGTGGCTATCGGGATTTTTATTTATCTTTGCAGCCGCAAATTAATAAATCTATCACAAACAAAGTTTAATGCAACAAAGAAGAAAAACCAACAAACGTTTTGTCAGTCGTTGTGCGACACAACTGAAGATGTAGCCTTAGGCTATGTCGTTGTGCTGTCATTCCGACTTCGCGAATGCGTATTGATGGGTGATCTTTGACTTATTGCTACAACTATGTCTTGTGATAGAGACTTCCAAGAAGTTTCTATGAAGCTCACTGGGCAGTGGCCTCGGCCTTGCCCAAATACCTCTTGCGCCCCTTTGCTAAGGGGTTATGTGACCGATTTATTACTATGTTTCAAATCCCTTTTATGAAAGACAAGAAATTAGAGAAGCTCAATAATGAGCTGGCAGATGATGAATTTGAGAGATTGCTCCAGGAGTATCTTGACGAGTCGCTTGACTCAGATGATACCCTGGATGAGACCGAAAACCTTGATGATGACACAGATGAAAAGAAACTAGACAAGGCTGTGATGAAATTGAAGGAAAACGCCAAGAAGAAAAAGTCGGAGGAGGGGGTGTGCATCTCACCAATAGCCCTCTCCATCGCGATTCGCAAAGACTGTGACAAGACTTGCTACTGTGATGGTTCCGTTACCGTCCGTATTGCTACAAACGATGAGGCGTTGCCTGATCTTGATCGCTTCAAATGCTACGTCTATACAGAGGACTATTACCTGATGTGTTCCAATATCGACGACTGTAACGTCCAGCGTGATGACAACGAACTGACCTACGAGATGGCCTGCAAACATATCTGGTTGCCTGGCAAGTATATGCTGCTGGCTGTTGACGGATATGTGGATAATGCATCTGTGCGGATGGATTTCTTGGTTGATGATGATCTCGCCGTCCATTGTGAAGAAGCTAACTATGTTCCGCTCTGTGGTATCGACGATGTGCTGGCTCTTTGTCTCAGCCGTATGAAGACGTGGCATCAGATGGCTGTTCTCCCAGGAGCCATCAACATGCGGCGGAAGATTCTGGAGTATCGGCGGTTCTCGCTTTACAATGATGTGAGGAAGGAGATGGAAGTCGAGCCGCTTGAAGGGAATTACAATTTCCTGTTCTGCACCCGTAACGAGGACTTTACCGAGGAGGTGATCAAAAACTTCAGTGTTCAGATAGGTATTAGTAAATCACTGGAGTACATCGACTGTTCGACGTTGTACGATGCGACCTGCAACAATCCTTACGAGCATCTTTACGACCAACTATCCTCACTCCCAGACAAGATAACCTGTCTGACGCATCTGGGTGCCCTCCTTTCTTCTGGTGGCAAGACCATCGTGAAACGTATCCTGGATACGGTGAAAGCGTCGGAACCTCAAGGCCTGCTCTGGCTCTGCGGAACCCAGCTGGAGATAACAACGCTGCTGGAGCAGTTTCCGTCGATGAAGGATTTCTTCACCAGTGAAAGTTGGATTATGCAGGAGACCTATACCGCCTTCGAGCTGATACAGGCCTTCTTCAGTCAATTGGAAAAGGAACATCTGATACCATCGAAAGAGGTGATGGACCAGGTTTCAAGGACCATCATCAAAGGAGGAAGGCAGGATACTCTCCCAGACTGGTCGCTCAGCGACATCCGACGGATGATAGCAGAGAATATCCGTCCTCGCTATGTGCGGCGGGCGATAGAGATGATGGGGGAAGAGATTCCGTTCCTTGAACTGGAGGATATTGACACCAGTCTGCTTGTTCCCTCTTCCGATATGTTTGAAAGGTGTCTTAACGACTTGAAGGAGATGGTAGGACTCGACGAGGTGAAGCAAGGCATCATCACGATGGCCAACAATACCCGTTTCTATACGAAGCGTCGTCGGCAAGGGCTGCATAATTCTTGTAATGTGGCTTACCATTGTATTTTTACAGGCAATCCTGGTACCGGCAAGACTACTGTCGCACGGCAGCTGGGCCGCCTTTATCACTCGCTGGGTCTGCTCTCTCGTGGTGAGGTCATCGCCGTTGACCGTACGCGTCTTGTGGGCCGTTATATCGGTGAGACGGAAGAGAATATGAAGGCTGTGCTCGAAGAAGCCCGTGGCAACGTGCTCTTCATCGATGAGGCCTACAACCTCTACGACGGCTCTGACGATCGCAAGGACTTCGGTGCCCGTGTTCTCGATTCGCTGCTCACCGTGCTCTCTCAGCCCAATCCCGACATGCTCATCGTCTTTGCGGGCTATGAGAAGGAGATGGATGCCATGCTCAATACCAACCCAGGACTGACAGGGCGCTTTCCCTACAAGTACCGTTTTGCCGACTATAATGCCGACCAACTGATGGAAATCGCTTTCCGCCTGCTGCGTCGTGATGACTATATCCTGAGTGATGAGGCGACCTCACTGCTCCGCGATTCAGTCGTCCAGACCCTGAGTCAGCGTACGCCGAATTTCGGCAATGCCCGTTGGATGGAACAATACATCCGCAATGGTATTATCCCGGCAATGGCAGACCGCCTCGCTACTTCAGGTTCCGATGACTATCAGCACATCGAAGCCTCTGATGTTCAAAAGGCATATGAGAAATTCAATCCAATGGCCACAGAACTGAAGCCCCGCCGTAAGGTGGGCTTCGGCCTCTGAGGCACCCCAATTAAACATAATTCATCGAAATTTCTGATTTTGTTGTTCGTTTTTACGGAAAATGTGCTATCTTTGCAGCGTCATAAACGGTAACCATGATTAGATATACCAAGAAAGAGGAGATCTGGAATGCCTCGTCGCACGGTGGGGGGATCCTGTTGGGAGTGGTGTTCGGCATCATCTTCCTGATATGGTGTTTCAGGAGCGACAACGACTGGGCGAGGGTGGGGGTAATCCTCTATCTCTTCGGAATGTTGGGTTCCTATGTTGCCTCGACGCTCTATCACTCCATCAAGCACCACTCGAAATGGAAGGAACGCCTGCGTAAGTGGGACCATGCGGCTATCTACTGGCACATTGCCGGTTCATATTCGCCGTTGACATTGGTGGCTCTGCGCGAACAGGGCTACTGGGGCTGGAGTCTTTTTATTTTCGTGTGGACCTGTGCACTGGCTGGAACGATTGTTAGCTTCATCAGACTGAAGGAGCACTCTAACTTGGAGACGTTCTGTTTCGTAGGTATGGGTCTGAGCGTGCTTGTGGCCTTTAAGCCGCTGATCAACTCGGTGCCTGCTGCCGCTTTTATCTGGATCGTCGCTGAGGGCGTCAGCTATATCACGGGAGCCGTATTCTATTCGCTGAACAAGACGAAGTATATGCACTCCGTGTTCCACTTCTTTGTTCTCGCTGGCTCCGTCTGTCATATCATCGCCGTCTGGGATGTGCTGATGGCATATCTGTAGATTTGCCATTGAAATGGCGAAGTTACTCGGTTTCGGCAAAAAAAAGAATAAAATCTTTTGTTTTGCTCTCAACTTTTCGTAACTTTGCACGCAAATTTGCAAATTTAACAAGATTATGGCTTATACACGTTTGACGGCTGCTGAGGCAGCAGCCCTGATTAAGAATGGCGATCACATCGCCATGAGTGGCTTTACACCTGCTGGTGTGGCTAAGGCAACTACCAAGGAACTGGCCAAGCTCGCTGTGGCTGAGCATGAGGCTGGCCGTGAGTTCAAGGTGGCAATTTTCACGGGTGCTTCTACAGGACAGAGTACCGATGGTGACCTGGCTAATGCACAGGCAATCCTCTATCGTGCTCCCTACACGACGAACCCCGATTTCCGTAAGCACGTGAATCTGGGTGAGATCCCCTACAACGACCTGCACCTGAGTCACATGGCACAGGAGCTGCGCTATGGTTTCTATGGTCCATTGGACTGGGCTATCCTCGAGGTGTGTGATATCGAGGAGGTGGGCAACGACTATCATGTCTATCTGACTGCTGCCGGTGGTATCTCTCCGACAGCCGCCCGTCTGGCCAAGCACGTGATTCTGGAGCTCAACTCGTTCCATAATCCTAATGCGAAGTTCATTCATGATGTGTATGAGCCGCTGGATCCTCCTTACCGCAAGGCTATTCCCATCGAGCATGTTGGTGACCGTATTGGCAAACCTTATGTTTCGATTCCTAAGGATAAGGTAGCAGGTGTCGT
>JAEEGJ010029130.1_pt1 | contig 10919 bp, 10 predicted proteins | sample 8958761 | NCBI WGS metagenome assembly JAEEGJ01 (sample SAMN16246546, study PRJNA631951) | gut metagenome | biome: gut microbiome; feature: rumen; material: RS-attached | host: Bos | place: Iran: Karaj | collected 2018-10
TCAAAAGCCTCTCCGAGCTTACCGAGCTTGATATAATTGGCTATATCATCAACGCCCTCATTACCGAACTGAGAATCATAAAGTCTTTGAATGGTATCGTAAGTATACAATCCTTCCTGTGCCTTTGTGGTGGACTTAATGTTCCATACGATAAGCTTTTTGCCAAGCGATTCGCTGACAGCCTTTGCAAGCATTGTCTTTCCCGTACCGGGCTCACCTTTGATGAGCAAAGGCTTTTCAAGCTGCATGGCGATGTTTACGGAAAGCATGAGTTCTTCCGAAGCAATATATTGTTCTGTCGAATTAAAATTATCAGCCAATTTCGTCTCCTGTCTCCATTTTCTTGTCCCTTAACATAAGAACCTTTAAAGCATCTTTTGCGGGAACGTTATCAAACAGTATCTTGTTAACTTCTTCGATGATGGGAAGCTCCACATCGTACTTCTTGGCAAGTCCCATTGCGGCCTTGGCGCTGTATACGCCTTCTACAACCATCTTTACTTCATCCATGGCTTCCTGCATCGTCTTGCCCTGACCGATAAGAATACCGGCGCGACGATTTCTTGAATGCATGGATGCACAGGTAACGATAAGATCACCTATACCGGTAAGACCTGCAAATGTTTCGAATTTACCACCCATCTTTATGCCGAGTCTTCCGATCTCGGTAATTCCTCTTGTGATAAGAGCGGCTTTTGTATTGTCACCGTATCCGAGTCCGTCTGCGATTCCGGCGGCAAGCGCAACAACGTTCTTTAAAGCCGCGCCGATCTCCATGCCGAGCATATCGGTCGATGTATAAACTCTGAAAGTTTCACACATAAAAATGTTTTGTATGAATTCAGCGGTCTTAATATCTTCGCTTCCCACAACTATGGTCGTCGGAAGTCCTCTGCCAACCTCTTCGGCATGGGAAGGGCCGCACATAACAGCCACCTTACATTGAGGTATCTCTTCTTTTATTACTTCCGAAAGTCTCATAAGAGTTTCCTCTTCGAGACCTTTGGCGACATTAACTATGATCTGTCCGTCTTTTACGAACTTACTCATGTCTGCCGCGGTCTTCCTTATAAACGGTGAAGGGACAGCCAAAACAAGAACTTCGTTATCCTTAACCGTCGATTCAAGATCAGTCGTAAACTTAATGCTTTCCGAGAGTTTTACTCCGGGGAGTTTTGTAGTATGTTCATGCTCTTTCTTAAGCATTTCGATCTCATCTTCAAGAATCGACCAGACCGTAACATCACAACCGTTATTTGTAAGCAGAGCCGCAAGGGCGATTCCCCACGAACCTGCACCTATTATACCTATCTTCAATTTTTGTCCTCTCCTTCGCCCTTATAATCACGAGCATCAATGTTTGTTTCTATATCCATCTTGTTCTTCTTAAGCAGATACGTTTTTCTCTCCGATTTGGTGAGTAAACGCTTAATGTTTGCTCTGTGCATATAAAATGCCAGTACGGTAAGAAGAAAAACAATGACATACAGTTCATTTAAAACAGGCTGTTCGACTCCGAAAATACCAAGCTGTCCCAAAATGATCGTTTCAACAAAGAAACAAAGATATAAAAGAAGGGAACCTATGGAAACTATATGAGTGATAAAGAAATTACCGAAAAATACCAAAAGACCGAAAGGAATGTAAAGCCAATGTGCGGCTATCATCATACCGCCTGTCGTAGCTATTCCTTTACCGCCTTTAAACTTAAGATAGAAGGGAAAATTATGTCCGAGGACACAACCCGCACCCGTATATATCATAATGAGCGGAGCTATATCCGCATATTTGTCCGCAAACAAAGCTCTTGTAAGCAAGATCGCGATTATCGATTTCATGAGGTCTCCGACAAAAACGATCAAACCCGCTTTTGTTCCGAGAACCCGCAATGTGTTCGTAGTGCCTGCGTTTCCGCTGCCATGCTCACGAATGTCTATACCCTTTATCTTTCCAAGTATATATGCCGTCTGAAGTGAACCGAGGGCATATCCGATCAAAAGACAAACAACTCTTATCATAGTTACTCATCTTCCTTTCTTTCTCTGATAATGAATTTAAGAGGAGTTCCGTTAAACCCGAATGTATCTCTTATCTGATTCTCAATATATCTGACATATGAAAAATGCATCAATTCTTTGTCGTTAACAAAAATAACAAAAGTAGGCGGCTTAACGCCTGTCTGCGTGATATAGAAAAGTTTAAGTCGCTTTCCTTTATCCGTGGGGGGCTGCTGCATGGAGACCGCTCTTGTCATGATCTCGTTTAAAACACCCGTTCCGACACGCATATTATGATTTTCATTTACAGCATCGATTACCTCAAACAGCTTGTTGATTCGCTGTCCGGTCATTGCCGAAATAAAGATTATCTCTGCATAAGGCATAAACGAAAGAACCTTCTTTACTTCTTCGGTAAATCTGTAAATAGTCTTATCATCTTTTTCAACCGCGTCCCATTTGTTCACGGCAATGATAGTTGCTTTGCCCCTGTCATGAGCGATACCGGCAATCTTTGCATCCTGTTCGGTAACGCCGTTTGTTGCATCTATCATAAGAACCACAACGTCTGCACGTTCAACGGCCGAAACGGTTCTTATTATCATATAATGCTCAAGATCTTCTTTGATCTTGTTCTTCCTTCTGACGCCGGCGGTATCTATAAAGACATATTCCCTGTCATTAAACTTAACGTCGGTATCAACGGCATCTCGAGTTGTTCCCGCGATATCCGAAACGATGAGTCTGTTCTGTCCGAGAATCTTATTGATAAGAGAACTCTTACCCACATTGGGCTTTCCGACTACCGCAACTTTTATACGATCGTCTTCCTCTTCCTCACCGCATTCTTCGGGGAAATGTTTAACAACCTCATCCAAAAGATCGCCTATACCAAGCATATTGGCGCTTGAAACGGGATATGGATCACCGATACCGAGATTGTAAAACTCATAGACATCGGTCATATACTTATTGAAATCGTCTACTTTGTTCACAACGAGCAAAACAGGCTTATGCGACTTTCTTAACATATCGCAGACCTTTGAATCGGAATCCACAAGTCCCTGTTTTACATCCACCATAAAAAGAATAACGTCGGCGGTCTCTATCGCGATCTCAGCCTGATCTCTCATCTGTTTTAAGATGACATCGTTACTGTCGGGCTCAATACCTCCCGTATCAACCAGCGTAAAATTGTAATCCAGCCAGTTGATGTCCGCATAGATACGATCTCTCGTTATTCCCGGAGTATCTTTAACTATTGAAATTTTTTCACCTGCCAATGCATTAAACAGGGTGGATTTACCCACGTTGGGTCTACCCACCACAGCAACTATCGGCTTACGCTTCTTCATATCCATTTAATCCGTACCGTCTTTCAACATCTTTAAAAGCAGATCACGTCCGCTTGATTTTACAATATCCACCTTTACTTGTAAAGATTTTGCCACATCATCCACAGTAAGGTCATCCAAAAATACGTTTTCTGTAGCGCGAAGCATATTCTGAGGTATAAGTATACGATTACCGCATATATTTCCCTGTAATTGTTTGATTATGTCCTGTCCCGTTATAAGACCGGCAACGGTGATCCTTTCTCCGAAAAAATCATTTCTTATGGCTCTGACGTCAACATGCACTTTCGGATACTCGTTGTTCACCATGTCTGCAAACTTTTTAAGCATGGGAAACGCAAGTTTTCCCGTAACTATCGTACATTCGGACTTCTTCATAAACTTCTTTTTAAGTCCCGTGATCGCATATTTCTTAAAAGCATTGTTAAACTCATCGGAAAACAGTCTGATCATTCCGACGCCGTTCTCAAGCTGAAGGTATCCGTCATATCGACTCTCTTCGGGCATTTCACGACCGGCCAGTATATACCACTCATCACTTGCGTGTATAAAATGAAGACCGTATTGCTCGTAAAACTTTTCCTGATACGATTCGATAAGATCGATGACCTTGATGGCATCTTCTTTGTCAAAAGGCTCAAGAGGATAAAGACCGTCTCTATACTTTGTAAGACCCACCGGAACCACGGAAACGCTTTCAAGTACAGGAAGATACTTTGATAGATCCTCGATGGAACGTTTAAGCTCTTCTCCATCATTAATTCCTTTGCAAAGAACAATCTGGCCGTTCATGGTTATCTCGGCTTCAAAGAATCGATCGACAATCTTTAAACAGTCTCCTGCAAATCTGTTGTTCAACATCTTGCAGCGAAGCTCGGGATTTGTGGTCTGAAAAGATATGTTGATCGGCTCCATTCTGAATCTGATGATACGATTGACATCGTTTTCCGAAAGGTTGGTCAATGTAACATAGTTTCCCTGCAAAAATGAAAGACGGGAATCATCGTCTTTAAAATACAGTGTCTCTCTCATGCCCGGAGGCATCTGATCGATAAAGCAGAAAATACAGTTATTCCTGCACCTTCTGTATTCGTCCATAAGGCCTTCGGAAAACTCAAGTCCAAGGTCTTCGGTCTCGTCTTTATCAATGATAACGTTAACGGTTTCTTCGCCACGTTTAAGTACTATTTCAAGATGAGAATTGAGTATCGCGTATCTGTAATCAAAAATATCTTCGATCACTTCGCCGTTTATCGATATAAGCTCGTCACCTGTTTGTATATCATAATCTTTAGCCACTGAGTCATCGCAGACTTTTGTGACGGTTCTGGCATTTTTACCGGCCAAGATAATGTACTCCTTTTATCTTATTGACTGTATTTATCTTAATCGAAAAACCTTGACGTGTCGATATTGGAATGATAAAAATAAATTGCCGATTAATTCAAAAGGGAGATAAAAAATGCCCAATCTCAGAAAACTTGAAAACGCACTTCCGGTTGCTCCTTTAAAGATCGTTGCGATGGATTCCGCAAGCAAACTTGGAAAAAGCGTTGACAGATATCTAGTCGATTTCAGAAAAAAGATGGATATTGCTCTTAAAAAAGATCCCGCTTTCCAGGGATATATGGAATCGTCTTATCTTATGGACGTAGAATGTCCGCGATTCGGAACCGGTGAAGCAAAAGCCGTTTTCCATGAATCGGTCAGAGGTAAAGATCTTTTCATATTGGTGGATGTTTGCAACAATTCCATCACTTACAACATGAACGGTTATACAAACCACATGTCTCCCGACGACCATTATCAGGACTTAAAGAGAATTATTTCAGCAGCCACCGGCAAGGCTCGAAGGATAAACGTCATGATGCCCTACCTTTATGAAGGACGTCAGCACAAAAGAAATACACGTGAGTCTCTCGACTGCGCTTACGCTCTTGAAGAACTTACCGCAATGGGTGTTTCAAACATAGTTACCTTTGACGCACACGATCCCAGAGTTCAGAATGCCACACCTTTATGCGGATTCGATAATTTCAATGCATACTATCAGTTCTTAAAAGCTTTGCTTAACAGCGAAGAAGACATGATAATAGATAAAGACCACACTGTAGTTATCTCTCCCGACGAAGGAGCCCTCGACAGAGCAATCTACTTTGCGAACGTTATGGGTGTTGATGCCGGTATGTTCTATAAACGTCGTGATTACTCAACGATAGTGAACGGAAAAAACCCTATCGTCGCTCACGAATTCCTCGGTGAAAACATTGACGGAAAAGACGTTATCATAATAGACGATATAATCTCATCGGGCGAAAGCATGCTCGATACCGCTAAACAGCTTAAAAAGATGAATGCAAAGAGAATATTCATTCTTGCAACCTTCGGTCAGTTCAACAACGGAACCGAAGCATTTGACAAAGCTTATGAGCAGTGTATTTTTGATAAGATAATTACCACAAACCTCATTTACACGCCTGAAGCGGTAAAAAGAAAACCCTACTACCTTGAAGCGGATGTTTCAAAATTCATGGCCCAGATAATCGATTTCATGAATCACGATATCTCAGTTTCCAACGTTATGACATCCACAGACAAGATCCACGAAGTTGTGGATAAATACAACAAACGTGTCGGATACGAAATAAACGAATAAACAGTAAAAGCTTCGATCGATGATCGAAGCTTTTTTGTTATTCCGCTTTATTATGAGTGACCGGCAATATAACCGTTGCTTTAAACAGATCGCCGTCAAGATAAATCTCAAAAGAACCGTTATGTGCTTTCGCAAGTGATTTTACTATTGAAAGTCCAAGACCGCTTCCTTCCGAACTTCTGGAAACATCTCCTCTTATAAAACGTTCCGTAAGCTCGTCGGCATTTATGTTTAACTGATTGCTTGATATATTTTTTAGTGACATGATCATGTTGGTCTTATTATCGTCAAGGGTCAGATCAAGATACACTCTCGTATCTTTTAATGCATACTTATATGCGTTCTGCATAAGATTTTCAAGTATACGCCATACATATCTTGGATCCGCTTCTATTACCACGGGCTCTTTGGGCATAGAAAGAATGAGCGCCAAACCTCTCGATTCATACTTCTCTTCAAATTCTCCCTGTGCCTGATAAATAAGCTCGTTAACATTCATCTTGGCAAGTTCCAAAGTGATGTTACCGGAGGTGATCTTTGAAGCCTCAACAAGATCCACCGTAAGCTGCTTTAATCGCTGGGACTTCTCATCGAGAATACGAACATAATTCTTTACTCTCTCATTATCTATGTTTTCACGTTTAATAAGATCCACATAGTTAATGATACTGGTAAGAGGTGTCTTAATATCGTGTGAAACGTTTGTGATCAGATCGGCTTTAAGCTTTTCGTCTTTCGAACTCGTTTCCACCGCTTTCTTTACGGAATCTCCTACCTTGTTTACGATCTCGGCATAGGTTTTATTGTCTCCGTGCATCTTGCTTGTATCAAGTTTTGTATCAAACTGACCTTCATTAATGCTGTTTACGGCATCAAATATACGTTTTCTTTCAAACCCTCTGTTAAATAAGAGCACACCGGTAAGACCGTCAAAGATGAACAGAACCAAAAACGCTATGACCATAAAGTTACTGAAGAACAACATGCAAGCCCAGAATGCGTTAAATATAATGAATCCGAGATATAACGCCCAAGTCCTGATTGCAATGTTCGAAGAATCGTAAACTCTCCAAAATGCTCTTTTAACAAACCCAAGATGCTTGTCCATCCATTTCAGAAGCCCCACGATCACACTGTTTTTGAAAAACAGTTTTAAATATGCTCTTCTGATGAACAGATATAAGAAGTTAAGTCCCGTAAACACATATAAAAATACGGATACGCAAACATGGGTAAGACTTTCTTTAAGGGAAATGGAATCCGAAAACGTCTCGTCTCCCCAGGTAAGAAGACTTATGAGATAAACCACGCCCATAATGATCGCGCACAGTATTATCTGGGTTTCAACGGGCATAGTATCTGTAAATCTTAACTTTACTATATTTCCCGCATCTCGTATGCGCTGTCTTCCCTGTACCAGAAGCACAAAGAATAAAACTGTGAAAGAAAGAAGCCCGATAACGGCAAAGGTAATGATAAAAGGAATTATCCTTACTGCAGTATGAAGATGTGAGTAATTGTCATAGAAAAGATCGTGTACCGGATAAGAAGTATCGAGACCGACCCAGATAACCGTATCATCGGGAAGATAATAGGAATAATCCATGACCTTTGTCTTAACATCTTCGTAATTAACGAGAGTATTGGTGAGATAATCTATGTTTCTGGGACATGCATAGATATATTCACCCATACTTTTAAATGTATCGGCCATCTTATCGGAATCAAGGATGTTATAGTTTAAAAGATTGGTAAATATATCGTTTTTGTTGTTTCCCGCCTTAATATAATAACGAATATTGGTGTTATCGGGATCGTATCTGTCTTTAAGATCGAGATATTCCTTGTAATTTGTATACAAAGAGGTTGCGGCTATCTCGAGGGAATTTACAAGTTCCGAATAGTCTGACACATCATGGGCATAAAACTCCAGGTTCTGTCCCTGACAGGAAAGATATCTGTTGGAGATAACGTCAAGCATCGGTATTGTGTCGTCAATTGTTTGCGTAACAACGATGCCCTTTGTCATGTTTCCGTCTTCATCGACATCATTACTTTCGGAAATGTAGAAAGAAACGTTATCGTCAGAATCATAGGTTTTGGAAGTGGTATTGTTGCTCTGTCCGAAGAAACTGTTCAATTCTTCCCAGGAATTAAAGACCTGGTACGAATGCGATATTCCGTTTGTGGAAATGCCGAACTGTCCCCAGGCAATAAGATCTTTAAGATAATAAGCCGCATCGGGACCGGTATAAGGAGTCTCGTCGGCTCTGTGAGCGTATTTTCCGATAAAGATGATCTTATCGGGATCGTATTCTCCGTCAGTTTCAAGTTGATACCTTATAACGCTGTAACGAAGCACCTCCGAAACGGTATTGTACATATTGGTGGTATGTACTTCGGAGTCATAATAATCAAGCCTGTACTCGTCAAGAGATATCTGGACTTTCTCGTAGTCATCACCAAGACGCGTATAGGCAGTTGAAAAATAGTTATATATGCATATACAGGCGACTGTCAGCACTGCGGACAACGCCTGTAAAATGATAAAAAAGTATTTTTTGAAAGCGAATCTTTTAAGCATCAGATCTTGTCAACCTTATATCCGACACCCCAAACAACTTTAAGATATCTGGGCTCTCTCGGATTAATCTCTATTTTTTCACGAATGTGTCTGATATGAACGGCAACGGTATTGTCAGCACCGATTGCCTGCTCATTCCAGATCTTTTCATAAATCTGATCGATGGAGAAAACTCTTCCCTGATTCTTCACAAGTAAAAGAAGAATGTTATATTCGATGGGTGTAAGTTTAACGGGCTCATCGTCGACAAATACCTCTTTCGTATCGTCATGGATAACAAGACCGCCTACCTGATAAACTTCCATGGAATCCTGAGGAATGTTTCCAAGCTTTGTATATCTTCTAAGCTGGCTTTTTACTCTCGCAACGAGTTCAAGCGGATTAAAAGGCTTGGGAAGATAATCATCCGCACCGATGTTAAGTCCCAGAATCTTATCGGGATCTTCAGTTTTGGCAGAAAGAATTATTATCGGAATGCTGGATGATTCTCTAATCTTCAAAATTGCGTGGATACCGTCCATTCTGGGCATCATCACGTCAATTATCAGAAGTTGTACATCGTTTGATTTCAAAGCCTCGATGGCCTCGATACCGTCAAATGCTTTGATAACTTCAAATCCTTCCTGTAAAAGATAGATCTCAATAGCATCAACTATTTCACGGTCGTCGTCGCAAACAAGAATTTTAGCCATAAATTATATGTTTTCCTTTCAAAAAACTAAATTCACATAATACATAACAAACGATATCATTAAACTATTAAACCGATTGTCATAATTCTTTAAGGTTTTTTTAAATTTGGCGGATTTAACACTCAAAAGCGTTGATAATATGCCGAATCTCTTCTTTTTCGATGGAAATAACATCAAATCTGACCGGAGTGTCATCGGGATACCGATTGGTATAAAGAAAATGCTTTGCTGCCTTACATATCCTGCTCATCTTGTTCTTTGTAACGGCTTCAAAACCGTACCCCGACAAATGAGACTCACGATATTTAACTTCGGCAAAAACTATATACTCTTTTACCCCGCAACCAACATTGATACCGTCTTTAAACACTATATCGATCTCGCAGTCCCGCAATCTGTAATTACGCGCTATGACTTCATAGCCGCTTTCATTCAAAAATCTGACCGCAAGATCTTCCCCTACATTACCCTTATTATGTGTATCCATTAACCCTTCCTGTCCATTTTACCCTTTATCTTGTCCATTGCATCCACAAATACCAATATTTCCGCAACTACTTCATAAAGTTCCGGGGGTATTGCATCGCCGACCTCGAGTTTTGACAGCGTCTTGGCAAGCTGTTCATCCTTATGGATCGGAATGTTTTCCTCACCCGCTTTTTCGATGATCTTCTCCGCGATCAATCCCTGACCGGTAGCCAGGACTCTGGGGGCTATGTCTTCGGGATCGTATTCCAGCGCTATGGCCTGTTTTGCAGGCTTTTTCTTATTGTTTTCGTATTCCATAAAAAAGCTTATACCCTCGCATCAAACGATGTATCCGAAAAAAGCAGATGTCTTTCATTTTCGGCGAGCATCCGCGTTATAGGCGATATCTCATCTTTTTTGGTGCTAACGCTTGCCTCAAACGAATAACCTTTTTCATTAAGTCTCTTATCAAGATAATCCAGATGATGTTCAATGAAGATAAGAGTGTCTTCATCCTTCATCGTGAAATTGGTCGTAATATGCATATCTCTCATCTTAACGAGCACGTCCGTCGGGCCGAGATTTGCCATATCAAGATGAATAAACGCAGAAAGTTCTCCGTCGGTCGCGGCAAGGTTCTTCTTATTCTTAAATACATACAATTCTGAATTTGAACTGTTCTCGTCGTTATGGAAAGGTATCTGAATATAAGGGACATAGTGATTCAGATCGTTCATGAATTCTATGTTTTCCCTTAAGTTATTGATACCTTCTTTGGCGCCCGAAAACTTCTCGGTGCTTTCGTTTATTGCGTTTAACAGATTTTTCGTATCACTGAAAAGCTTTTCGTAAAGCTGCTTAACCTCGCCTTTGTCTTTCAATTTCTCCACATCCAAAGACCAGTTTGAAGAAAAAGCTTTGTTGAAAAGTTCTTTTACACTGTCCTTTTCAAACAGCTTGCTTATGTCGGCCAAAACGTCTCTCGAAACCGTCTCTGTTGAATTTTCGTTTAACGGCAGACTGTCGTTCTTAATGTTCGTTACATTTTCTTTATTAACCGGTACTTCCTGTTCTTTACCGTCAACAATCACTTTTTGTGTTCCCACCGATTCCGATGTTTCCTCTCATTGAAGGGTATCTGCAGGAAGAAAACTTCTCTCAGCGGAA
>JAEEGJ010029138.1_pt1 | contig 10917 bp, 6 predicted proteins | sample 8958761 | NCBI WGS metagenome assembly JAEEGJ01 (sample SAMN16246546, study PRJNA631951) | gut metagenome | biome: gut microbiome; feature: rumen; material: RS-attached | host: Bos | place: Iran: Karaj | collected 2018-10
AGCCAAATGACACAGAACCCGCAGGCATTGCTCCTGCGGGTTCTGTTTACGAAGCGCAAACCTCATTCCGAATCGTAATTCATACAAACACTTTAAAGACCCGCGGGGATTGCCTCTGCGGGTCTTCTTCATGCGCTGTAAGCGCTTCAGGCATCTTAGCAGTCGCCTCTTTTGCAGACCTTAGTTACTCCGGCTGTAGATAAATGCCCTTGCATCCGGCCGATTTTAATACATTGTCTGGGTCAAGCCGGATAAATCTCATTTCTGCTAAAGTACCGGAAATGAAACCGCCCAAAGTTAACAGTAAGTGCATTATTCGCAGCACCTGTTAACACCCTTGGGATTTCTTTCGTGGTCTACCCATTTGGGTTTTCAAAAGGGGTCAAGTGGCAAAAACTAATGACCATATATTACTATTATTTACATTTTTATCTTGCTCGGCATGACTTAAAAATGGTATAATTTGGAATATATCGCACCTGCCGCATTTTCAGAAAAAGCTCCCGATGGATATCCAACATGAAATCGAAAACCTGTTAACACGAACCCGTGCAGAGAGGCAAAGAGTTAACAATGAACTAAAACATTTACCCAGAGGAGCCTTGCTGATCTCCGGCAACGGCAAAGAGAGGCTTTCCTATTTTCAGTCCCGTTACGTGAATGGTAAAAGGTTGTTGAAGGGCATTGGTTCAGACCCCTGGCTCGTGCAGCAGCTCGCAAGAAAAGCCTATCTGAAAGAATCCAAGGAAAAGCTTGACAAATTGGAGGAAGTGCTCTGGAATCTGAAGAATACAGTACCGTCTCTGAACTTGAACGAAATCCGAAAAGACCTGCCCAAGCATTTCGAAGGGATCCCGGACGATTGGCTGCTGGGAAGAGCCGTAAAAGAAAGCTCCCTGCATCCTGTCTTCGATGGCAGCATCGAGCCCGAGCCGATACGTCTGTTCTTTGAAGGCGACTCACCTGCAGACTGGATGGCAGCTCCCTATTGCGCAAACACTTCGCACATGGAAGACCTGATCCACAAAGCCGCCCGCGGTTTTTACTGTCGATCCAAATCCGAAGCTGCAGATACAGGCCTTTATGATGACCTTGGCATCCCCTACCACTACGACGAAGTGGTCTCGATCCGGATGGAGATCATCTCGCCGGACATCCGGGGTATCCGCCGTGACAGGGCTTTCATCTGTCACGAGCACTGGGGATTGAAGACGCAAAGCTATATCCAAAAGAATCTGCGCAAACTGCGAGACTATGCGTCGGAAGGCTTCATCTTCGGCAAGAATCTGCTGATCACATACGATGACGAGGCCGGTGGCGTCAATTTGCCGCTGATCCGCGAACAGATCAAGGATATCTATCATCTCGCATGAAGTACGCAGTGCGTTATCAAGATGCCACATATTAACATTTACATCAATTGCATTTTGATAAAAAGGGGCGACCTTTTCAGGTCGCCCCTTTCTCCATTCTTTGTTGTATTCGGATAAATCTATTCTGTAAAGTACAGATACAGGAATGTGATGATCTGGCAACGCAGGCAGGGTTCGTCAGGGCTGAAGACCGCCGCACCCGTACCGCTCGTGATGCCCTCGCCGTATGCCCAGGCAACAGCCGCCTGGAAGTAATCGCCGTCGTTCACGTCTTCGAACGGTTCGCGGACCGCTTCCGGTCTGCTGGCCACACCGTACAGGAAGGCCGCAGCCTGACCGCGGGTCACAGTCTGGTCTGAACCGAACAGACCGTTTCCGATACCGGACGTGATTCCCTTCTCATACGCCCAAAGCACAGCCTTGCAGAAGTAATCGTCTTCTGAAACATCCTGGAACGGGTTCTCCGAGATCGTCGGTTCGGGGCAGCCGCTGGCCATCCAGAGATAGGTCACCATCTGCGCTCTCGTTGTCGTCGTATCCGGACTGAACTCTGTTTCCGAAGTCCCCGCAACGATGCCGTTCTGCCAGCCCCACTCCACCGCCTTGCGATAGTAGGCGTCTTCCGGAACGTCTGTGAACGGGAAGGCCTTTTCAGCAGGTTTTTCCGTCTTGTCGTCCTTGTCCAGCGGCACCGGCTCCGGTGCAGGCTTCGGTTCAACCTTCGTGAATGTCGCTTCAGCAATCTCGCTGTCGGTATAACCATCCGCAACGGCGATTGCCCGCAAAGTAGCGGTATCGTTTAAATGAATCGCCCCGCTGCTGGTATAGGAGGTCCAGTCGTCCTTACTGAACGCGGAATCATCCAGCGTATAGTAGATAGCTGCGCCTGTCGTGACGCAGGAGAGGTTCACATCCAGCATCTCCTCAAATTCCGTGCCACCCGCCGGGTCGAAGACAGGTGTCTCGGCCTGTGGCACCACGACAGGTTCCGGGATGACCACTTTCAATTCGATAAAACCAGCCTCAGCGCTCAGAGAAGTATCGTCATTCCAGTAAGCAGTATATCCTGACGTGCCGGTGTAGGTGCCAGGCGCGGCATTGTCCCATTCGTCGGGATCGAAGTACACGGAAAAAGCAAAGGTGTCATCCGGCGAATCGCATGCATCGCAGACCACCTGGTCCCCTGCTCCACTATGATCGCTGCCGTAGACGCTGAAGTTGAGCCTTTTCCCTTTCTCGTTCATCAGCCAGCCCGATCCCATCCTGAAGGTGATCGACGTCGCTTCGACCGCTTCATTTGGGATCGTTCCAAGTTCGAGGGTTTCGAACGAGCACGTGATATCCGTATAGCCGCTGTCCGCGACCGTAAATTTCGAAGAAGCGAGACGATAGGAGGCTTCTCCTTTCAGCCGCAGCACCAGGTGCAGCGTGCTCTCCTTCTGGATGTTGTAATCCGCCAGCGTGTGGCCGTCTTCGAGTTGCTTGCCCGCGAAGATCAGACGCTGCTGGTCGGGTGGAATGCCTTCCTTGTCCTGGATCTTCGCCCTGACGTTATCGATCGAATCGCCCGGTTCCACCTCCAATGTGATCGTTTTTCCAGTCAGCGTCTTCACGAAGATCTGCATGCCGAAAATCTGCGCCGGCAGCATCAAAACCGCCAGGCAAAACGCCAGCACCAAACTGAGTACCCGTTTAGTCTTCATTGCTTTTTCACCTCAGCTTCCCACTCCGCCATCAGCGGCATCAGGTCGTACTTGCAGGTTTGAGGCTGATACCGCAGCAGGGCGTCCCAGGGGACGATGCACGGATTGATGCGCAGCTTGTCGTCCTTGCGGACGTCCCGGCCGTTCTCTGCGGGCGGTTCCCAGCCGATGGATGCCGTATAGTAGCACCACCGGCGGTGTTCCATTTTCAGCATTTCGCAGGCGAAAGCGTTTTCCGGCGCGCTGACCCGCTCGATAAACTCGTCGTCGGTGATCGTAAAGTGCCACTTGCCGTCCTCCCATCGGATCAGGGCGTCATCCCCTTCGAAAAGGGGCTGCATCACAGCGATCTTGCCTTCTTCGCCAAGGCTGCAGTCCAGCACGTCCCGGAGTACGGTGTTATGATACGCCGCGGCCCGGTTTGCGTTTCTGCGGAACAGCGTAAGCGCGTTCCAGGAAGCCTGCACTTCCTTCTCTGTCACAGGACCAACCGCGCCGTTCGCGTCGAACGTCATCTTCGCGTAGTAGGCGTTGCACTGTTTCGCGGAACTGTCAGTCTCGGCGCCGAACAGGTTGGAGAACGTCAGGATATCTTCCGGCGGCCGTATGACCCGCACCCCTTCGATCAGGGACCCTTCCGCATCGTTTTTCAGATACCGCTGCAGACGCAAGTCGGAGTCCATCCGGGCGAGGATGGGAACGTCTTTGCCATGCTTTCTGTCCGTCGCGCGCAGGAAGCGCCAAAGCTCCGAGATGCAATGGATCCCCGTATCCGCCTGGTCGATGGAAGAAACGACGTAGGTGAAATTGCCTGCGGGCTTCTCTGTCAGCTGCGACAGGAGTTTGCGGAACGCGCCGTAACGTACGTCCATCTTGTGGAAGCGCAGCGTAAGCTGTCCGTCCGCCCATTCCGTGTCCAGCGTGCAGACGTCGGGATCGCTGCCGACCGGGTCGATCGCCCCGGGACTGAAATGATTGAGGAACAGCGCGCGGTTCTTCTCCATCTCCTGATCGATCACGTCGATGACGATGGGATTGCCGCTGTGCGTGACCCCCAGATTCATCGCCTGCAGCAGCGCCTGCTGCCCCACCTTGCCAAAGCCCAGGACCAGCAGGTGCACGCGCCAGTCTTCCGGCTTCGAACGGGTCTCTTCGTCCCCGTTCATCCAATAGGAATGCAGCGGCGCGTCGCGGTACATGCTGCGCACCTGCAGCTCCGGCAGGTCGATGATCTCAAAATCGAACCGGCGGTTCGAACCGTCGGCCGCCGTATCGTAATAGCTTTCGATCAGCCGTCCGATCCCCTCGTCCTCGCAGCGGCAGAACACCTTGCTGCCCTGCGCCAGACGGTTATTCCTGCCGCCAAGGGTCTGCAGAATGGAGAAATTGCGGATGGAAGAGTCGTCGAACAGCAGCACGTATTCCGCCTTGTCGATCTCCAGTTCCTTCAGCAGCTTGTCCACTTCCTTTTCGTCCGCTTTGGCCAGATCGAACGAGTGAAGGCGGACTTTTCTGCGGATCAGCCGGTAGCGCTCTTCCGCGGACGGGTCTTTATCGCAGACGACGTGGATGCGCTGCCTTTTGCCGTCGGCGCTTCGCAGCAGCTGCCGCACCGTATCGTTATACCCGAAGATGACAATGTGCCGGTCATCCTCGGATCCGCGCAGCCAGAACGCGAACTTGAACGCCCGCTCCAACACCTTATAGACGGTAGCGATGGTGCAGTACGGCGCGGTGAACACACAGACCATGTACAGATAACCGAGGACCGTTTTGAACGGCGAGGGATCCGTCAGCATGAAGGACCGCGCGTTCTCCAGCGAGATGTTCGCCTTGAACGTAAAGGCCTTGATCGTGTTCTGCAGGATCATCAGAAAGCGGAAAAACGCATCCGGGTACGATGCGTAATACAAAAAGCCCTCGATCGTGATGACCGCGAACGAGACCGCCGCCAGCACGAACAGCGCCTTATTGGTCCTGACTTTCATCCATTCTTTCATGTGCGTCTCCTCTTCCGGGCCGACTGTCCGTTAGAAATGGGTGTCGATATATTTCTTCAGCTTTTTGGCGTCGTATTCGCCTTTGAAGTTGTTCTGAAAACGCTTGACGGTAAAACTGTTGAACTCGATGATGCTGCGGTATTTGAACAGTCCGAGCACGAACGGGATGCCTGCGCAGAGCCACCCGAACGGCGCTGTTTTCAGGCAGACGGAAAACAGCACGAACAGCATCAGCGCGGAGATCACGACGCCCGCGATCTGCTTCTTCGGCAGAAGATCCCTGACTTTCTGCTCTTCGATGACGCCCTCGCGCACCATTTCCTCCGAAAAGCGCTTCAGGACCGTAAACTGCGACACGGTGTTCAGGAGCACCGGCACGACGCCGAAAAACGTGAACACCACGAGCAGGACGTTGCCGATCAGCTGAGTCATATTGCCATTCATCGATACACACTCCTTAAAGATATTCTTCTACCCATTGTAACATGGACAGATCGGCTTCTGTAGAGAAATTGCCCATTTTCTTGACCGGGCGGGCGTTCTCCCCGTGATCGTCGGAACCTTTGGAAACCAGCATGTCCAGCCGTTTCGCCAGATCCAGAAGGAAAGCGGTCTGCTCCGGGGTATGGGTGGGATACCAGCACTCGATACCGGCCATGCCCAGATCCTTCAGGGCGGAGATCACCGCCTCCTGCCTCTTCCGGTACGCTGCGTCGGATTCCTCCCGGGCCGGACGGAACGACAGCTGGAACGGATGGGCGAAGAACGCCTTGCCGCCGGCTCCGTTTATGACCCGTATCGCTTCCTCCGCGGAGATCTTGTAGCGGTGCACCGCCTTGATCTTCGGATGCGCCAGCAGATTCCTGTCCCGGAACGCGGCGTAGGGATCCGCGCAGGCGCCCCGCTCCATCAGCACGCGGGCGAACGACACCTTTCCCACGAACCCGTTGATGGAATGCGCCTTCAGTTCTTCCATGGTCATGGGCCAGCCCAGTTCTTCGAACACCTGCCGCAGCTGCTCGTTGCGCCATACGCGCCTCTCCTGGATAAAGTCCAGGATGCGCTTCAGCTCCGGATCGGAGGGATCCATGCCGTAGCCAAGGATGTGCATGTAGTGGGTGCAGCCCTCGAAACCGGGCACGTCCTGCGCGTATTCCGCGGAAAACTCCACGCCCCGCACGACCTTGACGCCCAGCCTCTTTCCTTCCGCCACGGCTTCCTCCACGCCGCCCATGCCGTCGTGATCCGTAATGGCCATCACGTCGATGCCCATGCGCTTCGCGCGCTGCACGACCACGGCCGGAGACTCCTTCCCGTCGCTGTAATACGTATGCAAATGAAGATCAGGATTGTTCATCTATAGATATTTCCTTATCGATGCCGAAGCAGTAGAGCACGGCTTTTTTCACCGTCTGCCCGGTGACCCCTTCCAGGGCTTCCCGGTACAGCGCCAGCTGGGGCAGGTATTCCGCCCGCAGCCGCTGCATCTCGGCTTCCAGATTCTCTTTGTCGATATAATTGGACTTGTAGTCCACGAGCACCCAGCCGTCTCCCTGCCGGAAATAACAGTCGATGGTGCCCTGCACCAGCACCTGCCGGCCGCCCAGATCGTGCCGCATCGTGAACGGCGCCTCCTTGTACAGTTCGCCGGCAGCCATCGCTTCGCGGCCGATCTGTGATCCGAAGAACGCGCTGATGCGCTGCGGATCTACGGCTGCCCGCTCCGCAGGGGTCAGCAGGCCCTTGTCCACGAGACCGTCCATAAACGCGCGGATGCTGTCCGGGTCCTTGCTTTCCGGAGTAAACGGAAGATGCTCCATCACCGTGTGGTACGCCGTGCCGCGGGAAGCGGCGCTCAGGCCCCTGTCCGCGGAGAGGAACACCGGCAGTTTTTCCGGACGGCCGGACGTTTCCGGCGCGTCCGGGACCGCTTCTTCGGACGTCAGTTTTTTCGGCAGTTCCTGCAGTTTTTCGCGCTCCATAGCCGCGATCTGCGATACGCTGTATTTGCGCTTTTCCTGCTGGTCCGCAGGCGGATCGTAGCAGAAATCCAGCCGGCGCGCGATCTCTTCTTTCGTGACGGGCAGGTCGTCCGCGGACGGGCGGAATCCGTGTTCCAGTTTCTCCGCCAGATCGATCCGCTGCTGTTTCTCCCGTGCGCGCGGTTTGCCCGCCTGTTCACGGGGGACCACTGTCACTGCGCCGTCTGGCAGCAGCGGCAGGACCGCGCTCACGAAATCCGTGCATCCTTCCATATCGCCGGGAACCGCGCTGCGCGCTTTCTCCAGCGTCTTCGCCGCCCCTTTGACGGCGGCGGACATCAGGATGATATCCTTGGGACGGGTCAGCGCGACGTACAGCACGCGGATCTCTTCCGCCAGGCTTTCGGCAGCCGTCTTCCGGCGTATCATCTTCATGCTGAGCGGCTCGCTGTACAGCCCCGTCTTGGGATCGACCAGGCGCAGCGCCGCGCCGAAGGATTTGTGGAACGCCGCCTTGGACGGATCGGCCTTGCCGAAACGCTTGCCGAGGCCTGCCAGCAGCACGAAGGGAAATTCCAGTCCCTTGCTCTTATGCACGCTCATGATGCGGACGACCGGCGCGCTCTCGGCCAGGATCTTCACCTGCCCGACGTCCACCTTGCCGCCTCCTTTATTGATCGCTTCGATGTAATTGACGAAGCCGTACAGGCCTCCGGCGTTCTCCGATTCGTATGCCTGGGCTTTATCCGCCAGCGCGCGCAGATTCGCCAGCCGCTGCGGTCCCGCGGGCACAGCCGACGCGAACGACGCGAACCCGCTGTCCGTAAGGAGTTCCCAGAGGAAATCGCCTAAAGGTTCGTATTTCGAAAGTTTCCGCCAATGCTCCAGTTTCGCGGAGAACGCGCGGCACTTCTCCTTCAGCGGTCCGTCCGGACCTTCTTCGCAGTACGTCGCGAAGACGCGGTTGTACGGCGTGCGAACTTCACCTCTCGCTTTCGCCCAGATCCGGACGGCAGCCAGTTCGGACGCGGAGAAACCGAATACGGGCGAGCGCAGCACGCTCAGCAGCGGCACGTCCTGGCTGCGGTTATCGATAATGCGCAGCAGATTCAGGAACACCCGGATCTCCACGACGTCGAAATAACCTTCCGTGCGTTCCAGAAACACGGGCAGGCCCGCTTCCGTCAGCGTCTGATAAAACACTTCGCCCACGCCCTTGATCGTGCGCAGCAGGATGACCATGTCCCGGTATTCCAGCGGTCTGACGGTCTTCTGCTTATCGTCGAAGATCGGCTTCCCGTAATATTCCCGGATGAGTTCGACCGCGTTCCAGGCTTCCAGTTCGGCCGCTTTCAGCTCCAGGATCTCCTGATCGATGCCGTCTTCAGCATCCTGATCCTCTTCCGCATCCGGTCCTTCGTCCGCTTCGTCTTCCGGGACAGACGTGTCGATCAGATACAGTTTCGGCGGATAGGCGATCGGCCCGTCGTATGCGACGCCCTTCTGCAGCGCTTCGTCGTCCGTATATTCCATACCCGTCGTCTGGGGAGTCATCAGGGCGCGGAAGATCCTGTTGACCAGCTCGATGATCTCCTTCTTGCTGCGGAAGTTCCTGTTCAGATCGATCACTTCCGCGTCCGGGTCCTTCCCCGCCTTGAACGCGGCGTATTTCTCCAGGAACAGTTCCGGTTCCGCCAGGCGGAACTTGTAGATGCTCTGTTTGACGTCGCCGACCCGGAACACGTTGTCCGGCCGGGCGATGCGGCTGATGAGCGTCTCCTGCACCATGTTGCTGTCCTGATACTCGTCGATGAAAATGTGGTCGAATTTTTCGCGGTATTCCCTGCGGACGTCCTCGTTCTCCAGAATGCGGAGAGAAAAGTGTTCTATATCCGAGAAATCCAATACCCCCAGAAGGTCCTTTTTCGCCCCGTAGCGCGACGAAAACTCTTCCGTAAGGGAAATGAGCGTCCGCAGCTGCGGCAGGCCGATCTCGCGCTCTTTTCGCAGCTGTTCCCCGGAGAACAGGAAACAATTCTCCTTCGCGTATTTCACGTGCGTCTTCGCGCGGTCCCGCAAAGAGGTCACTGCGTCCCTGATCTGCTCCCAGTCCTCTTTCTCATCTTTTTTGGGAGACATCCTTCTGTAGGAAAAATCCTCAAGCGCGATCCGCGGACCCGCCAGGTCGCCCTGCCGCACCATGGCGTACAGATTCGACACGAACGACAGATCGTCTTCGTTCTTGCTCTGCAGATCCGGAAGGAGATCGAGTTCCCGGGACGCCCGCTTCAGATACTGCTGCGCCAGCGACAGTCTGCGCTCCGCCTGTTCCAGGCAAAGATCCCGGTACAGATCGTCGAACTTGTCCGGGTCCTCCGTCAGCTGATCCGTCCAGGCTTTCGGGTCCGGCAGACTCTGCAGGAACGTGTGGAAGCCGGTGATCATGTTCCGCACGGAAAGGTCTCCGCGGGAATTGGCGTAACGGTCCAGGAAAGCGCGGAACGCAGGATCGTCCGCCGCGTAGCGGTCTTCCATCAGTTCGTCCAGGGCTTCCTGCTTCAGAAGTTCCGCCCTCGTCTCGTCGCAGATCTTCAGGCCGGGTTTTACGCCGATGACGTGATAGTAGCGGTGCACGATCTCCAGCGCGAATTTGTGGAACGTGCTGATGTTTGCCCGGCCGATCAGCGATAGCTGGGAGCGGATGCGGTTTCTGCGGTCGCGGGAGATGCCCTCTTCGGACAACTGCCTGCTCAGATCCTTGTAGATGCGCTCCTTCATCTCCGCCGCGGCAGCGTTCGTATACGTGACGATCAGCATGTTTTCCAGGCTGACGTTCTCGTCCAGCAGCAGCTTCGTCACACGCTCCACGAGCACAGCAGTCTTGCCGGACCCCGCGGCAGCGGAAACCAGGAGGCTCTTATGCCTCCTGCCGATCGCGTATTCCTGCTGTTCTGTCCATTGCGGTCCTGTTTTGGCCATATCGCTTTCTCCCAGTCTCAATTATACACTACGGAGAGGCCGAATTGTGGTACAATTGAAGCGCAGCCGGACAGGTTCCGCCTGCAGAAAAGAGGATTCGATATGAGTGCAAATAGAAAGAATACCGCCCGCCCGGTGATGCTCTGCATCATGGACGGTTTCGGCCTCGCCCCGGCAGGCCCGGGCAACGCCATCGCCGCGGCGAAGACGCCGAACCTGGACCGGCTGTTCGCGGAAAGGCCGCATACGCAGCTGCAAGCCAGCGGCCGCGCAGTCGGACTGCCCGCCGGGCAGATGGGCAATTCGGAGGTCGGCCATACGAACATGGGCGCCGGCCGCGTCGTCTGGCAGGATCTGTCCATGATCAGCAACGGCATCGAAGACGGTTCGTTCTTCGAGAACCCCGCCTTTGCGGAAGCGATCGCGCACGTAAAGAAAAACGGCAGCGCGCTGCACGTGTTCGGACTGATGTCCGACGGCGGCGTGCATTCTCACATCGAGCACATCAAGGCGCTCGTGACCTTGGCGCAGCGCAGCGGCATCGAAAAACTGTTCGTCCATTGCTTCATGGACGGCCGCGACGTGCCGCCCACGTCCGGCGCAGGTTACGTCGAAGAAATGGAAGCTTTCCTGCCGGAAGGGTACCGCATCGGCGTCGTATCCGGCCGCTATTACGCCATGGACAGAGACAAGCGCTGGGACCGCGTACAGCTGGCCTACGACATGCTGACAAAGCCGGGCATTTTCTGCAAGGAAAGCGCCGCGGAAGGCATCCGCGGACGCTATGAGGAAGGCGAGACGGACGAGTTCGTCAAACCGTTCGCCATGCCCGGGTTCGAGGGGATCAAAGACGGCGACGCCATCATCTTCGCGAACTTCC
>JAEEGJ010029139.1_pt1 | contig 10917 bp, 7 predicted proteins | sample 8958761 | NCBI WGS metagenome assembly JAEEGJ01 (sample SAMN16246546, study PRJNA631951) | gut metagenome | biome: gut microbiome; feature: rumen; material: RS-attached | host: Bos | place: Iran: Karaj | collected 2018-10
GTTTAACCTGGTGCAAGACCAGAGCGTAAATGCCTGGTGTATGCCCGGAGGACTGATTGTGGTGTATGAAGGCTTGCTGCCCGTCACGCAGGATGAGGCTTCGCTGGCCATTGTGTTAGGCCATGAGATAGCTCATGCCGTAGCCCGTCACTCAGCAGAGCAGTTGAGTACGCAGTACAAACAGCAGTACGGTATGCAGATAGGCTCGGCGGTAGCAGGTGCATTAGGAGCAGGAAGTACGGCAGTGTCTATCGGCCAGGCTGTATTGTCCCAGGGATTGAGCCTGCAAAACCTGCACTATTCCCGCAACCATGAGAGCGAGGCCGACCACATGGGACTGATTTTTGCGGCTATGGCCGGCTACGACCCGCAGGTAGCTGTCAACTTCTGGCAGCGCATGGCGGCAGCCAGCTCCAACAAGACCGCTGAGTTCCTGAGCAGTCACCCTTCTGACGAGACGCGCATCAAGCAGATTCAGGGCTGGATGCCGGAGGCTTTGCAGTATTATAAGCCTCGTACTGCTGGAACGACAAAGACTAAAAAGAGTTCTCAGTCGACAAAAGCCACAAAGACGATTCATATTAAGTCGAAATAAGCCATGAAGAAAGAATTAGCAGGCATGATGCTTGTGCTGAGCCTGACGGCTATTGCCCAGACCAAGGATGGTGGCATTTCAGAGCAGATGCTGCAACAGATAACCCGACAGAATGTTCCCACAGCCAGCGACCGTGCATTACGAAATGCGTTGGCTTCCAATGCTATAGACTTGTTGGCCAAGAACCAGAAGAATGCTGGTGCGCTGGACACTTGGTTTAGTGTGGAGACCAAGAAGCAGTCGATAACAGACCAGAAGCAAAGTGGACGTTGCTGGATGTTCAGCGGTCTGAACGTGCTGCGTGCCAACTTTGCCAAGCGCACCGACTCGCTGACGGTGGAGTACTCGCAGGCCTACCTGTTCTTCTACGACCAGTTGGAAAAGTCGAACCTCATGTTGCAGGGAGTGATTGACACCGCCAAGGAGCCTATTGATGCCCAGCGCGTGCAGTTTTTCTTCCAGCATCCCATCGGTGATGGCGGCACCTTCTGCGGTGTTGCCGATTTAGCTGAGAAATACGGGTTGGTGCCTATGTCGGTACAACCTGAGACCTTCTCGGCAGAGAGCACATCACGCATGGCGGCTATCATCAAATCGAAGCTCCGTGAGTATGGACTCCAGTTGCGTAAGATGGTGGCTGAGGGTAAGAAGACAGCTGACATTCAGAAGGCTAAGACTGAAGCGCTGGCTCAGATTTACCAGATGCTGTGTCTCACCTTGGGCGAGCCGGTGAAGGAATTTACTTATGCCTTCAAGGATAAGAACGGCAAGCAACTGACACAGGCGAAGCGTTACACCCCGAAATCGTTCTATGAAGAGACTGTCGGTGGGCAGTTGAACGGTACGTTTATCATGGTGATGAACGACCCGCGCCGTCCTTACTACAAGACTTACGAGGTGGAGTATGATCGTCATACCTACGACGGTCATAACTGGAAATACCTGAACCTGCCGATGGATGATATCGAGCAACTGGCTATTGCATCGCTGAAAGACGGGCGCAAGCTCTATAGCAGTTATGATGTGGGCAAGCAGCTCGACCGCAAACGTGGTTTTGCTGATTTGGAAAACTACGACTATGCTTCGCTCTTTAATACCACTTTCGGTATGACCAAGGCCGAGCGCATCAGTACCTTCGACAGTGGTTCTACGCATGCCATGACGCTGACGGCAGTGGATATTGACGCCAATGGCAAGGCTACGAAATGGAAGGTGGAGAACTCATGGGGCGCTTCGTGGGGACAGCAGGGTTGTCTGATCATGACCGACCGCTGGTTCCGTGAATATATGTTCCGTCTGGTGGTGAACAAGAAATATGTGTCCGACAAACTGCTGAAGGACTATGAGCAGAAACCTGTAATGGTGATGCCGGAGGATCCGCTGTTTGGAGTTGACAATTGATAATTGACAATTGATAATTGAAGGAAGGCTTTCGGCCTTCCTTCTTTTTCTAATAGATAGTGAACAACAGTTTGTCTATTTGGACTTCCTGTATGCACACGACGTGATCGGTGACGTAACGATAGAGACCGGCATGGTTGGTGACAACCAGTTGATAGGGCGTACCAGGCTTCGTGTCGGTAGAGAGGACGGTTTCAGCATTAGGGTCTTCCAGTGGCAGATACTCGAGGAAACTGTCAGAGGCGAAGGTCTCGAAGAGGTCGCTGTCATCAGCTACGGCACGGCCATAGATGGTTTCCTCCGTAAAGTAGTAGCCATGATTGTGAGGGGTCTGTCCCGTGAATTGCTTCATGTGTGTGGTAGCCTCGTAGCATTCGCCGGCACCAAATGCCACGATACGCTTCAGTTTAGGCCACAGCGCCTGTGCCAGAGGCTTTTCGTCAGGAAGGAAGGCCTTGGCAACTTCGTCGGCACGCTGGGCATCAGTCTTGCGGATGATGTCAATCAACTGGTCGCGATGTGCCATGATATAGTCGAACATATCTGCCACGCGTCGTGTGTCGATAGCAACAATCTGGTCGATGTCACGGTCTAATAGTGCATAGTAGCATATGGTGTGCATTTCCTCACGCGGTTCCGTTTTGAAGAACAAGTCGTCGGGCATGGAGAAATCAGCACGTTTCTTACCACGGGCATAGTGGTAATACCACATATATTTTTTCACCATCTGACTTTCGAGTGTCTCAACGGTGCAACCGTCATTGGTCTGCTGTTTGCGTGGTCCGACAATGGCCACTAGCAGGTTGTGATGGCGCTTCAGGGTGGTGGCAAATCCCTCCATATATGGGAGCAGATGGTTATCTGTAGAAGGGATAAACTGTCCTATGGTGTTGACGAGGTATTGACGTGTGGGAGCAGTGGTCAGAATGCCGCTCTCACCGATATTGGTCTGAAGATTGAGCAGGCGTTTATAGTTCTCGTAGTTGCTCATAGGAACCAACCGCTGGTAATCAGCCAGTGTTTCTATCTGGTCGAAGTGGAAGCGGCGACCATAGTCGGTGGATGCGTTGCTATGCAGAATCTTCATCATGGCCGACCAACCGTTCAAGGCATCGTTCAGCATCGGACTGGCCCAGGGATTGTCAGGATTGCCCAGCACCTCCTGCGGCAAGCGGTAGTTCAGGTAGCACTCTTCGGGTGAGTGAATCTTCGACGGAGTCAGTTTGACGGCCTTCTGCAGGTAGGGGCGAATGATGTCGCTCAGTGTGCGACGCTGTTCCACTGTCAGGTCGGAACCCAGATAGTAACTTGTCAATAGGGCAAACATTGTTGTTGCTGTGTCAGTAGTGTCAATACCTATCTTAGTGAGGTCGTCGATGATGATACATGCCGACTTGAAACACTCAATCAATTCCTCCATCGGTTTTTTCTTATCCTGGATGATAGAACCGCCATTGATGAAGTAGTGGTAGCCGATGAACTGTGGCAGGTAGCACACGCGGTCGGCCTTCATCAGGCACATGCCGGTATGCCAAACGTCTTCAACCCACAAGACATCTGGGGAGAAATAGAGGTTGTTCTTTCGCAGAAAATCCATGTCGAACAGGCGCGATGTAGAGAAAGGCCACAGACCGGCAAACATCTTTTCCTGTTGGAAGTCCTTGCGATCCATCACGATGCGCCATTCCGTCTGGTTCCACAACACCGTCTCAGTATGTGGGTGCAGACTCTCTTTCTCCAGCTCATACTCGCGACGGAAGGTCAGCACCTGCGATTGGGTTTCGATGATTTCACGACATGCCACCTCCAAGCACTCAGGAGTGTAGCTGTCGTCGCCGTCGAGGAATCCCAGATAGGGACCAGTCACAAACTTCATGCCGTGGTTGCGTGGTGATGCAGGAGAATGCATGTCGTTGTTCAATTCCTTGACAAAGACATTCTTGTCGTTCTTGAACATCTCGGTCAGCAAGGGGAAATAGTGTGGCTGGCAATTATGAGCCACGATAATCCACTCAATATTCTCGAAGCCGATAGTCTGGCTGCGCATGGATTCGGCACATTTCTCAAACATGCCCATATCCACGTTATGAAACGGTGTTACAACTGATACCTTATACATATTCTATTATCTCTCAACTCTCAACTCTCAACTCTCAACTCTCATTTCGTTCTTCTTTCATTTTCTGCAGCTCTTGTTTCTTGATGACGAAGCGTTGGTAGTAAGTAAGCAGCAGCGTCGTCATCGGCAGGGCGATAATCATGCCCATAATGCCCAGCAGAGAGCCCCAGATAGAGAGCGACAGCAGGATGATGGCAGCATTCAGTCCCATCACCTTACCCATTATCTTCGGAGTGAGGAAGGTGTCCTGAATGAGTTGGACAACACCGAACACGATGACCACCATCAGCATGATAAACCAAAAGTTCTGTCCGGTGTCGGCAGCCTTGACAATAGCCAACAGGATGGCAGGGATGAAGCCAATCAACTGGAGGTAGGGCACCATATTGAGCAGTCCGATGAACATGCCCAGACCAATAGCCATCGGGAAGTCGATGATAAGGAACCCGATGCTGAACAAGACACCTACGCAGAAGGCTACGACGCCCTGGCCACGGAAATACTTGTTCATACCTTCTTCGATGTCGGCAACCAGTTTTACGGTCATGTTACGATAACGAGGAGGCAGGAAGTCCGGCCAGCCCTGTGTAAACTTCTCGTAGTCGATGAGAATGAATAAGGTATAGATGAGCACCATGACGGCAGTCACCAGTCCTGACAGGGCATCGAACGACTTCATCAGCACATCCCACAGCCTTGGCATTGCCTCCTTGACAGTGTTGATGAACCCTTCCTGTGTCACGATGGCTTTGATTTCCTCAGCCGACAAGTGTTCTTTGACGAAGTCTTCTATCTGGTCAGGGATATTCCTCATATTGCCCCCTTGCGTGACATAGTCAATCAGCATGTCTTTGACACGAATGGTTTCCTCGACAATGGGTGGAATCATCAGCCAGAAGATACCAATCAACACCAGGTTGACAGTCAGCAGGGCACAAAGGATGGCCAATACGCGAAAGCGCATCTTGCACCGATACTGGAAAAACTTCACCAGAGGGAAAAGCAGATAGGCAATGAGCCATGCCAGGAAGAAAGGCAGCAAGACACCACTCAAGCGGTCGAGCAGCAAATAGGCTCCCACAAAGGCCAGAACCACCAAGGCACCTCGTACAAACGAATCGAATGTAATTTGTTTACGTTCCATGATTATTTATTTTTTTATTTTTAATCTCAGACTGTTAGCCACCACACTGACACTTGAGAAAGCCATCAGAGCCGATGCCCACATCGGGGTAATCTGCCAATGTACACCGAACAGATAGGGGAGTCCGGCAGCCAGTGGGATACATATTAAATTATAGATGAACGCCCAGAACAGGTTCTGGTGAATCATATTGACGGTTTGTTTCGAAAGACTGATGGCATCAGGGATGCGACGCAGGTCAGTGCCCATAAGAGTCACCTGAGCCACATCCATAGCCACATCGGTGCCCTTGCCCATAGCAATGCTGACATCGGCGCGAGCCAGTGCCTGCGAGTCGTTAATGCCGTCGCCAACCATTGCCACGTGGTGGCCCTGCTGTTGCAGTTGTTTCACCAGATTCTCCTTGTCCTGAGGCATCACCTCGCTTTGGTAATGGGCGATATGGGCTTCTTGCGCGATAGGTGCCACACGTTCCTCCTTGTCGCCACTCATCAGGTAAACCTCAATGCCCTGTTGCTGCAGTTGCTGCATGGCTTCCCGGGCGTGGGGCTTGAGGGTTTCAGGCCCCTCCAACCTCCCCTGTTGAGGGGAGGCTATATGTTGGGTGAGGGTGCCGGTTTTGTCGATGACCATAGCATCTATTTGGCGTATCTGTTCCAGGGCGGTGGCATCTTTGATGAGGATGTTTTTCTCTGCCGCTTTGCCAATGCCCACCATGAGGGCTGTCGGTGTGGCAAGTCCCATTGCACAGGGACAGGCTATCACCAGGACACTGACTGCAGAGAGTATGGCCTGAGGCAGGTAGCCGTGCCCACCGATGAGATACCAGGCGAGGAATGTCAGCAGGGCAATGCAACCCACTGCCGGAACGAAGATAAGTGCAATCCTATCGACCACCCTCTGCACGGGCGCCTTGGAACCTTGTGCCTCCTGCACCATGCGTATCATATTGGCAAGCACCGTCTTTTGGCCGATTTCTTCTGCTTTGAAACGGAAGGTGCCCTCGCGGACTATCGTTCCAGCCAGCACCTTGTCACCAGTATTCTTCTCTACAGGTACCGATTCGCCCGTCATGGCTGATTCGTCGATGTAAGCAGGGGTATCACCAATCATCTTGCCATCCACAGGGATTTTCTCACCAGGGCGTACTTCGATGATGTCACCAGGTTGGATGGCAGAGAGGGGCATCTCTACCGTTCCTTTCTCTTCCGTGGTGCATACATGAGCCGTCTTGGGTGTCAGTCCCATGAGCGAACGGATGGCTGAGGCAGTGCTGTGCTTGGCACGTTCCTCCAGCAGCCGACCTGTCAGCACAAAGGTGATAATCATCACCGAGGCATCAAAATAGGTGTGCCACTCAATGCCCTGTGCTCCCCAGAAGGCTTCGCCCCAGAAGGTGTTGAAAGCACTGAAGAGGAAGGAAATGCCCGTAGAGAGGGCAACCAGCGTGTCCATATTGGCAGAGGCATGTCTCAGTTGCCGGATGGTGTTCACGAAGAATTGCCTGCCTGGGTAGAGCAGATTCAGCAAGGCGAGAATCAGCATGGTCTGGTTTGCAGTATCGCGCGTACCAATAGGTAGCCAATGCATCGAGATAGCCATCACCAGAAGAGCCAGCCCCCATGATACTGCCACTTTCTTCGTGAGCGAGTGGTAAGCCTGTTGCTCAATAGCCTCCACATTACGGTCTTCCTCAATCACCATATCATAGCCAATGGCAGAGAGTGCAGCCTTCAGTTGTTCGGGCGAGGTAATGGCATTGTCGTATTCTATCAGTGCCGTTCGGGCAGGCAGATTAACGGACGCCGACTGGACACCTTCTGTCTGGTTAAGACGGCGTTCCACATTGGCTGCACAGCCGGCACACATCATGCCTAATACGGCAAAAGTCTTTTTCTCCATAACGGGTGCAAAGTTACATATTTTACATCAAAATAAAAAATTTCTGTCAAATTGTTTGCGTAATTAAGGAAAAAGATATAATTTTGCACCCAACAAACAAAAATTTAGTGACAATGTTGAACAGAAACGCTTACTTTTATGGTTATTATTTTTACTTTACAGCAATCTGTGAAGCGGTAAGCCGTATGTAAGCTCTTACAAAATGAGAATAGAAAAATAAAATAAGGCCCCGCTTCACAAACGTGAGACGGGGCTTCCATTTAAATAGAAGATAAACAATTATGAAGAGAATAGCGATACAAGGACTGATAGGGTCGTTTCACGACATTGCAGCACATTTGTTTTTCGAGGATGAGCAGATACAGTTGATCTGTTGCTCCACCTTCGAGCAAGTGTTTCAGTCTATCAAGCAAGACCCGACAGCCATCGGCATGCTGGCTATCGAGAACACTATAGCAGGCTCGTTGTTGCACAATTACGAATTGTTGCGCGACTCAGGCACCACCATTGTAGGAGAGCATAAGTTGCATATCTCGCATTGCATCTGTTGCCTGCCTGACGACGATTGGGACACCATCACCGAGGTGCATTCCCATCCGGTGGCGCTGATGCAGTGCCGTCAGTTCCTCGCCCAGCATCCCACACTGAAGAATGTGGAGGCAGAAGATACGGCAGGCAGTGCCAAGATGATAGCTGAGGGACAGAAACAAGGGTGGGCAGCCATTTGTCATGCTGAGGCTGCCAAGCTCTATGGACTGAAGGTGCTTGAAGACCATATAGAGGACAATAAGCACAACTTCACCCGTTTCCTCGTGGTGAGCAATCCCAATAAAGCCGACCTGCTGCGCCCGCTGACTGAAACCAACAAGGCAAGCATTGTGTTCTCGCTGCCTCATGAAGAGGGTTCGCTCTCGCATGTTTTGGCTATCCTGTCGTTCTATAAAATCAATCTGACGAAGATTCAGTCGCTGCCCATCATCGGGCGTGAGTGGGAATATCTGTTCTATGTAGATGTGATGTATGACGATCTGACCCGTTATCGCCAGTCAATAGATGCCATCATTCCATTGACCAAGGACTTCAAGATATTAGGAGAGTATAAAGACGGAAGACAGACGAATTGAGAATTGATAATTGAGAATTATGATACAACCAGCAGAAAGATTAAATTTAGTGAGTGAATACTATTTCAGTCGAAAACTGAAGGAGGTGGCACAACTTAATGCAGAGGGTAAGGACATTATCAGTCTGGCCATCGGCAGTCCTGATATGCCACCGTCAGACAAGACCATCGAGAAATTGTGTGAAGTGGCCCGTCAGCCTGATGCTCATGGCTATCAGCCCACCATGGGAACGCCAGAGTTGCGCAATGCTATGGCGCGTTTCTATAAGCGTTGGTATGATGTTGACCTGGATGCCAAAACGGAGATACTGCCTTTGATAGGTTCGAAGGAGGGTATTCTGCATGTGACACTGGCATTTGTCAACCCTGGCGACGTGGTGTTGGTGCCCAATCCAGGCTATCCCACTTACACCTCGCTGAGTAAGATTCTTGGTGCCAAGATGGTGAACTATAATCTGCGCGAGGACAATGGTTGGCAACCGGATTTCGACCAATTGGAAGACATTATGCGTCAGACGCCAAACGTCAAACTGCTCTGGACCAACTATCCCAATATGCCGACAGGCGGCAAGGCCTGCATGGAGACCTATGAGCGTCTGGTGCAGTTTGCCAAAGACCATAACATTGTGGTGGTAAACGACAATCCTTATTCGTTCATTCTCAGCGAGGAGCACTTGTCTATCCTGCAGGTGCCCGGTGCAAAGGACTGCTGCATTGAGTTCAACTCTATGTCGAAGTCGCACAATATGCCTGGTTGGCGTGTTGGTCTTTGTGCTACCAACAGCGAGTTTATCTCGTGGATACTGAAGGTGCAGCCGAACATCGAAAGTGGTACTTTCCGTGGCATTCAGTTGGCAGCTGCCGAGGCTTATGACAATGACGAGGCTTGGCATCGCGAATTCAACATCAATACCTATGCCCGTCGTCGCCAGTGGGCAGAGAAAATTATGGATGTACTGGGATGCACCTACGACAAGAACCAGGTGGGAATGTTCCTTTGGGGAAAGATTCCTGCATCCGTTCAGAATGTCGAGGACCTGACCGAGCGCGTGCTTCATGAGGCTCGTGTCTTCATCACTCCAGGCTTTATCTTCGGTTCAAACGGTGAGCGCTATATCCGCATCTCCCTCTGTGCCAAGGAAGAAAAAATCAAAGAAGCACTTCGTAGAATTGAAGAAATTATTCACTAAATAGCTAATTTATAAAATTGTAGATATATGGAACTGGAACTTCAACCATTGAATTTACTGAGTGACAATGAACGCCCCTTCGTCATTGCAGGTCCCTGTAGTGCTGAGAGTGAGGAGCAAGTGATGACAACAGCCAAGCAACTGGCAATGTTCGGATGTCATAACTTCCGAGCCGGTGTGTGGAAACCCCGTACCAAGCCAGGCGGTTTCGAAGGACACGGCGAACCAGCCCTTGTGTGGTTGCAGCAGGTGAAGAAAGAAACCAAGATGCAGGTGGCTACCGAGGTGGCTACCCCTGAGCATGTGGAACTCTGTCTGAAGTATGGCATCGACATCCTGTGGGTGGGAGCCCGTACAACGGCCAACCCCTTTGCTATGCAGGCACTGGCTGATTCACTGAAAGGTGTGGATGTTCCTGTATTGGTGAAGAACCCCGTCAATCCCGATTTGGAGTTGTGGATTGGTGCCTTGGAGCGTTTGAATCAGGCTGGCGTGAAGCGCATGGCTGCTATCCACCGTGGTTTCTCCAGCTATGATAAAAAGATTTATCGAAATGCACCTATGTGGCAGATTCCCATTGAGTTACATCGTCGCATTCCAGAGTTGCCTATCTTCAGCGACCCCTCGCACATGGGAGGTAGGAGAGAGTTGATAGCTCCACTTTGCCAACAGGCTATGGACCTGGGTTTCGACGGTCTGATAGTTGAGAGCCACTGCGATCCCGACAAGGCATGGAGTGATGCCAAGCAGCAGGTGACACCTGATGTGTTAGACTACATTCTCTCGCTGCTCGTCATCCGTGATGAGAACACTTCTACGGAAGGCATCACCACATTGCGTAAGCAGATTGACGAACTGGACAACCAGTTGATGGAACTCCTGGCCAAGCGCATGCGAGTATGCCGTGAGATAGGCCATTATAAGAAAGAGCATAACATGACCGTTCTGCAGACTTCCCGTTACAACGAGATTCTCGACAAACGCGGTGCACAGGGTTCGCTGCTGGGCATGGGTCCTGAATTCGTGGCTCACGTCTTTGAGAGCATCCATGAGGAGAGTGTCCGCCAGCAGATTGAAATCATTAACAAGTAACGCTATGAAAATACTAGTAATGGGAGCAGGAAAGATGGGAAGCTTCTTCATCGACCTGCTGAGTTTCGACCATGAGGTGGCAGTATTTGAGCGCGACCCTAAAAGGATGCGCTTCACCTACAACTGTCAGCGTTTCACCTCTCTTGAGGAGATTCGCGAGTTTAAGCCGGAACTGCTCATCAATGCCGTAACGCTGAAATATACGATACCAGTATTCAAAGAGGTGATTCCCTATTTGCCCAAGGAGTGTATCATCAGTGATATTGCCTCCGTAAAGACCGATATGAAGGAGTTCTATGAGAGTACTGGCATGCGCTATGTATCGACTCACCCCATGTTCGGACCCACCTT
>JAEEGJ010029140.1_pt1 | contig 10916 bp, 7 predicted proteins | sample 8958761 | NCBI WGS metagenome assembly JAEEGJ01 (sample SAMN16246546, study PRJNA631951) | gut metagenome | biome: gut microbiome; feature: rumen; material: RS-attached | host: Bos | place: Iran: Karaj | collected 2018-10
GCAGGTATAGTTTTTTTCAAACTGTACAGATCAGATCTCATAAAGAGTGCTGAAGCCAACACTTATGACAAGTACTACGTGATGATATGTGACAATTACAAGTCGGATTTCTGGCAGTCAGTGTATCGGGGAGCTCTGGAGAAGGGCAGGGAGGAGAATATCTATGTGGACCTCTTCGGCCAGCAGTTCTCCAAGGAATACTCGGTAGAGGAACTGATGAAGATCGCGATCGCATCCAAGGTCGACGGGATCATGGTCTATGCCAGTGAGACAGAGGAGATGTCGGAGCTCATTGACGAGGCTGTGGCAGCAGGGATACCGGTGGTAACGCTGTACGGCGACTGCACCAGGTCCGACAGGCTGAGCTTTATCGGCGTCGGCAGCTACAGTATAGGCAAGATGTACGGCAGTCAGATCATTGACATTATTAAGGAAAAGAGACGTGAGGAGCTGATAGAAGCTGAGACCATAACAGACAGAAGTCAGGTCAAGATCACGGTCCTGGCCAATGCAGATACCAAGGATACCGGCCAGAACATCATCATCTCAAGCATCCAGGACGTCATTGATCAGGACAATGTAACGGACTCTGAGTTTGCAGTATCAATAGTCACAGTTGACAACACCAACAGCTTTTCTGTTGAGGAGTCCATAAGGGATATTTTCCTTGGTGAGAGTATACCCAACGTAATCGTATGTCTAAGCGAGCTCAGTACCATCTGCGCATACCAGGCGGTGGTGGATTTTAACATGGTGGGAGAGGTGAGCATTCTAGGCTACTACGATTCCGAGGCCATAGTGAATGCTATTGCCAGGGGAGGCATATACGCCACCATTGCAATCGATGCGGGACAGCTGGGAGAGTACAGCGTGACGGCGCTTTCTGATTATCAGGAACTTGGCAACGTCAGCGAGTATTACCTGGCAGATGTGACCCTCATCAATCAGGACAATATTGACAGGTTCACCGGGAGGGAGGCCAAGGATGACTAATTTCTTAAACCGCCCGCTGCAGTTCAAGATCATAAGCGTCTGCGTAATGGCCAATGTGATCATATTCCTGGTGAATATTTTTCTCATATTCGGCATCAACAGCATGTCCCGTGACATGCAGCTGGTCTATCAGGACAACAGATCGCTTAACCAGCTCTCAGAAGCCCTGACCAGGGTGCAGGATTCCATGACGGTGTATCTCAGCTCCAAGACCAGTGAGTCCCTTGAGGAGTACTACAGGAATGCCCAGCACTTTTCAGATCTGGCCCAGGAACTGGACGATACGGTGACGGATCTGGCCTTCAGCCGCATGGAGCGAAATATCAGATACATGTCCCAGTACTATCTGAATGAAGCGGATCAGACCATAGAGGCCAAGCGCGGCAGGAACGTGGAGAAGTACAGAGCCTACTACGAGAGCAGCACCTGGCTTTACGAGGACATAGACAACTACATATCAAGTCTCAATATCGAACTCTTTGCCGTCAATTCCGAGAACTACTTAAGGCTTATCGATGCCTTCCGGAAATTTGAGACAGCCGGCGTGATCGTCATGACATTGGTAATGATCGGTAACGTTATAATTGTTACAGGCTTTGTAAGGACCATCATCATGCCTCTTAAGAACCTGGCCAAGTCAGCAGACGAAGTGTCGGGCGGCAACCTGGATGCGGTGATCCCGCCGGCTCTTTACCATGATGAGGTCGGTATCGTTATCAATGCTTTCAGTAAGATGCTAGTCAGTATCAGGGATTATATTGAGAAGTTAAAAGAGAGCATGGAAAAAGAGAGGGACATGCAGGAGAAAGAGCTTTTGATGGAGGCGCATCTTAAGGACGCCCAGCTTAAATATCTGCAGGCCCAGATCAATCCTCACTTCCTCTTTAACACCTTAAACGCAGGAGCCCAGCTGGCCATGATGGAGGGCGCTGACAGGACCTACGAGTACGTTCAGACGGTTGCGGATTTTTTCCGCTACAATGTCCAGAGCCAGAAAAGAGATGTCACCATAAGGGATGAAGTAACTCTGGTGGATAATTACATCCAGATCCTCAACGTGAGATTTTCGGGTGACATAGGATATGAGAAACAGGTCGACGAAAGGCTTCTTGACCGCAATATGCCCAGCATGATACTTCAGCCCATAGTAGAGAACGCAGTGAATCACGGCATCCGTGAGATGGCCGGAGCAGGCAGGATTACCCTCCGGGTGTACCGGGAGGATGAGAATGTGTGCATCAGCATCCGGGACAACGGCAAGGGCATTAGCGCTGAGACCATTGAGCAGCTTCTCTCCGGCAGCTTCAATCATATAGAAGACAGCTACGACAACAATGGAATAGGCATGGACAATGTCATTTCAAGAGTCAGGATATTTGCCGAGAGAGACGATGCCATCAATATCATAAGCCTTGGCGAGAACAAGGGCTGCGAAGTGATAATACGGCTTCCCATGGAGGTGGAAAATGTATAGAGTTATGGTCGCTGATGACGAGGGGATCGTTATCGACTCCATGAAATTCATAATTGAAAAAGAGTTTGGCAACAGCTGTGAGGTGGAGTGTGCCAAGAGCGGAAGAAACGTCATAGAGCTGGCAGAGAACTTCAGGCCGGACATCGCGGTTATAGATATCCATATGCCGGGCATCAACGGTATCGACGCCATCAGGGAGATGAAGACCTTCTGCCACAACACCGTGTTCATAGTCATGTCTGCCTATGATAAGTTCGACTATGCCAAGGAAGCCATCGCCCTGGGGGTTATGGAGTACATAACCAAGCCCATGGAGAAGACCAAGGTGGTGTCCGTGCTGAAGAAGGCCATGTCCCAGATAGACGGCGACAGGGAAAAGAGGAGCAGGGATCTTCTTATAAAAGAGAAGCTTGAGACAGTAGAGCCCATAATTGAAAACGGACTTATCTACGACATCCTGCTCCAGGAGCATTTTGAGGAGGACATAAACAGCTACAGGACCATCCTTAGCATAAATGAGAACTTCGGATACATGATAGCCATCGTATGCGGCGATTCCCAGGTGGGCAACCATATGACCAATGCCGTTGGCAGCTCTGTGAAGATATCCGGTAAATATCATGAGATCAGGGAAGAGGTCAAATCTCTTTTCAATTGTAAGATCGGTAACGTCATGGCCAACAAGATAGCCGTGCTGATCCCCTGCAGCGAACCAAAGCTTGAGTACAATGAGAGGACAGAACTGATAGACAGGGCCAGGGAACTTGCGAGGGTCCTAAGGAAAAAGACTGACATCAGTTTCCGGGTCGGTATAGGAGGTGTCAAGCCCCTCAGGGAGCTGGGAGATTCTTACAGAGAGGCTCTTAATGCGCTCATAGCAACAACAGGCTCTGTGGCGCATGTGGACGACCTTGTCATCAACTGCGGATACGAGCAGGATTACCCTAAATCCATGGAGAAACCGCTGTTTGAGGCCATAACCAAGGGAGACTTAAATGAAGCCCAGGTCATGACTGACAAATATGCCGACTGGATGTGCCAGAGGGCCGGGGACGGTGACCTTATGTCCATGAGGCTCAAGGCACTGGAGTTCGCTCTTTATGCAGAGCACCTGGCGTACCAGAACGGCGGCCAGATCTACCACTACTCCGGCAGGAAGGACTATCTGCCGCAGATAATGGATCTGAATTCCCCGGAGGAGATAAGGAGCTGGTTTACCGAAAAGATGATGAACGCCTGCAGGAATGTAGTGACCAAACGGCAGGAGAGATCGGGGGATATCATCAGGACTGCCAGGAAGTATATCGAGGATAACTTCAGCAAGGACATCTCCCTTGATGATGTATCCAGGGTGGTAAATATTTCGCCTTATTATTTCAGCAAGGTGTTCAAGGAGGAGTGCGGCCTTAATTTCATCGAGTATCTGACCAATATCAGGATAGACAAGGCAAAAGAACTGCTGGAGAGCACGAATCTTTCCATAAAGGAGATATGTGCTTCCTGTGGATATACGGATCCAAATTATTTCAGCAGGAGCTTTAAGAAGAATGTGGGGGTAACTCCTACTGAGTATAAGGAGAAGTTGTATGAACAAAAGGGTTAAGCGTTTATTGGGGAGAGCGCTGGCTGTAGTTCTAATGGGGGCTGTGCTTAGCGGCTGCGGAGCAACAACAAACAATGGCAATGCCGACGGCGCTGTAGAAACTGACAAGATTGAGATAGGAATGTGCTTTGATTCCTTTGTTATCGAGAGGTGGCAGAGGGACCGTGATGTCTTTGTCTCATCGGCAAAAGAGCTTGGGGCGGAAGTCAACATTCAGAACGCCAACGGCGATGTTGAACAGCAGAAGCAGCAGATCGACTATTTTATAAAGAAGGATGTGGATGTCATAGTTATCATCTGCATCGATCCTGCGGAACTGGGCGATAGCATCAAGAAGGCTCACGATGCGGGAATTAAGGTTATTGCTTACGACAGGCCCATTCCGAATGCCGGCGTTGATCTCTATGTGTCTTTTGACAATGAAAAAGTCGGTGAGCTCATGGGAGAAGCCATGGTAAAGGCGGGACTTTCGGGTGGCAAGGTCCTTATGATAAACGGATCTCCCAAAGATCAGAACGTTCCCATGGTCAGAGAGGGATTCAGGGACGTGATGAGAAAGAACGGCGTGGAGATACTCGATGAGTATTACTGCGACGGCTGGAAGGCTGAACTGGCCAGTGGCTATGTTTACAGCTATCCGGAACTTGTCAAGGAAGCGGATGGCATCATGTGTGGCAACGATGACCTGGCCAGCCGGGTTGTCTTTTCCCTTGCTGAAATGAGACTTGCAGGCAAGAAGCTGGTATGCGGACAGGATGCGGACCTTGAGGCCTGTCAGAGGATCGTTGAGGGAACTCAGATCATGACGGTGTACAAGCCCATTGAGAAACTGGCCCAGAAGGCGGCGGAGGCAGCAGTTGCTCTCGCAGAGGGAAAAGAGATCGAGGATGAGGGACTCTCGGAGATGAGAGACGGAAGTGAGAAGATCCCATACCTGAAGATTGAGCCCATCGGAGTCACCAAAGACAACATTGATGAAGTCATAATCAACAGCGGATTTCATTTAAAAGAAGACGTCTACCTTAATGTCAAGGGATAAAATTTCATTTTGGTGTCGTTATAGCACAAATTTGTTTCATATGAAGTCGTGCCAGCAAAAAAATGCTAGCACGGCTTCTTTTTTGTCTTGTTCAAGGTTAAAAATATGCTTGATGTCGCAATTTATTCCTATGGATTCTATGGTAATTTACTATTGTAAAGCGCAGACATTGGTCTGCATAAACTATTCAAACCTTATAGGGAGGATTATTGCAATGAAGAAAAAGATTTTAAGTGGTATCCTTTCAGCTGTTATGGCAGCTTCACTCCTTGCAGGATGTGGACAGGCTGCACAGACAACAACTGAAGCTCCTGCAGCAGAGCCTGCAGCAACAGAAGCACCTGCAGCTGAGCCGGCAGCAGAGCCCGCAGCAACCGGAACAGGCAAGGTTGGTGTAGCAATGCCTACCAAGGACCTTCAGAGATGGAACCAGGACGGTGCCAACATGGAAGAGCAGCTTAAGGCAGCTGGATACGAAGTTGACCTTCAGTACGCTTCTAACGACATCGCTACACAGGTTTCTCAGATCGAGAACATGATCTCATCTGGCGCACAGGTACTCGTTATCGCATCTATCGATGGTGATTCACTCGGCACAGTACTTGCACAGGCTAAGGAAGCTGGCATTTCAGTTATCGCTTATGACCGTCTTATCATGAATTCAGACGCTGTTTCTTACTACGCAACATTCGATAACTACATGGTAGGAACAAAGCAGGGCGAGTACATCGAGCAGCAGCTCGACCTCAAGAATGCAGCAGGTCCTTTCAACATGGAAATCTTCACTGGTGACCCTGGTGACAACAACGCTAGATTCTTCTACGGCGGAGCTATTGACGTTCTTAAGCCTTACATCGACGAGGGCAAGATCGTAGTTAAGTCTGGTCAGGTTGACTTTGATAAGGTTGCTACAGCTAACTGGGCAACAGAGAACGCTCAGTCAAGAATGGATGCTATCATCTCAGCTAACTACGCTGATGGCACAAAGCTTGATGCAGTTCTTTGCTCAAACGACTCAACAGCACTCGGTGTTACAAACTCACTTGAAGCTAACTACACAGGTGATTGGCCAATCATCACAGGTCAGGACTGTGACGTTGCTAACGTTAAGAACATGATCGCTGGTAAGCAGTCAATGTCTATCTTCAAGGATACAAGAACTCTTGCAGCTAAGACTGTAGAGATGGTTGACGCTATCATGAAGGGTTCAGAGGCTCCTGTAAACGATACAAAGACATACGACAACGGAACAGGTATCATTCCTTCATACCTTTGCGAGCCTGTATTCGCAGACGTTAACAACTACAAAGAGCTCCTCATCGATTCTGGTTACTACACAGAGGATCAGCTCAAGTAATTTAAATTTGGTAATTTAACAATTACGTTTTCCCAAATTGAACATAGGCGGGCCGTAAATGACCCGCCTTATGTTCGCCCTAAAATGATTGCACGGAAATGGAGGAGGGCATCGTGGCAAAGATATTACTGGAAATGAAGAATATCACCAAAACCTTCCCTGGCGTAAAGGCCTTAGATAACGTAAACCTTCAGGTTGAAGAAGGTGAAATCCACGCGCTGGTAGGAGAGAACGGTGCTGGAAAGTCCACTCTTATGAATGTCCTTAGTGGAGTTTATCCCTTCGGATCATATGAGGGTGATATAGTTTATGACGGAGAGGTTTGTCAATTTAATCAGATCAAAGACAGTGAGTCAAAGGGTATAGTTATCATCCATCAGGAGCTGGCTCTTATCCCTTATATGACAATCGCTGAGAACATGTTCCTCGGAAACGAGAGAGGAAACAAGATTAAGATCAACTGGCATGAGACCAATGAACTTGCCAGAAAGTATCTCGACATCGTAGGCCTTAAAGAGGGCACACAGGTTCTTATCAAGGACATCGGTGTTGGTAAACAGCAGCTTGTAGAAATTGCGAAGGCTCTTTCAAAGGATGCAAGACTTCTTATCCTTGACGAGCCCACATCTTCACTTAATGAGACAGATTCAAAGGCACTTCTTGACCTGCTCCTTAAGCTTAAGGCAGAAAGAGGTCTTACCTCTATTATTATTTCCCACAAACTTAACGAGGTTTCATATGTTGCCGACAAGATCACAGTTATCCGTGACGGTTCAACAATCGAAACTCTTACAAAGGGCGTGGATGATTTCTCCGAAGCAAGGATCATCAAGGGAATGGTTGGTCGTGAACTTTCAGACAGATTCCCGAAAAGAGAGCCTCATATCGGAGAGGTAAAGATGGAGATAAAGAACTGGAACGTTTATCATCCTCTTTATAAAGAAAGAAAAGTCGTTGACAATGTTAACTTATATGTTAAAAAGGGCGAGGTTCTCGGAATCTCAGGTCTTATGGGAGCTGGAAGAACAGAGCTTGCCATGAGCGTATTTGGGAAAAGCTATGGGGAAAACATTACCGGACAGACTTTTATTGATGGAAAAGAAGTTCATCTTAATACTGTAAGTCAGGCAATCAAGAACGGACTTGCATATGTTACAGAAGACAGAAAGGGAAATGGACTTATCCTGTCTAATCCCATAAAGATCAATACAACCTTGGCTAACCTTGACGAAGTAAGTAATAGAAAGGTTATTGATAAGCACAAGGAATACTCAGTAGCAGTAGAGTATAAGGAAAAGCTCAAAACAAAATGTCCTACAGTAGAACAGAATGTTGGAAACCTCAGCGGTGGAAATCAGCAGAAAGTTCTTTTGGCAAAATGGATGTTTGCAGATCCTGAAATCCTTATCCTTGACGAGCCTACAAGAGGTATCGACGTAGGTGCTAAGTACGAGATCTACTGCATTATCAACCAGCTGGTAGCTGAAGGTAAATCAGTCATCATGATTTCTTCAGAGCTTCCTGAAATCCTTGGTATGTGCGACAGAATCTATGTTATGAACGAAGGAAAAATGGTCGGGGAGCTTGATGCAAAAGATGCAACCCAGGAAAAAATTATGACTTATATCTTACAGTCATCTGGAAACGAGGAGGAGAATCATGAATAAAGATCAAATTTTAGGATTTTTGAAAAAGAACACCATGGTGTTCGTTCTTGTAATAGTTTTAGCGTTCTTTTCATTTATGACAGGCGGAGCAATCCTGCTTCCCATGAATGTAAGTAACCTTATTTCACAGAACGCATACGTATTTGTTCTTGCAACAGGTATGCTGCTCTGTATCCTGACCGGTGGTAACATCGATCTGTCAGTTGGTTCAGTAGTATGTTTCGTTGGTGCCGTTGGTGCAACACTTATGATGAATTTTGGTGTTCCCGTATGGCTCGCAATCGTAATCATGATTGGTATCGGAACAGCAATCGGTGCATTCCAGGGCTTCTGGATCGCGTTTGTTCGTATCCCTCCTTTCATCGTAACACTGGCAGGTATGCTTATTTACAGAGGCCTTTCAAACGTAGTACTTAATGGTCTTACAGTTTCAATCAAGGATCAGACAAGCTTTGTAAATCTGTTCGGTGGTGGTGCTAACTGCTACATTCCTGATTTCTTAGGCGGCGGAGCACTTAACCTTACATGTCTCTTTGCCGGAATCATCGGAGCAACAATCTACGTGCTTCTTCAGGTTACAGGACGTATCAAGAAAAAGAACTCCGGATATGAGCTTGAGAACGTTGTAACATTTACAATAAAGACAGCAGTTCTGGCAGCAGTACTTGTAGCATTTGCTTACAGACTTGCTCAGCACAAGGGTATTCCTTCAGTTCTTATCTGGGTACTCATCGTAGTATTTGTTTACGGATACATCACAAGCAACACAACAATCGGACGTTACTTCTACGCAGTAGGTGGTAACGAGAAGGCTACAAAGCTTTCAGGTATCGATACAAACAAGGTTTACTTCCTTGCTTACACAAACATGGGATTCCTTGCAGCACTTGCAGGTATGATCACAATCGCTCGTCTTACATCAGCTCAGCCTACATACGGCCAGAACTACGAGATGGACGCTATCGGATCCTGCTTCATCGGTGGAGCATCTGCTTACGGTGGAATCGGAACTGTTCCCGGCGTTATCGTTGGTGCGGTTCTCATGGGTGTTATCAACCTTGGTATGTCACTTATGGGCGTTGATGCCAACATGCAGAAGGTTGTAAAAGGTATCGTTCTTCTTGCAGCCGTTATCTTCGACGTAGTATCAAAGCGTGGCGGAAAGTTCGTTGTAAAGAACTGATTTTAGAAAAGGTATTTCCAATAGGGTATAGAACCGGGGCACTCTTGCCCCGGTTTTTGTGTTATACTATAGTCTACTACCCAAATGTTTCAAAAGAGGTATCACCATGATCACAAGTACATCCAACGACCGCGTCAAGAAGGTCGTAAGCTACGTAGAAAAGAGCAAGGCCCGTCGCGAGGACGGCGTCTTTGTAATAGAAGGAATGAAGATGCTCAGGGAAGCTCCTGTTCTTCAGGTCTCCGAAGTATATGTCACAGAGAAGTTTGTCTCCGGCGCAAGCGAGGAAGACAAGGAGATTCTCTGGAGATATGGCGCAGAAGAGGTTTCCGAGGAAGTCATGAAGAAGATGAGTGACACCCAGACACCTCAGGGAGTTCTTGCGGTAATAAGGCAGTATGCCTACACCTTAGAGGAGGTCATCGAGGGCTACAATCAGGAGGCAGCTGAATCGGGAAAAGAGAATGTTCCGCTCCTACTGGTTCTTGAGAACATTCAGGATCCCGGCAATCTTGGCACCATGCTCCGTTCCGGTGAGGGTGCGGGAGTAACCGGCGTTATCCTGAGCAAAGGATGTGCTGACATCTACAATCCCAAAGTAATAAGATCCACCATGGGCTCCATTTTCAGGATGCCATATATATATGTAGAAGATGTTCCTTCTTTGGTAAAAGAGCTGACGGCTAAGGGCGTACACACCTATGCAGCCCATCTTAAAGGGGAGAAGAACTACGACGAGTTCGATTACACACAGCCAACAGCATTTCTTATAGGTAACGAAGGAAACGGACTGACCAAAGAGACTGCAGATGCGGCTGAGATCTATGTCCTCATTCCCATGAAGGGAGAGGTGGAATCCATGAACGCAGCCACATCATCAGCAATACTTACATTTGAAGCTTCCAGACAGAGGAGGGGGTAAAGGAAATGACAGTAGGATTTATCGGATTAGGAAACATGGCAAAGGCAATGATCGGCGGCATTTTGCAGAAAGGCCTCATGGGACCCAACGAGATCATAGGTTCAGCCAACACCGAGGAGACCTGCCGTAAGGTGGCGGATAAGTTCGGCATCCAGACCAGGAACTCCAACGCAGCAGTTGCCAAGGAGGCAGACATCATCGTTCTTGCCGTTAAGCCTCAGTATCTCAAGGTTGTTATTGCAGATATCATGGACAGCATAGATGATAACAAGGTTATCGTCAGCATCGCAGCAGGCAAGACCATTGCATGGATCGAGAACGAGTTTGAAAAGCCCACCAAGATCATCAGAGTAATGCCCAACACACCTGCTCTTGTAGGCGAAGGATGTTCTGCTGTCTGCAGGAACGATCTTGTAGACGACAATTCCTATCACTTCGTAAAAGAGCTTTTGGAGAGCTTTGGAAAGGCATATACCGTGCCTGAGTCACTTATGGACGTAGTGGTCGGTGTAAGCGGATCATCACCTGCATATGTCTTTTTATTCATCGAAGCTATGGCAGATGCTGCTGTGGCAGGCGGAATGCCAAGGAAGCAGGCCTATGAATTCGCAGCTCAGTCAGTGCTTGGAAGTGCCAAGATGGTTTTGGAGACAGGCAAGCACCCGGGCGAATTAAAAG
>JAEEGJ010029142.1_pt1 | contig 10915 bp, 10 predicted proteins | sample 8958761 | NCBI WGS metagenome assembly JAEEGJ01 (sample SAMN16246546, study PRJNA631951) | gut metagenome | biome: gut microbiome; feature: rumen; material: RS-attached | host: Bos | place: Iran: Karaj | collected 2018-10
TATCTGATATTCAGGCTGAGATAAATATTGATTTAGAAGAGGAAATTGAAGATGGAGAAGAAAGATAGTTTTTTTTCTAAATTTGATAAGAAAAGATTAAAACTTGTTGGTATACCAACAATTCTTCTTTTGGCCGGAATTATAGTTATTAATGTAATGGGAGTTACATATACTAGATATGAAAGTGAATCTGGTTTATCAACTGTTGCTAATATAGCATTCTTTATAGTTGATACAAGTACTCAAACAAATAGTATTGCACTTGAAGGATTAACTCCTCAAGCAGCACCATTTACTTATAGAATTAATGTTACTAACTATGATAATGTTAATAACAGGAGAGCAAATGTTGATTTAACATATAGTATTACATTTGAGACAACGACTAATTTACCATTAACATATGCAATATATAGAAATGAAGATTACAGTGCTACTGCAACAAATATAATTACTAATACATCATATAGGCAAGATGGTGATATGTATTATCAAACTCTTGAGACAACTGGTACAAGAACATTCTTGCAATCATCGAATCAAACTGATTACTATACTATAGCGGTTTGGTTCCCAGAAACATATAAAGATAACCCTGATGAATATGCTGGAGTAATCGATATGATATCAATAAAAGTTCACGCTGAACAAGTTGTGTAACTTTTTTTATTATGCTATAATGATAATATGAGAAAATATAGATATAAGATACTAATTGGGCTACTTTTATTAGTGGTTATTCTTCCAGTAGGAATAACTTTTTCAAGATATGTATATGATTTCATAAGCTATTATATTTTAGAATCAAATGACTTCTTTTTTAATAGCGATAAGTTAGGCGAACATAACATAGTTTATGGCGTTGAAAACTGGGGTGGCGTTGGTACTTTTGAAATAGAATTTGAGTTAAATAACCATAAGAATAACTTGTTAACAAGTGTTAGCGATATTAATTATGAATTAAATGTTACTCATAGTGAAGATGTTCAAACATCAATTAACTTGGTTAATGGAACTATTTTAACTAATGAAAAAACTGATAGTTATACAGTAGTTGTAACACCATCAAGAGTGTTTAATACTGGTGAAACAGTTAGAATAAATATAGTTGCTAAATCAACTAGTCCATATGTTAAAACATTAAGTGCAACATTTAATATCACTGTTGGTAGAAAAGGTATTTCATATGAAATAATTGATAAAGCTAATCAACCATATTTAGAACTTGTTATTACAAGTGCAAGAGATAATTATAAGGTTAATCAGGCTTTTGGAAATTATCCTGTTGGGCACATACTTTCATATAATGAATATAAGGCTTTACCAGCGGCTGATAAAGCTAAATGTACAAGTGCGGTTATTACATTAACGTTTAATCCAAGTGTTATAGTTTTGGATACAACGAGTGAGATCGTTCATAATATGGATTATAATGAAACGACAGTTAATTCGGTAGATTATGTTTCTACTATAGAATTCCCAATAGAAGCTATGAGTAGTAACAAGTTGCGTTTTTATAAAGCTAATCCTGCGAGTAATTATACTTATCCTTATGGAACGTCAACATCGATTATAGGTTTTAGTTCTGATTAGGAGGAAAAAAGATGAATTGTATATTAGATGATTACATGAAGTTTCTTGAAAAAAACATCTATACATACTATAGGGTGATACTAGGTAGCAAATACAATAGAGAAATAGTAACTACTTTTGTTAATAAATATATCGATGTTAGATATAAAAACCTAACTATGTATACTAGAGGATATAGTTTTGCTGATAGAATAAATAAAGAATTAAGAAATATATCTAAAGAAATTGTTAAACAAGATACTACTAAAGAAGATTATGTTAGAAAAATATTTATACTAACAGGATACTTATTATATTTAGATAATTGTTTTGAATATTTAGGTAATGGTAATATATTTAAAGCATTATATTCTGATGAAAACTTAGTAGGTTTCATCGATATGAGTAGTATGGAAGTATTAAATGAACAATATAATTTCTTTAAAAAGAAAAAGAAAGAATTTTTTGATTTATTTGCTGACAAAAAATTCAGTATTATTAGAAAAAGAGTAACTACTAATTTATATATTGCAGATTTAGAACAACATTGTAATATTAGTCAATTATATAGTGAATATGCTATTGATAGGGCTTTTAATACAGGAACAACACATGAAAATAAAGTTTATCTATTATTAGTAATGCTTTCAGCATATATTTTAGATGAAACAATTAATTTAACATTTGCATCAAAGTATATAGTAGATTTACCAGAATCGTTATTTGGTAAGAGTAAGAAGATTGGTAGATATCTAAAGGCTATTGATAATGATGTTGTTAGAGATAGAATAAGTTTAAGAATAACTTATGATATGTATACAAAGTACAAAGATGAAGTAAATGATATGATAAATGCTGGATTTAATATTTCAGTAATTCTAGATGAAACTTATGATGAAAACTTACAAGTTCTAGATTTGTTTACATGTACTTTTGTATATGAAAAATATGATTATTATGATATAATAATTGGGAATAAAGATAGTATAAATACAAGAATAATAAGTAAGTGAGGTTAATATGGATACATTTTGGAAATTTGCATATGAAATTTTATCTCAGTTCTTCCAAGGGGTAGAAGCCATTTTTGCTGGACTAATAAATGGTTTAGCACAAATGTTTAATTTTCCTGCATATTTGAAAATAATATCAAGACATAAAGCTGACTTCAATACTATGGAGTGGGTTTTACTTGCAATCTTGTTACTTATTTTTGTTGCCATAATTGTATTCGCTATTATATTATTAGTACATTTACTTAGAAGATTATCAAGAGCAAGAAGAAATCTTGCTGATAAAGATGTTGTATTAAATGAAGTTTCTGAATTTGATTCATTATTAAGAGAAAGAGAAGCTTTATTAGGGCCAGTTAATGGAACTGGAGCAACTGAAGCTGGCGAAGTAGAATCTAACACTGAAGTTGAAAGTGAAGATGGAGAAGAGAATATAGATCCAACTGTAAGATTCTCTAAACTTGCTGTTGTTGATGCACATTATAAAGGCTATGTAATGAAAGATTATAAGAATTCATTTACATTACCAGAACTAGTTGAAATGTTTAGAAACTTTGCTGCTAGTCAATTAGGTTTATATTACACAACTGATATGATGAGATTATTTATATCTGCATTAGCTAGTACAAAGTTAGTTATCTTACAAGGTATCTCTGGTACAGGTAAAACATCACTTGCATATGCTTGGGGAAAATTCTTAAAGCATGACTCATGTGTTGCTTCTGTACAACCATCTTGGAGAGATCGTTCAGAGCTATTTGGATACTTCAATGAGTTTACTAAAAAATTTAATGAAACAGATGTATTAAAGACATTATATGAAGCTGGATATACAGATGATATTTATACAGTAATCCTAGATGAAATGAATATCTCAAGAGTTGAGTACTACTTTGCAGAAATGTTATCTATTCTTGAGATGCCTAATAAAGATGAATGGATTGTTGAAGTAGTACCATCTTCATGGAAAAATGACCCAGTTAATTTAAAAAATGGTAAATTAAAAATACCACCAAACTGTTGGTATATTGGTACAATCAACAACGATGACTCAACATTTATGGTTACTGATAAAGTGTACGACCGTGCTATGCCAATAGATATTAATGATAAAGGTAAAGTTTTTGAACCAGAGGTTGTTGAAGCACAAGACATAAATTATTCATACTTAAATGAAAAATTTAATGAAGCAATGCAAAATAATCCAGTTAGCCAAGCAACTCTTGATAAGATTAATGAAATGGATGATTATGTAATACAGCATTTCCGTATTGCTTTCGGTAATAGAATTGTTGCTCATATGATTAAGTTTGTACCAGTTTATGTTGCTTGCGGTGGAGATGAAATTGACGGAGTAGATTACTTTATAGCAAGAAAGATATTAAGAAAATTTGAACAATTAAATATCTCTTATATTAGAGATGAAGTAGATGACTTTATTGATTTCTTAAATAAGAAATTCGGTAAAGATAAAATGAAAGAGTGTATTGAGTATTTATTAAGACTTAAGAAAACATCAATGTAATAAGGTGATAATATGTATGACAATGAACTTAAAGTATTGGATCTTTATACAAAGGCTAGTTCTACGCAACTAGACTCTTTTAATAGTACAGTTCAATCTACATATTTGGTCGATACTAACTTTGAAAAAGGTGAATCTGATTTATCTTGGTTAAAGCTTATGGAAGATACTATTATGTATATTGATAATATACTTAGAAATCCTAATAGATTCATTGTTAATGAGGAAGAAGTTGTTCTTATTGAAAAAGCAAGAAGAGTAACAGTTGAAAGTATTAAACACCTTGCTAAAAATACAAGTTTTATTCAAAAAATAGAAGATAATGGTGATGTTAAACCATCTAAAATATTGAATATTAATAAAGATGAAAATTATAATACATATGAAAATAGAGTTATTTATACTTTAGTTAGAAACATGCAAATGTTTGTTGATATGAGAGAAAGAGAATTAGTAACAAATCCATATACTAAAGATTCTAAAAAGGGAGAGTATCATGGAAGCGCTAAAATAGGCGGAGAAAATGTTAATATTAATGTTTCTCTAACAACAAGTATTAATAGAGAAGGAAACTATGTTAAATCTAATGGTATGACTGTTGAAGAAAGAATTGCAAAATTAAAATTAAGAATACTTGATTTAACAAATACAGAGGTATTTAAGACACTTAAAAGGGCAAATGTTGCTAAGGTAATACCTCCAATCAAAAAGACTAATTTAATCTTAAAAAACACTAATTTTCAATATGCTATGAAACTATGGAATTATCTACAAACATATGATAGTACAGTAGATTCAAGTCGTACGAAAAAGAATGCTAAATTCCATGATGACATCAGATTAAAAGGTATGTTTGATGATGTTTTCTTGTTGAATTATTTAATAGTGCATTCTTTAGGTGAACAAGATTTAGCAAATAAAGAAGCTAATAAAGAATTAGTTCAACAAATTACTGATAGTATGATTACAAAGATTATAGAAATAAATGCTGATTTACCTATGGAAGAATTACAAAGAGTAATAGGTGATAAGATAGCAGTTATTAGGAATAAAAAACAAGCTTCTATTGAAGAAATTCAAGGTAAGTTGAATTCACAAATTCAAAGTACTTTAAGTAAGATTGTTAGTTTTAAATTTGGGTGATAATTGATATGAAAAAGATTAAGGAAATAAAAACTAAAATTGATAATAATAAATTCCTTCGTTTTTTAGGTGGATTTATAAAAACTGTAATATGGATATTTCTTGCTATAGTTTTATTTGTTATATTACTTCAACGTTTTACTAACAATAATATTACTTTAGGTGGATTAAGAATATTCAACATTGTATCAGGATCAATGGAACCTGATTATGATATTGGAGATGTTATAGTTGTTAAAGATGTTAGACCTGAAAAAATAAAAGTAGGGGATAATGTAACATATTTAGGTACAAAGGGACAAATACAGGGATTAATTGTAACCCACCAAGTAATTGAAAAAAGGATTGAAGATGGTAAATACTATTTCACTACACAAGGTGTTAATAATAAATATAAAGACCCTGAAATCAGTTATGATCAATTATATGGAAAAGTTATATATAGAACTATAATATTTAGTTTTATTAGTAAAGCTATGACTAATATTTATATGTATTTTGCTATTTTCCTAGTAGTAGGAGGATATACATCATATCAAATAGTTAAAATAGTATATAAAGATGATGAAGAAGAGGAATCTGAAGATAATAAAGACTCAAAAGAAAAAGAATCTGAAGAAGAATCAAAAGAAGTAAAAGAAGAAAAAGAAGATGATAAAGAAAAGGAAGACAGCAAAAAAGAAGACACCTTAGACAATAAAGAAGGTGAGGATACTGGAGATCGACAGTAAAAAGAAAAGAAGAATTGTCTTAGCCAATATCAAGAAAGTTGTTTTTCAACCTGGAAATCTAGTAATCTTGATTATATTGTTAATCGTAAATTCATTTGCGTGGTTTATTTATGCTGGAAAAGTTCAAAGTAGTATAGATGCACATGTTAGATCATGGAAAGTAACATTTACTTCTGGAACTAACTTAATTTCTGATTATTTTGTAGTAAATGCTTCGGATATATTTCCTGGTATGGATACTATTAATGAAACGATTACTGCTCATAATGAAAGTGAAGTTCCTGCTGAATTAACATATGCTATTATCGAAGCAAGAATATTTGATGAGACTTTTATAACTCAAGAAGGAAGAAGAGATAAAAATCAAGCTCCTCAAGCAGGAGATATGACAAGCGATCAATTAGAACAATACTTACTTCAAAATTATCCATTTGAAATTGTATTTACAACATCTAATGATGAATTGAGTGCGTTAAATGGAACTGCAGATTATACAATAACAATAAATTGGCCATTTGAAGGTGGCAATGATACGGAAGATACTTATTGGGGTAATTATGCTTCTGATTTTGCTGAAGATAACCCTGGAGTAGCTAGTTTAACATTTGTTGTTAAATTGTATATAGCTCAAGTAGAAGAGTAATAAGACAATAAAAAAGACTGGTATTCAGTCTTTTTTTATGGATTCGTACTATTTTCGTCTCCTTGACTCTGGCTTTGTAATTGAATTACGTTAACATTGACTTTAAATGCTGCTACTCCTGAAATAGATGCTTCAGTATCATTAGCATTGTTCATAACAGCTCCTTGTGCTGCATCATCAACCCATGAAACGTTAAATGTAATTGTTTTAGTTCTATCTGTATCAGTATGAAGGATGTTTCCTGAAATACCAGCAGAAGTATATGTATATGTTGTATTATCAACTGTGTAACTTAATATTTTCAAATCACTAACTGTGTTGTTTTCATCTTCTTCAACAGTGATTGTATATGTTAGGGAAACATCAGTTCCATTAACATCAAGAACAATATCAAATGATCCTTGCGCTGTTGGTGCGATAACTCCATCTCTAATGTTAGTATTGTTTTCAAAAGTAGGAGTTATTACATTAGAAAAGTTAGAATTATTAACAATATCAACGTCATTAATTAAAACATTCCATCTAGCTATAGTTAAATTACTAGTGCCAGATGCACCAGATATATACTTAGCATATGTATCTTGTACTAATGTTACGCAGTATAGTAAAGATATCAATGCTACGAAAATTAAGATTTTTCTTGATCTTTTCATCAGTACGTAAACTCCTCCTTTCTAAAAATTATTATACTATATTAAGGTTTAGTGAAATTCTGCTTGACTGCAATTATACACGCAACTTTACATAAAATATAGTAAAATCATAGTAAAATAATATTTTTTCATACTGAACGTAAAATGAGTTGCAATATTTAAAAAAATATTTTATAATGTTAGTATATATGAACATAGTAAGTTCGTATGTATCTGCTATGATTTATTTTTGAAAGGAGTATGATTATGGCAAAAGAAGTCATATTAGATACGTCAAAAATAAAAAAATGGCAAACCTTTGGTAGGAGATTGAAATTAACAGTATTGCTACTATTACTGCTTTTAATAGCAGTTTACCTAGCTTTAAAACTTTCTTATGATGAAGGAAGCTTTGTAGTAAGCCTTGTTGATAACGAATCCTTAAACAGTGGTCTTGCGATGTATGAATCGCAAAATGATCCTTCCGGTAAAAGGTTATTAAAAGCAGAAAGCTTACAGTTTATGACTAATATCTCTGGTAAATGGATACCTGAAGATATAGGTACGGAAGCTGAAGGCTCTCATAATGGTGACGATTATATTGCTTATACGTTTTATATCGAAAACCAAAGCGATGACGTATTCTCTTACTGGTATGAAATGTTCATTGATGATGTCACTAAAGATGTTGATGAAGCATTGAGAGTAATGATTATTGTCAATGACACTAAAACAATATACGCTAAAGGTGACAGCATAGACAGAAAACCTGAAAAAGGTACAGTTATGTTTAGAAGCGATGCTGATGGATCAATTATTCTAGAGCAACGAAAGAATATGTCTCCTAGAGATATAGATAGAATTACAATCGTTGTTTGGATTGAAGGTAGTGACCCTGAATGTATCAATAGCTTAATTGGTGGACATTTAAAGATGCATATGGATATTACAGAAGAACATATAAATAGTATGGATAGGAGTTGAATTATATGAGTTCAAACGAAAAAAAGAAAGATAAGAAAAAAAGATTAAGTTCCTTGCTTTTGATGCTATTTTTAACAATTATTTTGTTAACAACATCAACATACGCATGGTTCACATCAAATAGAAATGTACAAATTGCTAACATCGATGTTAATGTATCAGCTGCTGATGGTATTCAAATTTCTACTGATGCAGAAAACTGGAAGACAGTTATTTCAAATGCTGATATTTTAAAAGGATATGATGGAGATACTAACATGTGGTCTGGTACAATGAGTCCTGTTTCTACAGTTAAAGTACCAAACGCTGCTGGTAAACTAGATATGTATCTAGGTGAAGTAAAATCAGATGAAAATGATACTACTGAAGCTGGACGTTTCGAGTTAACAGCTACTTCTTTAGCAGCTAACGAAACACACAGTAACTCAACTGAAGGAAATCGTCACTATATTGTATTTGACGTATTCCTAAAATTAGATAAAGCAAGCGATGTTTATCTACAAATTGGTTCAGGTGTATCTACTAAAGATGATGATAAAGGTATCAAAAATGCCGCTAGAATTGCATTCTTAAAGGGTGGTAATGCTGCTTCTACAACTGCAGTTGCATCATTAAGACAATTAGGTTATGCTTCTGGTGCTGATAAAATTACTATTATTGAACCAAATGCTGATGTTCATACATCTGCTGGTATTGTTCAAGCTCAATCTTATTACACTAAGTATTCTGGTGTAAGTTCTATTCAAGCTAGTGGATCTGGAACTATTAGTTATGATGGAGTAAAAACAAATATTACTGCAGCTAACAATATTCCACTAATTAATACTAATGCAACAGATAATCCAAACTTCTTTGCATCAGTTACAACAGTAGCTCAACCTGTTTCATTTAGAACAGATACTGCTGGTAATAATTACTTATTATTCCCAATGCTTGAAGCTGGTGTAACTAAAGTAAGAATTTACTTATGGGTTGAAGGACAAGATGTTGACTGTGAAAACGCAGCATCTGGTGATGATATTACATTCATTATTAAGTTATCTTTAGATTCTACAACTGGTGTGTAATATTAATTAAAAATGTTAATAAAAAAGGCTTTGAAAAAAGCCCTTTTTTTATGCCGAAAAATTGTTCTTGAAAATACTGTTTTTTCTTTTAAATTGGGGTATTCTATGATATAATTATTTATAAGGATAGTATTATGAAAGAGTATGTAAAAAAACATAGTAATAAATTTATACTTTTGAGTATTTTCATACTAGTTTTCGTGTTGCTTGGAATTCTTTCACGTACTACTTTTACTGAGAAAACTACATCAAGTATATGGGATGGATCAATTGCTACTAAGTTTAGCAAAGGTAGTGGTTCTCCATCAGACCCATATATCATAAATGATGGTTCAGAATTAGCTTTATTATTTTCAAAGTTAAATACTAATGAATATGCTGATTATTTTAATAAATATTATAGATTAGAAAATAATATCGATTTAAATGAATTGCCTCTACCTGTAATAGAGACTTCTTTTCATGGAAACTTTGATGGTAATGGATATTCTTTTGTAAATATTAAAATTAATACTCCATATATTGATGGAGCTAATGCATATTATTCATTATTTGGAAAATTAGAAGGAGCTAATATTCACGATTTAAATATTTTTTCTCCAGTAACTGATTTAGGAAATGGTGATTTATATAGAAATGTTAAAGAAGAAAATGCTACAGTTGAAGACAATTCAACAAGTGAAAATATAACTGAAGAAAACGCTACAACTGAAGAACCTAAAAAAGAAGAAGTTAAAGATGAGCCAAAGGTTGAAGAAAAAGTTGAAACTAAAACTGAGGAAAAGAAAGACAATGTTTTAGAAGGAAATAAAACTGAAGAGAAAACTGATGGCTTAGAAAATACTACTGTTGAAGAAAACTTAACGGAAGAAAATGCTACGACTGAGGAATCTAAAAAAGAAGAAACTAAAGAAGAACCAAAAGTTGAAGATAAAAATGAAACAGTAGTGCCAAAAATTGAAGAAAGTAAAACAGAAGAAAGTAATACTACTGAAGAACCAAAAATTGAAGATAAAAATGAAACAGTAGTAGAACAACCAGAAGAAAACAATACAACTGAGGAAGAAGAGGAAGTTATTGTTCCAGTTGAAAATGTTTATGTAGGTTTATTTGGAGATGTAAAAGATTCAACAATATCAAATGTTAATATTTCAGCTACTGCTGTAATAGGAAATAAAAATAGTGAATATAATTATAAAACTTCATTATTTGTAGTAAATGATATTTCAGATAATACATTTAAAAATATAAACATTAGAGGATTTAGTGAAGTAGATGATACTGTTAATTTTGTATATGATTACAATAATGCTAATGTTTCAAATATTATGTATTTTAAAAATGATTTAGCTTTAACAAAATCAAATAAAAATTTTGATAAAGTTTATGAATATTTTGAGAAAAATGAAAAAATAGTATTTACTGATAATTATTCTTTAAAATCTGTTTTTGAAGTATTTAATAATGATTCTGGTTTTGAATGGATAATTGATAACAATCTTTTTAGAATTAAAAATAATGGAACAGATGGCAATGAAGAACCACCTAGAAGACTTAAGATGATGAGTCTTCGTGCTGCTCCTCGTGCACATGCAAGTGGCGTAC
>JAEEGJ010029144.1_pt1 | contig 10914 bp, 12 predicted proteins | sample 8958761 | NCBI WGS metagenome assembly JAEEGJ01 (sample SAMN16246546, study PRJNA631951) | gut metagenome | biome: gut microbiome; feature: rumen; material: RS-attached | host: Bos | place: Iran: Karaj | collected 2018-10
GAAGGTCAAAACGACCGGTCAAACGGCCACCCCGACCGAACGTGATCCTGCCCGGAGTTCCTTCAACGGAGCTCCGGGCTTTTTGCCGCCGCATCCCATAGTCCTTGTATCGTGAACCGTAGCAGCTTTTTTTCAAAAAAAAGACATTTCCGGCTTGAAAAACAAGGTGTCCGGCAGTATATTTGAGAAATTCTGAATCGGATTCAAGATTTCGCAAATCGAGGAGCGACAACCATGAAATACATCAAACGGGCATTGGAATCCAATATCCGGAAGGCATCGAAAACATACAAGGCCACCTTGCTCACCGGAGCAAGACAGGTCGGGAAGTCAACGCTTCTGAAGCATCTGTTTCAGAAAGAATATAAATGCGTTTCGCTTGATGATCCGTTTTTGGAGGAACAGGCAAAAACGGATGGAAACATGTTCCTGACGCTCAATCCTCCCCCAGTCATCGTGGATGAAGTTCAACATGCCCCGGAACTCTTCCGATATATCAAAATGCGCTGTGACGAATCCGATGCAAAGGGGATGTTCTTTCTTTCCGGCTCCCAGCCTTTCCAGTTGATGAAAAAGGTCTCGGATTCGCTTTCCGGTCGAATTCACATTGTGGAACTGAACGCGCTTTCCCTTCGCGAAATCCGGCATGATACGTTCAATGAGCGTTTCCTGCCGACGATGGATTATGTTGCCGCACGGAGCAAAACGGCTTCCAGTCCGGAGAATATCTGGGAGATCATTCATCGCGGCGGATATCCGGCCCTGCAAGATAAGGAAGTCGAATGGTCCGCGTACTATGCCGATTATGTCAAAACCTATCTTGAACGGGATGTCCGCAACCTTTCCGCTGTTCAGGATTTGGACTGCTTCAGGCGTTTTCTGGTAGCCGTAGCCGCAAGGACCGGACAGCTTCTGAACTACTCCAACATTGCCGATGAAATCGGACGGGATTCAGTCACAGTCAACCGGTGGATTTCCATTCTTGAAGCATCGGGGCTTGTTTATCTTCTGGAGCCTTTTGCAAACAGCGCGCTCACGCGGGCGACAAAGACGCCGAAGCTTTTCTTCCGAGACACGGGACTTGCCTGCTACCTCACCCGCTGGCTTACCCCGGAAACGCTTTCCTATGGCGCGATGAGCGGACATATTTTTGAGACTTTTGTAGTCTCCGAAATCCTGAAATCGTTCTCGAATGCCGGATTGGACTACCGGCATTTCGTCTCGTTCTACCGGGGACACGGAAGTTCGGAAAACAAGGAATCCGAAATGGACCTGATCATTGAGGAGAACGGCGTCTTGTATCCTGTCGAAATCAAGCAAAGCGCAAGCGTGAAAGCCTCCGACACAAAGGCATTCCAGATTCTGGATAAAGTCAAAACCGCCAGGCGCGGCACCGGAGCAATCGTCTGCAACTGTCCGCAACCCGGCCGGCTTCGGGAGAACGTTCTTCAAATCCCCGTTTGGTATCTATGATTGCCCCGGCGAGAGCATATTCACTCTTTCCGCGCCACATCCGCCCCGTCTGCAAGGTAAGCAGGTCGATTCCCGACATGTTCGATCACACTGTTTTCCCGCCCGGAGTTCCCTCAACGGAGCTCCGGGCTTTTTCCCGCCATTTTATCTCTGCAACTTTGCTCATAAAAAAAAGTATTGAAATTGCTTGACATTGACAAAAAGGATGATATAGTAGTATCATGACGATGGTTGAAACTTTACGAAATGTGACGCAGTGCGTCACGAATTGAGCTGGACCCATTACCAAGTGTTGCACGAAAAGGGGACGCACTGCGTCCCGAATGCTGGCCCCATTACCGCCTCCTGCTCAAAAACATTTACCCCGCACACCAATAAAACTGTCCCGAGGGGACAGGGCACGATTCAGGAGAAGAACGCAAATGACAAAAACATGCAAGACGTTTCTGAAATGGTTCGTTCTGGATTTCATCCTGTTGCTTGGGGTCATTGGCACTGGTTTCGTTTTGAAGAATAAGAAGCCGGGCAGCGATCTTCCGCCGCTCATTTCGCCTCAGGAACTCGCTCCTTTCGGCATTACGCTGCCCGAAACGACCTATTGCCTGCGGTATTACAATGCGGATGGAGATCGGTGTACCAGATACAGAGATTACATCCTCTTTTCCGAATCTGACATTCTGATTGATGAAGAAGTCAAAAAGAAACTGGGAGTAGATGAAAGAATATACCAATACAACGCCCCCGATGAGGTGGATCCTGTCCGCTCTTATTTTGAACGAGTCGAACCAAAATATCGCAAATACCTTCCAGACGAGAAGGACGAAATACATGAATACTTCTATGATGTTTATTTGCGGCTGTTCAAGACCGAAAAAGGAAGTTATCTCCGTTTTGTAGATTATGTGCCGTGATCTTTTTCTTCGATTTCCACTGTTTACTGAACTGAACACCCCCCTCACCACCCCCAAGCAGACTACCACCCGGAAAACACCCCCACATCCAACCGAATCACTCAAAATTGAACTGACAGAGGTTCTTTCAAATAAGGAAAAACGACTATGCTTGCCGATCTCATTTTCACAGTCCTTTTGCTGATCCTGCCGACCATTTTGTGGCTCGTGCCGAAGACCCGCCGCAACAACGGAAACTGGCTCATCGCGCTGAAGACCGTCCCGATGGGGATCATTGCCGCCCTCTGGAGCGGCGAGCTGCTGGGAAAGATCGCGCGGATCATCAGCGAACGTCTGGAACGGGATTTCGATTTTTCATTTTGGATTCATCTGGGCGTCGTGCTGGCTGTGGCTTTCCTGGTCATCATCCTGGGCGGACTCTTCATCAAGCGCAGATTCGGCACGAAGAAAAAATACAATCCCGGTCCGTCCATTCTGCTGTTCATTCTCGCCTTTCCGCCCGCGTTTCTCTGTCTGTTTGTCATTTCCATTGTGTGTCATTTCACGGATTCCGATTACAAAGGGGACTGGTGGACCTACTGGCTCCCGCGGGAAGGGAACACCGGGATCGCGTTTCAGGAGCAGTCCATCCACCCGTTCCTGGCGGAATACAACTACCGGCTCCGTTTTTCGCGCGACGGCGAGCTGTCCTATCAGCTTCTTCTGACAAACACCGGCGGACGCACGCATTTCAATCTTTACCGCCTGAAAGACGGACGGCTGCTGTTCCGCGACAAGATGTGGGATTACCTCGTGGACGTGCAGGGGCCGGAATGCCGGGTGTTCAGGCTGGAGACGTTCGAGGGTAAACTGTATGCCGCGCGGATCCCGAACATTAAGATCGATTCGTGGTCCTTCGTGCCGGAGCGGAAAGACGGCGGATTCGTGATGGAAATGGGCGGGCAGATCGTCCCCGCGGAGGATGTCACCGGCATCCTCGACGGCATGGAGTATTACGGCTGCATTCAGGACCGTTTTTACACTGCCGAGCAGAAACCGGAGGAGAAGATCAAAAAAATGTTCGAGCAGGAGAAGGCCGAAGGAACGCTCTATTATTGATCCGGCAACAAGAACGAGGTGAAACATGAATGAAATCGAAAAAAACAAAACACCCATTTCGAAAAAGGTGTCGATCATCGTTTGCTTCGCGCTTGCATGGTTGATGGTCATTCCGCTTGTCCGGACCCCTGAAAAAACCGTGCTTCATGTTGTTTCCCTGTTTGTCTGCAACCTCTTCCTGGCATTGGGAATCAATCTGTGGTTCTTTCTGAAAAAACGAAGCAGGACTTCTCTGTTTCTGCTGCTTCTCTACGATTTTCTGGTCCTTGTCGCGATGATCGGCTATGTGATCGCGAAAATCGTAATCATTTCCGCAACGCAAAATCCGGGATAAGCAACGAGAATAAGGAACAATTACAATCATGAAATGGTTCGTCATCCTGTATCTTCCTATTCTGTGCATCTCGGTTTTCCTCTTTCTCCGGGCATTGTTCCGATTCATCAAAGTGAAAGAGTTTTTTGGGAACACGCTTCCTGACAACGAAAAGGAATGTATCAACGGGTTTCCCAACTGCTTCCCGAGACATCCGATTTCGGACTATTATAAGGAACACCCTTTGCCTTGGACCAAGGAGACTGTGGACGGGCTTCTGAAACGCAATGAAATCCTTTTGAAATACGACAAGGAGAAAGCGAAACAGCTGATTCTTGCGGAAAAACAATTGTTTTATTCCTTGAATACCGCGGTCATTGCGACGGGGATATTCGCTTTGCTGTTTTTTGTGGTGAAATAGCCATCTGTTCCCCCCATCCCCAGCAGACTAACCTTCCAACGTATCCAATCGTCTTTCACGCTCAACCGCTGACTTCCTGCCCGGAGCCTGCCGGACAGGGGGGTGAGGTTACTTGTTGATGCAGATCGGGATCATTCCGCGCCGAGTTTGATCACGTATTCTTTCGCCTTTTCGTCGCCCTGATCAGCCGCCAGACGGAACCATTTCACAGCCTCGGCCTTGTCCCGTTCGACGCCCTCGCCCACCACATAGCAGCCGCCGAGATTGAATTGCGCCATGTCAAAGCCCTGTTCCGCGGCCTTGTGAAACCATTTTGCAGCCCGTCCAGGTTGTCATCTGCTGTATGCATGCGCGATCATGCACGTGAGCTGATAGGCGGAGAAGATCCCCAGGATAAGATACAGGCAGCAAAGCGCCGTAACCGCCCCCAGGGCGCGGTCCTTGCGCTTGATGGAGATGATGATGTACGGGATCATCGCGACCAGCAGAAACGGGTTGATGAACAGATAAAGGAACACCCAGAGAATTGGCAGGTGCCCGAGCATGTGCAGCGGCAGCAGGATGCCCGGCGCCAGCAGAAGCCGCCGCACTTTTTTCTCCCGGCATCGGAAAAAGAGAATCCAGATCACGATCACGCTGGCAAGGCCCGCCGCGAACGAAAAGAAGAAAGACGGAGCATATTTCGCCAACACTTGCGTCATCCTCTCGACCAATTCCAGGAACGAGTCTTCCTGTGAGGGATCCTGAGCCGCTGTATCCTGCGCGGACAGCGCACCGATCCTGCCGAAAAGCAAAACGACCGCCACGACGGCAAAGACTATATTTCGTCTCATTTTCGTGTTCGACATCATTTCAGGCCCTTTCACGTTGTTGCTGATGGAGGGTTTGAGGAGTCACAACTTTATTATACCACGCCCCAAGCAAATAATCAAGCGGGAAATGCCGGAAATGCAAAGAAAATCATTGACCGAACAACCGCTGACTTCCTTGCCCGGAGCCTGCCGGACAGGGGGAGACGTTTTTGAGGTTCATTATTGATGCTGACCGGGATCATTCCGTTTTGCCGGATTCGAGTTTCTTCAGCGCTTTTTTCGCTTTCGCATGCCCGCGTTCGGCGGCTTCCCGCAGCCATTTCAAAGCCTCGGTCCGGTCCTTTTCGACCCCGTCCCCGTTCAAGTAGCACACGCCGAGATTGTACTGCGCGCTCGAATGCCACCGATCGGCGGCCTTGCGGAACCATTTGACCGCCTCCGCTTTATCCGCATCCACGCCGGTCCCATTCATATAGCAGACGCCGAGTTTGTACTGTGCATTGATTTCTCCCCGGTTTGCCGCGACGAGGAACAGTTCGATCGCCTTTTTCCGGTCCTGCTTTACCCCCTCGCCATCAAAATAACAGTTTCCGAGTTCGAATTGTGCCCCGGCATCCCCCTGGTCGGCGGCTTTGCGGAACCATTCGGCCGCCAGTTTGTGGTTGTAGGGCAGTCCGCCCCTGCCGTTGAAATAAAGCATTCCCACTTCCCTTTGCGCCTGCGCGACTCCCTGGTCGGCGGCCTTGCGATACCACTTGGCGGCCTCCGTATCGTCCGGGAATACACCAAACCCGAGGGTATAGCAATACCCCATTTCATACTGCGCTTCCGGGTGCCCCTTCTCGGCGGCTTTGCGAAGCCATTTCACAGCTTCCTCCAGTTCGGACTTCCCGTTGGGGGCAGAGTGCAGGCAGGCGTAGCCGTACCGGTACTGCGCCTCGACATCGCCCTGTTCGGCAGCCGCGCGGTCCCTTTTGTTCTCAAGCTCGCGCAACACCCGTGCCGTGTAGGACCATTTCGCCGCCTCTTCCGGGTTCTCTTCCACGCCGATCCCATGCAGATAACAGCCCGTGAGGAAGTCTATGGCTTTCATGTACCCCTCTTCGGCGGCTTTGCGGATCCATTTGACCCCTTCCGCCTCGTTCTTCTCCGCGTCGACGCCGTTGACATAGTAGTATCCGAGCCGGTACATGGCGGAGGGATCGCCCTGATCGGCGGCTTTGCGAATCCATTTGACCGCCTCGGCGGCATCTTTTTTCACGCCGTCGCCTTTGTAATAGCACAGGCTGAGATTGAACTGCGCTTCCACATGGCCCTGTTCGGCCGCCTTGCGGAACCATTTGACCGCCTCGGCGGCGTCCTTTTTCACCCCGATGCCTTTCATATAGTAACAGCCGAGGTTATTCTGCATTTTCGCATCGCCCTGATCGGCGGCTTTGCGGATCCATTTCACAGCCTCGATCAAGTTTCTGTTCTCGCCGTAGTCGCCGTAATACTCCACGAGCCGTTTCTGCGCCGCCAGATCGCCCTGTTCCGCCGCCTGGCGGATGGCTTCGATGTTCTCCGCTTTCTCCTGTGCTCCCGCCTGAACGGACTGCACGGGTTCACCGGGCGCGCTGTCGTCCGCGGCAAATGCGGCGACAGCCGGAAAAACGGCGGCGAGGCAAACGAACATTCTGCTGATGATTCGTGACGACATACTTACTGTCCTTTCACGTTGTTGCTGATGGCGGGTTTGAGGAATCACAACTTTATTATACCACATCTTTTAAGAAAAAACAAGGGCAACATGGATGAAAATGACGGGAATCGTCCTTCCTGTTCACCCGCCGACTTCCTGCCCGGAGCCCCTCATGGCTTCAGCGCTAATGTTTGTCAAGCCGTATTTTATAATATTGCGCTGTTTTGTTTTGCAGCTTTGAGCTGTTCTGCTTTTTGTTTTTGCGCTATTGCTCTTTGTAATCTTGCGCAAATGTGCTTGATGAGACAAGATAACACAGGAGTCGGCTTTGACTTGTGGACTGCCCGTCGGGTCTTCTCTGCCCGACGGTATTTTCGGCAGGCGTTATTCTCTGGGCAAATTGAACGCGGTCACGAGGTCTTCGACCTGGGCGTCGGTGATCGGACGGAGGCCGCCGAACGAACGCGCCGCGATCGCCGCGACCGCGCTGTATTCTGTGACTTCGAGACGGTCGAACGCCTCCAGCGGGGTGCGTCCGCAGGTCAGCACGGCGTCGTTTTGAACGAGTACGACCGGATGGCGCGGCGAGAGCGTGCGGGCGACCGTTTCGGGCGCGGCGAGGGCGTCGTCGAACGAAAAAGCGGGCGTTTCGCGGAGCTGGATGAAGCTTTCCGGGATCACGCGCGGATTGAACTCGGCGTGCGAGATCAGGTAAGCGCCGATGGCGGGCGGATTCGCGGCGCAGACGGCGTTCAGCGCGGGCTGTGCGTCGAACACCATCTTGAAGAACCATGTGCGCGGATCGGGCGTCTTCCCCGCCTCGAACTTCGTGCCGTCGATGAGCACGAGTTCGTCGGGCTGAAGGTTCGCACGGTCGCAGTCCGCTGGCGTGACCAGAAACTTGTCGCCGTTAATGCGGACCGCGTAGGACCCGGACGCGCCGGTGAAGAGTTTCTGCCGGACGCAGCGGCGGACGAGCGAAGCGGTCGTAGCGCGGAGTTCGAGTTCGGCGCTGGAGCGTGGCCCCGGCGCGAACGCCGTGAACGCGGTGTTCTTGTCCTCGGAATATGCAGCGATCTGCGCGTCCGTGAGCGGTTTTGCGCCGCCGAGGAGCGACGCCTGATAGATGGTGCGGGCGCAGAAGTCGAGCGTTTCGAAGCGCAGATAGGCTTCGAGCAGATTCTCCCCGCCGAGGCATACGCCGTGATTTTCCAGCACGACCGTGCGCGGTCCCTGCGCGAATACGGCGGAGATCTTTTTGCCGAGGGCATCGCTGCCGGGGACGTCGTACGGCGCGAACCCGACGTCGCCGCAGAGCATTTTCGTGCGCGGGAAGACGGCGGTGTCCGGCACGATCCCGGCGATGCTGAACGAGACGAGCGCCGGCGGATGCGCGTGCAGGATCGCCTTCACGTCGCGGCACATTCTGAAGATGCCGCTGTGGAACGGGTATTCGCAGGAGGGCTTGTGCGGGCCGGAGATACAGCCGGAAGCGTCCACGCGCATGATGTCGGCGGGCCGGAGCGAGCCTTTGTCGATGCCGGACGGGCTGATCCACATGTCGCCGTCGGGGTCGAGGACGGACAGATTGCCGCCGCTGGTCGTGGTCATGCCGTTATCGTAGATGCGGTTCATGATGGCGACGATCTGTTCGGCGGGGTGAAGGTATTCGAACGGTGTCATGTGCGGCTCCGGGAGAATGTTTTTGAGTTTGAAAACGTGCGGAATTTCAGTCTTCGAAGAGCGGGGTCTCGGTGATGAACCCGGTCATGATGCTGTGGGTGAGGAGGCGGCCCTCGTCGTCGTAGACGTTCACGTCGAAGACGCCGGTGCGGCGGGTGCGGGAAACGACCTTGGCTCGGGCGGTGAACTTCGCGCCGGGGACGCCTTTGCCGGGCTTCAGGAACGCCGTGGTGGTGTTCATGCCGACGGCGCGGAATCCGAACGAATGGATCGCGGCGGCGAACGCGAAGTCGGAGAGGGTGAAGAGCGCGCCGCCCATGATGATGTTCATGCCGTTGAAATGGCGGTCGGTCGCGGTCAGGACGGCCTCGCTGGCGCCCTCTTCGAGGCGGGTGATCGCCATGCCGTTTTCTTTGGCGAAATGGTCGTTGTCGTTGAAGAATTTGAGAATGCGGTCGTACATGTGCATCGTCTCCTTGATAAAATGCAAATGAAATACCTTACCGCGAAAACGCCGAAAATCAAATCATTTTCCGAAAATACGCCCGAAAAAAACGGAAAACGGGTTGCATTCCCGCATTCCGGGATTAAATTATAAGGTATCACGAAAGACCACCAGACAAAAGGAGACAGATCCATGAGATTTTCAGCCATATTCGTTTTCGCCGCGGCCGTGCTCGCCGCACCGTTCGTTTCCGCTCAAACCGCACAGTCCGCCGCCGCCACGCCGCAGCCGGTTTCCGCCTCGTCCGCGACCGGGACTGCCTCCGCGGCCAGGAACGCCTCGACCGGCACCCGCCGCGACATCGTGTCCTACGTGGAAGAGCTCGCGGGCAACACCGCCGCCCAGCTCCGTGCCGTGCAGGACGAGAACGCCGAGCTCGAAACGCGCGTGATCGAGCTGGAACGCAAGCTCGCCGCGCTTCAGGAGACGAACCAGAAGCTCCTGAGCGAGATCGCCGCCGTGAAACGCCAGTCCGCCGCTGACGCCGACGCCCGCGAGGCGCAGATGAAGGCGATCCTCTCCAAGATCGACAAGCTCGCCGCCACGCCCGCGCCCGTCGCGGCCGTGCCGACGCCCGTTTCCACGGCGGACGACTACGATATTTACGAGGTGCAGAAGGGCGCGACGCTCTCCACGATCGCGAAGGCGTACAGCGAGGCATACGGGAAGACCGTGACCGTGCAGGAGATCAAGAAGGCGAACAACATGAAGAACGACACCCTGCAGATCGGGCAGAAGCTCAAGATCCCGAGGAAGTAATTTTCTTTCCGCCTCAAAACAGAGTTTTTCATGCCGAAGACCAAGTCCACGAAAAAGCCCGCCGCGGCGAAGTACGAATGGCGGAAGACCGAGAAGGATTTCTACCTCGCGAAAGCCGCGCCCGCCGTGATCGACGTGCCGCCGATGAACTATTTCGTCGTGGACGGCGCGGGCAGTCCCGCCGACGAGGAGTTTCAGGCGGTCGTCGGGCTGCTTTACACGCTTTCCTACACCATCCGCATGATGCCGAAAAGCGGCTGGACGCCCCCCGATTATCAGGAATACACGGTGTTTCCGCTGGAAGGACTCTGGCGCATGGATTCGGACGCGTGGAAGCCCGGCTGTGAGCTCGACAAGTCGAAGCTTCAATATCGCCTGATGATCCGCCAGCCGTGGTTCGTGACGGACGAAGTCGTTGAACGTGCGAGGGCGTCCTCGCTCAAAAAAGTTCCGGCGGAACTGCTCGAACGCGCCACGTTCGAGACCATGGCGGACGGCCTCTCCGTGCAGATGCTCCACGTGGGGCCGTACGACACGGAGCCGGAGACGTTCGCCGCGATGAACGAGTTCATGCAGGATCACTGCCTGAGCCGTGCTGAGCAGGTTCACCGCGAAATCTACCTTTCCGATCCGAGGCGGGTCGCCCCGGAGAAGAACCGCACGACGCTCCGGTTCATCAACCTGAAGAAAACAAACAATTTGTGACATAGACCGAATCAAAGAAACAGACATCATGGACGACTGCATTCTGACAGCTGAAAATGTGGTGAAATCGTTCGGGAAGTTCCGGGCGCTGGACGGCGCTTCGCTGCGCATCCCGAAAGGCTGCATCTTCGGCATCATCGGCCCGAACGGAGCCGGAAAAAGCACGCTCCTGCGCATCGTGACCTCGCTGGCGCATCCGGATTCCGGACGCGTGACCGTGAACGGGATCGACGTGGAGGCGTACCCGAGAAAAGCGTTGACCGGGACCGGCGCGATCGTGGATTCCCCGGCATTCTTCCCCGACCTCAGCGCCCGCCTCAATCTTGACATCCTCTCCCGCGGCACGGGAAAAAAATACAAGGCGCGCCGCGACGAGCTCGCGGAATACACGGGCATCGGCGGGTGGCTGAACCACCGTGTGCGGGAGTTTTCGCTCGGCATGAAGCAGCGTCTGGCGATCACGCTGGCGCTGCTGCCGGATTCGCATTTCGTGATCCTGGACGAGCCGACGAACGGGCTCGACCCGAACGGCATCGTGGACATCCGCAACCTG
>JAEEGJ010029147.1_pt1 | contig 10913 bp, 7 predicted proteins | sample 8958761 | NCBI WGS metagenome assembly JAEEGJ01 (sample SAMN16246546, study PRJNA631951) | gut metagenome | biome: gut microbiome; feature: rumen; material: RS-attached | host: Bos | place: Iran: Karaj | collected 2018-10
ATCTTTGGTAATTCTTCACTTAATGTTATGTACGATACCATTGCCAGAGCATATACACATGGAATTATGGGAAACACTCCATGGTGCAAGCTGGACAAGGTTAAGTTCTTGTGCCCAGTTCCTGGATATGACAGACACTTCGGAATTACAGGTTATTTCGGAATTGAAATGATCCCTGTTCCAATGAGTCCAGAAGGTCCAGATATGGATATGATTGAAAAGCTTGTTTCAGAAGATGAGAGCATTAAGGGTATTTGGTGCGTACCAAAGTATTCAAACCCACAGGGTTATTCATACTCAGATGATACAGTTAGAAGATTTGCAAGACTTAGACCAGCTGCAAATGATTTCCGTATTTTCTGGGATAATGCATACGGAATACATCATTTATATGAAGATAGAGAAGATTACCTTGTTGAGATACTTGCTGAGTGCAAGAAGGTTGGTAATCCAGACTTAGTATATAAGTTTGCTTCAACATCAAAGATATCTTTCCCAGGTAGTGGTATAGCAGCGCTTGCAACATCACCTAACAATATGGAAGATATCCTGAAGCAGATGACACATCAGACTATCGGTCATGATAAGGTTAATCAGCTTAGACATGTTAGATTCTTCGGCGACATTCATGGTATGACAGAGCATATGAAGAAGCATGCAGCTATAATCAGACCAAAGTTTGAGGTTGTTATAAGCACATTAGAGAACAGACTTGGCGGTCTTGGAATTGGTGAATGGACAAATCCAAACGGAGGCTACTTCATCAGCTTCGATGCTCTTGATGGATGTGCTAAGGAGATTGTTGATAAAGCAAAGAAGGCTGGAGTTGTAATGACAAACGCTGGTGCTACATGGCCATATGGAAAGGATCCTCATGACAGTAACATCCGTATTGCTCCAACTTATCCAAAGATTGAAGATCTGAAGCTGGCAGCAGAACTCTTTACTATCTGTGTTCGCCTTGTTTCAGCTCAAAAATTATATAGTGAAATGGACTAATGATAGATATAGTATATGAAGACAATTACATAATCGCTTGCATTAAGCCTTATGGTGTACCGAGTCAGGCGGATAAGACTTATGGTGTTGATATGATCACCATGGTTAAAGAATATCTGTATGAAAAATCTGAATCGGAGGAGGAACCATATGTTGCTGTGATCAACAGGCTGGACAGACCGGTTGCTGGCATTATCCTTTTTGCAAAGGACGAGTCAACAGCTGCAAAGCTTTCCGATATGGTACAGGATAGAGAAATTCAGAAGTTCTATCAGGTTGTTGTTCAGGGCTATATGGAGGATGCTGAGGGAGATCTCAGCGATTACCTTCTTCATGATAAAAAGAAGAATATCACACAGGTTGTAACAAAGGGTACAAAGGGGGCCAAGTATGCTGAGCTTCATTACGAGGTTTTAGATGAGCTGGATACGGACGAAGGTCCTATCTCTTATCTTCTTGTGGAGCTTAAGACAGGAAGACATCATCAGATAAGATGTCAGATGGCTGCAAATGGTACTCCAATCTGGGGCGATAATAAATATAATCCGGGCTCAAAGGGAGCGAAAGGTGGTCCAAGTCCCGCAAAGGGTGGGAAGAAGACTAAAGAACAAAAAGAAATAGGATTATATTCTACTAAAATGGTATTCAACCATCCGGTTACAGGTGAAGAGGTTTTTCTTCATAGAGAGCCGGAAGGAAAAGCTTTTGAAATAATGGACCAGATGGACTGGTAAATTTCCAGTGTTCTGATCTAAATAGAAAAGAGGAAAAAATAATGGCAGATAAAAAGGTAGAGGCAATTACTTCCATGGAGGAAGATTTTGCCCAGTGGTATACAGACGTAGTTGTAAAGGCTGATCTTACAGGTTATACAAGCGTAAAGGGATTCATGGTTCTTAAGCCAGCAGGCTATGCAATTTGGGAACTTATCCAGAGTCAGCTGGATGCGCGCTTCAAGGAAACAGGAGTTGAGAATGTTTACCTTCCACTTCTTATTCCAGAAGGTCTTCTTCAGAAGGAGAAGGATCATGTTGAGGGATTTGCACCAGAGGTTGCCTGGGTAACACATGGTGGACTTAATGAGCTTCAGGAAAAGCTTTGCGTAAGACCTACATCAGAAACACTTTTCTGTGATTTCTATCAGAAGGATATTACATCATATAGAGATCTTCCAAAGGTATACAATCAGTGGTGCTCTGTAGTTCGTTGGGAAAAGGAAACAAGACCTTTCCTTCGTTCAAGAGAGTTCCTGTGGCAGGAAGGACATACAGCACATGCAACAGCTGAGGAAGCTCAGGAAAGAACTATTCAGATGTTAAATGTTTATGCTGATTTCTGTGAGCAGGTTCTTGCTATTCCTGTAGTAAAGGGACAGAAGACAGAGAAAGAAAAGTTCGCAGGTGCAGTAGCTACATATACTATCGAAGCACTTATGCATGATGGAAAGGCACTTCAGTCAGGAACCAGCCACAACTTTGGTGATGGTTTTGCTAAGGCATTTGGTGTTCAGTTCACAGATAAGGATAATACATTAAAGAATGTTCATCAGACATCCTGGGGAGTAACAACAAGACTTATTGGCGCTATCATCATGGTTCATGGTGATGATAATGGACTTAAGCTTCCACCAAGAGTTGCTCCTACACAGGTAATGATCGTTCCTATTCAGCAGAAGAAGGAAGGTGTACTTGAAAAAGCAGAAGAGCTCAGAGAAAAGCTTAGTGCAGTTGCAAGAGTTAAGGTAGATGCAACTGATAAGTCACCTGGATTTAAGTTCGCTGAGTGTGAGATGAGAGGTATTCCTCTTAGAGTAGAGGTTGGTCCTCGTGATATAGAGAATAATCAGTGTGTTGTTGTAAGACGTGATACAAGCGAAAAGATCACAGTATCAATGGATGAGCTTGAAGCAAAGGTTGCTGAGCTTCTTGAAACTATCCAGAAGGATATGCTTGAAACTGCCAGAGCACATAGAGATTCTCATACATATACAGCAAAGAATTGGGATGAGTTTGTTGACACAGTTAACAACAAGCCTGGATTTATTAAGGCTATGTGGTGTGGCGAAACAGAATGCGAAGAAAACATTAAAGCTGAGACTGGTGCTACAACAAGATGTATGCCATTTGAGCAGGAAGAGATTTCTGATGTATGTGTATGCTGTGGCAAGCCAGCTAAGAAGATGGTTTACTTCGGAAGAGCATATTAAGAAAAGCTACTGAGTTTTTTCAGGAAGCAGTATCAGTTTATAATTATTGTAAGTAGTACAGGAGGAAATGGAATAATTAATGGCTGTTCCTCCAGTCTGCTTAAGCCATAGGGATTCGTCTGGTTTAAATGTAGTGAAGTCTGGTATAAAACTTGAAGAAGAATCTATTTGTTTCTGAATATCATTCTTAGCAGCAGAGGAAACTTCGTCAGTTTTAAAAGCTTTTGCTACATCATCAACGGTAACGGAAGTGATAATATTATCATCGTTGTCCGTTGTAGAGTATGTGGTATAAAACACATCAGCGTATCCAAAATAATCTAATAAATATGAACCGTTAGAAAGCTTTGGCGTGAATTTGCCAAGGCTTTCTTTTGTATTTGCTTCAGCATAAAGGATGTCGCCGTATTCTGAAACAATGAATCTGTGAGTTTCTGAGCCATCGAATTTAGTAAAGTTGATTTCCCAGAAAAATGCAGCATAAGTTTTGAAGGTTGAATCCAGAGCTCTATATGGTTTTGCTTCCCAGGAATACCAATTGTCTGTATCCGATGAAAGGTTACGTGGGTAGAGCCCCTTTGCATAAAGATCATTGATGTGACCAACCACAAGAGTTTTCATTCCGAAGCCGGTATACTTACAATCTTCTTCCGAAACCGGTGTGACCTCGCTTTCCCAAACACCCGTAATCAGCTGATTGCATTGCTCTTCAGTCAGCTGTTTAGATGCATTCTTAATAATAGATTCGGATGGTCCGGAATAATATTCCGAAGGAACATCTCCTACTTTCCCATAAAAAGAATCGCTGTCTTTATGCATCATAAAGCCAGGAAGCCAGATGGCAGCTCCCGTTATAAGAATTGCTAAGGTTATTAGTATGTAGTTTTTAATACTTAGCTTTTTCAATCTTCTTCTTCCTCATATTCTGAACAGTCGAGGGTTACGATCATCTTTGTTCCCTCGCCAAGTTTACTTTCTATCTTCAGGTCTGCTCCGTGTTCCTTTAGTATAGCGGAAACAAGGGACATACCAAGTCCTGCTCCACCTTCTTTACGTGAGCGGGATTTATCCACCATATAGAACTCGTCACATATCTTATCTATATCTTCTTCGCTGATTCCAATTCCATGATCCTCAACAACAAATTCATATTTATTGGAAGATTCTTTTTTTGATTCTGAAGGAATGACTTTTCCAGTAAATACAATTTCGGACTTTTCCTCAGATGCTTTTCGTGCATTATCCAGTAGATTAATAAATGCAGTCTTTAGAAGAGGACTGTCTCCATTTATTGTCGCATTTTCAAAATCGTATGTAAGTTTAATTCCTGCCTTTTCTATTGCTGGAAGTACAGTTTCAACAACTGCTTCTCCAAGGCCCTGTGTACTAACAGGCTGTTTCGGTATTTCTCCATCCTTAAGATAAATAAGGTCGAAGAGGTGAGATGACATTTGCTCCAAACGTCTTCCTTCAGAGAAGATGTAATTCGCTGCTTTTACTTCGTCCTCTCTTGGAAGGTCCACGGATCTGATTGTATCTGCATATCCGATGATAGTTGTCATTGGTGTTTTTATTTCGTGCGTAAAATCAGCAACGAATTGGTCTCTTCTATGAATCATGTCATTCAGTTCATCAATGTGTCCTTCAACTGAATCCGCCATATGATTAAACTTATCAGAAAGAAGGCCGATTTCGTCTTCAGAATGGATGTCACTTCGGCTGTCAAAATTTCCTTCTGAAAATTTATCAGTAACGGCATTTAGTTTTTCAAGAGGTCTTGTTAGTAGTTTACTTATGAGGAATACAAAGAGTCCCGAAAGACATAGCATAACTATGATGAAGGTTCTGAAATCTCTGATGGATTTATTCATCATCTGTTTTGAATCCGTGATATCACGCTTGGTTATGATATTCATGATGTGGGAATCGATATTACTGGTTGAAACTACATAGATATAATCCTTACCATTTTCGTTGGTAAAGAGATATTTTTTCTGATAAGAAGATGAGTCGCTGCTTCCAAGATTATCAGGAAGAGGAATGTCTTCTTTTGTGGAGAAGAGAAGCTCGTCATCATATTTAACATAAAGATCTGTTGTATCGTTCAGAATTCCTGCAGATACCTGAAGAGAAGTATCTGGAATTGTGGCTTTTACATATAAAGGTTTATTGTTGATCGTATCCAGCAAGGAGTATTCCATTACTGATTGAACAAGATTATTTTCGGTTACAGCATTTTTTATCTGCGCATCCATCATTATCCTGTTCTGTCTGGACATCATAAGAAACCCTGAAATAGACAGGGCTAAAGATATAAGAATAATATTAATAAGTAATACCTTATACCTGAATTTCATAAGATGATTCCTACTAATTTTTATTTATCAGATAAACGGTAACCAGTACTATATACAGTAACAAGGTTATCCTTAAGTCCCAGCTTTTTGCGGAGTCTTTGAACGTGAAGATCTACAGTTCTGGATTCTGGCTGCCATTCAGTTTCCCAGATGGTCTCAAATATCTTATCTTTGAAAAGAGTCATATTGACGTTTCTCACAAAAAGTACGAAGAGTTCAAATTCCTTAGGTGTAAGCTTTATCTCTTCAAAAGAATCGTCATCGGACGCATTTTCCGAATCAGAACGTAAAACGATCTTGTTATCGATATCTATTTTGAAGTTTTTGAATCTGAGAACGGAATCTGTTTTATTGTAACGTCTGAGAACGATGTTGATACGGGCAAGAAGCTCAACTATCTCAAAAGGTTTTACTATATAGTCTTCTGCTCCTGAGGTCAGTCCTTTGATACGGTTATCCAGTGATGCCATAGCCGTGATAAAGATGACAGGGATTCCCATAGGTCTAATAAATTCCATCAGCTCATATCCATTTACTTCTGGAAGCATTATATCCAGAAGTATTAAATCAAAGCTTTGATTTTCTTCTAATAGATCTGCGGCATCCCGTCCGTTGTAAAGAGCGGTACATTTGTAACCGGCTCTTGTAAGATTCATTACCATAAGGTCGGAGATTGGTTTTTCATCTTCGACAATAAGAAGCTTTATCATATTACCCTCACTAATCGATATTGGACGGGAACATGAACTCCGCATCCGTTTTATAGTATACCACTAATGTATATGAATTGTATCTATTTAAATAATGCATAGAAAAAATTTAAAAAAGATGCATTTTGATACATTTGTGATACAAAGTCGATTTATACTCTGTTATAGACTCGGATAGTTTGGGGAGAATTACTGAGAAAACGGAAAGTGAAAGGAAAAGTATTATGAGAAGATCTAATTACAAGAAACATCTCGCAACATTTCTAAGTTTTATCTTTGTTCTATCCCTTACAGGTTGTGGAAAAAAGGATACCGTAGTTGATGATTATGGTTCAGGTTCAACTGATTCATCCAGTTCATCAACAGATGCAGCATATGCAAAGGGCGACGGTCAGACTTTACAGTCAAAGTTTGGTGACTGGGCTAAATGGAATGAAGACTTTTCGGTTCAGGGAGTACCTACATCAGTAAATACATCTATTCCAATTCCAGATTCAGAGTATTTAAATGTATATAAACAAAGAAGTGTAACTCAGGGACAGGAAGATGAGGACAAGATTGTAAAAAATCTTTTTGGAAACAGCGCAAAAAAGCTTGAGGAAATTAAGTACACTAACGAAACAGACTATATAACATTTCTTTATAAATATAGAGAAATATACCATGAAATACAGGGCGATCTATATAATTATTTTACGGATGCGGCTTCCTTTAGAAATACAATGGCGGCTATAGATTCCAGCTGTGAGGATGTATATAAATGGATTGATGAAGATAAGAATTATTACATCCACATGTATGAAGGAAAGTACAACGGAATACGTTATGGACTCATATATGCTTTTGATTATAACAGTGGTAAAAAATATGTATTCTTTGATCCAATAAGTATTAGTGATGTTTTTCCTGGTTCTGATTATAAAACAGTTGTATATGAAGGAAATGGAGATACTTTAGAGAAGACACAGAATATTAAAAATGAATGTACATTAACCAAGGATGAGGTTAAGCAGCAGGCTAAAGACTTTTTAGAAGATAAGCTTGGAATAGCAGAAGCGGATAATAATATAACTGAAGATGCTGAAATGTTTCATATGTCAGTAGGCCTTTGGACCTATGCATTAATAGATGACAGAAGTATGACAAGGCTGGCATTTTCAAATACTGATTATTATACAACCCTGCAGAGTACAAAGGTCCAATCAGCAAGAGGTATAAGCCGAGTTGCAGCTCAGGAAGATAAAATAGCTGATAAGATGGAAAAAAATAATGACGATTTTTATGAGACACTTTATGCAAATACGGCAAATGGTACAAACGATACAAAATTAACCCGTAACGGATATGCGGTTTACCTTGAAGACCCATCATCATCTTTGGTAAAAAGCAGCGATAGTATAATCCTATCAACTGATAATGTTGGAATGATAAAGGTCACTGATAGAGGTGTTTACGGTGTAGATATTGTTATGATGAGCGAGACTGAGGATGTAATCGAAAATGTTGAGCTTCTAGATTTTGAAAAGATTCAGGAATCTTTGAAGAATGCATTGGAGGAGAAGCTTGATCTTAAAAAGATGGGTGATCCAAAAGGACTTACCATAAATGGTGGGGCTCTTATGTATGAACCATATTATGAAGAGGGAAATACGGACGAATGTTCTAAAATACCAGTATGGCAATTTACCGTAACAAGTGATAATGTGAAAGTTGGTGAAGATGGGGCGAGCGGAGTTATGGATGTTAGCATAAACGCAATGGATGGTTCTGTTTGCTCCATGAATGATCCTGTAGGATACTACTACGAAGGAACAGGAACTGGTGAAGAGTCAGTAGAAGTAAGTGATGGGGAAAATGAAGATTAAAAGTATTAATTCTAAGCAACTTAAGAGCAGATGTGCCGCTATTTGTGTGGCGCTTCTGTCTCTTTCTATGCTCTCGGGCTGCGGGGAATCCGATATGGAGTCCCTTTGTCTGCCGCGAGATCTTTCTCAAGCCGGCGTAGACAGAAATACGGCGGAAGTCGAAAAGGGAGACCTTTCTCCAGTTTATGAAAACATAATAGAGTTGGCGGGATATGAAGAAACCAGCTACAAAGTAGAAAAAGAAAAAGCTGATGAACTTGAAAATCTTTACGAAGCAAAACTGGATAAGGTTCATGTCTCGGTGGGCGACAGAGTTAAAGCTGGTGATACACTAATCTCTTTCAAGTCGGAAAGTTTATCCAAAGAATTAAGACAATATGAAAATGCAAAATCAGAGGCATCCTTAGAAAAGGAACATTACGAAAAACTGATGCAGATAGATTCTTCTCTTGACTATAGGGATGAGATTGCAGCGCTAGAGAAAGATATTGAACTTGCAAATACGCACATTCAGGATGTTAATGATGCCTATGACAGCATTAATATAATTGCTGAAAAAGACGGCGTTGTAAAATTCATTAATCAGTCCGTTCAGGATGGCTTCCTAGTAGTGGCTGCTCCAATGATAACTGTAGCAGATGATGCGGGTTATTATGTAATGGATTTCTACGGTAATGGAGATGAAGCTACTTCGAGTGATGCAAAAATGGTTACTACAGATGTGGAATTCCATGTTGGAGATGTTTGTCCAGCAAAAACTTTCATGAGCGAATATCAGGTCGAGGTTATTGAAGACCCTACCAAGTATGGAACAGAAACAGATGCAGTTGCAACGGGAACAGATGCAGTTAGCGATGGAAAAGTATACTTTAAGCTGGTTGGAGATTCCGCAATCAAAGATAATTATCTTACGGTAGTGGTGGAGCTTCCTGAAATAAAGGGTGCACTGTATGTAGATAAGAAGGGCGTTATATTCACGGACACTCAGGACTATGCATACAAGCAGGTTGATGGAGAGTTCATAGCAACTAAGGTTACTGTAGGTGACAATGTAGGACAGTATATAATCATAAAGGAAGGACTTGAGGAAGGCGATGTTGTTTCAGTATCGGATTAAAAAACAGAATAAAAAAAGAATCCGCGCCAGAATCTCTGCGATTTTGATTTGTGCTGAGATTATTTCCATGCTTTCTTTTATGACAGGGTGTGGCAGTTCTAAAGCTGAAGTCCCAGAACTAAACGAACCGGTTGTTGCTGAATCGGCTTACCGACCTGTAAGTAAGCGGATTGTAGGTAGGAAAGAACTCATGTTTGGAACGGTAGTTCCAAGAGAGTATCCATGTATTGCAAGAGAGGGCATCGAATTAGCTGAACTCAACGTTGCAATCGGAGACTATGTGAAAAAGGGCGATGTTATAGCAACAGGTGTAACAAGCGCTAGCGCAGAAACAATTAAAAATCTAAATAACGAGATTGCATCTCTCGGAAGACAAAGAACTAATACAAAGAATATTTCAGATAAAACTATTGAGAAGCTGAACTATGAAAAGAAGATAGAAGAGTATCTTGAGAATAATGATGGTGTTCAGGAAAAAGAGAAAGAGATTGCTACAGAGCAAGAGAATCAGAGATATAATCTGGCGGTAATAGATAATTCTATCAGCAGTAAGAGAACTGAGATTTCTGAGTTACAGGAAAAGGATGATGAAAAAACAATTACTGCACCAATTTCTGGATATGTTTCGTTTGTAAAGGATCTTAGTGAATCAAATCACGTGGAGTCAAATGAAAACATTGCAGTCATTTATGATCCAGATGAGCTTTATATAGAGTCTAATGAAAAGACAATAGATAATTACGATTTTGAAGATTATGAGAGTAAATGGGCCTATATTGATGGCGAAAAGGTAGATATCACTGAGCGAAGATATACAAATGAAGAAGTATCTTATGCGAAGTCAGTAAAATGCAATCCATACATCCAGTTTGAAGTTCCTGGAAAGAAGCTGACAATGGGAATAGATGTTGTTCTCTATTTTATGAACAGTGATGACACACCAAAGCTTGCTATTGGAACTGACTCAATATATAGAGAAAATGATGAAGAGTATGTTTATGTTAAAGGTCCTGAGGGTAGCAGTGCGGACGAAAAGAGACTAGTAAAACTCGGGGCAACAGATGGAAAATACACAGAGGTCATTTCTGGTCTTGAAGAAGGCGAACTGGTTTACTATAGAAACACAGCAGCCATCCCTAAAACTTATGAAGAGGCAACAGCAGGCCTTGCTGATTACCAGGAAAAATGCGAAACAGAATTCATAAGCATTGCAAATCCATACAGTAAAATATATACGGCAGATTATTCAGGAAAGATCGAAGAGCTTCATATAGTCGGAGAAGCCAGCGAAGGCGACAGCCTTTATACTCTTCAAACAAATGTTGGCGTAGCTGATATAGCGGAGGTTAAGGACACACTTGAGGATCTGGATACATCAAGAGAGAAAACCAGAAAAGAATATGAGAAGAATAAATCTGATTTGGAAGAGATTATAAAGGGCGCTGAAAAATTTAGTGCAGAAGATATGGCAACTGATTCGGATGCAATCCACGAGAACATGTATCTGGCCGAAAGAACACAGTGCGAACTTGATATTCTGAATTACAACGAGAATTATTCCAAGGAAGAATATAATGCTCAGAAAGCAATTGCCCAGGAGTCTTTAAATAATCTGAGTAATGCAAGACAAAATGGTGAGCCAATTTATAATGTAAATTC
>JAEEGJ010029149.1_pt1 | contig 10912 bp, 6 predicted proteins | sample 8958761 | NCBI WGS metagenome assembly JAEEGJ01 (sample SAMN16246546, study PRJNA631951) | gut metagenome | biome: gut microbiome; feature: rumen; material: RS-attached | host: Bos | place: Iran: Karaj | collected 2018-10
GGCATCGCCATCGGCCAGGAGAATCTGCGCCGCTTCGTGGCGATGGCGAAGGCCTGAGCCTTTTGAAAAGCGCGGGGCGCGTCTGTCCAGCCATGGATCGACGCGCCCTGTCCGTTGTCTTATTGTCTTGTCGAGAGGCAGATACAGAGAAGTAAGTCACAATGTCTATTCAACGTTGCATGAACACCATCACCCCTGTCTTATTTCTATTGCTAATAGGCTATGGAATATGGGTTTACAAACGTCTTCCCAAGAAGAATCCGCCGCCGCCCGGAAGGCGCAGCTGTGTAATCGAAGCCGCGAAGGAATATCGTTTCCAGCTGGAGCAGATACGGGACCATGAAGCCTGGAGGGCGGTTCATCTGACAGGGCTTGCGCAGCAGCGGGCCAGCTGGCTGGAGGCGAAAGTCGATTACATCTTGCGTCGCGTCGGTAACAAGCTTGATGATGCGAACAATCGCAACCAGTTGGAAGACACGTATTTGATGATCATGCGGGCACGTCATCAAGCCTTGCAGGGCTCGGAGGACATGCTGGAAGAATGGGGCGGACGGCTGCGGACGTATATATCGCCAATCGACGGAACCGTCCAGACGTATTCCGTCAGCATTCCTGGAGCGTATGATCCAGCCATCAAATGGCCGTTGATCGTTTCGATGCACGGTCATGGCTGGTATGGAAAATACCAAGGCCATCCTGCGCCGTACTATGGCGGTGCGATCAGCCTCGCTCCAGATGGACGTGGCTCCAGTGACTACAAGAATCTCGGCGAAGAAGATGTCATGGCGACGATTGAACTCGTGAAGAAGGAATTCAACGTCGATGACGATCGCGTCTATCTGACAGGCAGTTCGATGGGCGGTACAGGCAGCTACCATCTCGGCGTGCACTACGCGGATCAATTCGCGGGAATTTTCCCCGTCGTCGGCAATGCCGATAATCTGGCGTGGAGCGAACGTTGGGGCTGGAATCGCGAATTTCCAGGCCGCAACAATGAATTGAGAAGGTTGATTCAAGAATCGCATACGGCACGGGCGTTTGCGGGCAATCTTTTCAATCTGCCGACTTATATTTTGGCTGGATCGGCTGATGAAGTCGTTCCGCCTGCGCATTCCCGCAACATGGTCGCGGAAATGCGCCGTTTGGGGCTGAACATGGAATATCGCGAGTATCCGGGCATCGGCCACGGCGGTTTTCCGGGAGACGCCATGCAGAGCGGTTTGGCGTGGATTTGCGGCTGGAAGCGCAATCCGTATCCGAAAACCATCCATTGGAAGGCGGATCTGCTGAAGCATGGAAAAGCGTATTGGACGCGTATCGACCAATTCGACAAGCCGCTAGTTCCAGGCGAAATCCATGCAGAGACAAAGAGCCGTATGGTTCTGGAAATCAATACTGTAAATCTGCTGGGCATCTCCTTCCAGCGGCCGCCTGCGCTGTTCGAGCCGGGCCGTCCGTTGACGTTGATGATCGATGGCGCGAAATTGACGCTTCCGCCTCCGGAAAATGTGATGGCGTGGACATCATTGCGTAAAGATCCGAACCATGGCTGGAGGCTGACGTCTGATCTGCCGCTTGAACCGCGCATCAAGAAAGTCGGTTGCGAAGGACCTGTGGCGGAAGCACTTATGAATCCGTTTGTTCTCGTCGTCGGCACTCAGAATAAAGACATGGACGAGGCGTGGCGGCGTGAGGCCGAATATTTCGCACGCGAATGGAAGACTCGCTATCATTCGTTTCCGCGCATCGTCAACGACAATGATGTGGACGATGAAATGGAACAGAACTACAATCTGATCCTTTTCGGCGGCACGAACGACAATTCGGTCAGCGAACGGCAGATTCCCGTCATGCCATACGAAGACATGGGGGCGTTGCTGGCTAGCAAGCAATATGAAAATAAGCCCGAAGGCTGGACGGCGGAGGAGATCAAAGATGTTATGGACCGCGAGGATGTCGGAACGATTGCCGTTTATCCGAGCGTCGGCAATCCAGATAGGCTGTCGGTCGTGTGGACGGCGAACAGTCCGGCGGCGGCCTATCAAGGCTGGTGGCGTTTCGGCAACTGGTTCAACTGGGGCGTTTTCGATTCGAAAAAGTATTTCGATTACGCGGTTTACGATGCGCGTTCATGCAATCCGGAAACGATGCTTCTCGTCGGTTGGTTTGGTTCGGATTGGCAGGTGACGAGCGGTCGGTATTATTTTGCGAACGAAACAGTTCGCCGCGAATCGGCGGATCAGCTTTATCCTGAATATGATAAGGCACCAGATTTGGAGAAGATGTCACTGATCACATTGCGGCCGAAGAAGATACAGCAGATGCGCGGGGCGGTCGGATTCGGACGGACGTTCTTCGGCGAGCCGTTGGAAAATAGTATTGGCATGAGGGCACCAGCCGTCATCGAATACAATTTGGATGGAAAATACAACAATTTCACGAGCGATGTCACGTTGTTGAATCCGCGTGAAAGTTGGATGTGCATGATGCGCGAAAAGGGCGAATCCGTGAAATTCAAAGTCTTCGGCGACGGGAAGCTTCTGAAGGAAGTGAAAGTCGATTGGAAGAAGCCGAAAGACGTTTTGGAGACGAAGATTGCCGGTGTGAAAGTGCTTAAGCTGGAAGCATATCCGGATGGCGGTCCGTCATGGTTGCACATGGGTTCGGCATGGCTGAATCCAGTCGTCGGGAAATGATGAGGGAGTATTTCTCCGCTGTTTGTTTTACCATAAAAAGAAATAAAAAGGGGAAGGAAAAAATGGCATCGAGAAAAATGGACACGGAGGCGGTTGTCCGTCATATCGCGGAGCTGCTGGTGGTGGCGGGAGGGCGTGCGCTGTTGGTGGGCGGCTGTGTCCGCGATTCCCTTTTGGGCTTGAATTGCAAGGACTTCGACATGGAGGTCTATGGCCTTTCCATGGAGACGATCCGCGAAATTTTGGGCCGCGAATACAAATTGGATTTCGTGGGCATGGCTTTTGGTGTGCTAAAAGTCCATTACTACGATATCGACATCGCATTGCCCCGTGTGGAGAACAAGACCAACAGCGGCCACAAGGGTTTTGATGTGACGTTCGTTCCGGATTTGAGCTACACGGACGCGGCGAGCCGTCGTGATTTCACCGTCAACGCCATCATGCGCGATCCGCTAAGTGGCGAATTGATCGATCCTTGGAACGGTGCAAAAGATTTGCGCGACGGCGTCTTGCGGCATGTGTCGTCGCATTTTGTGGAAGATCCGTTGCGCGTTTTACGGGCGATGCAGTTCGCGGCGCGGTTTGATTTTCACGTCGCGGAGGAGACGGTCAAACTGTGTTCAACGCTTTCGCAGGATGAACTTCCGCCGGAACGGATTGCGGTGGAGTGGGAGAAATTGCTTTTGAAAGGGCGGAAACCATCGAAAGGACTTGCGTTTCTGCGGGATTGCAACTGGATCGACTACTATCCGGAGCTTAAGGCGTTGATTGGTTGCAAACAGGAGCCTGAATGGCATCCAGAAGGAGACGTGTGGGAACACACACTGCGCGTCGTGGATGCGGCCGCCACTATGCGCCATTATGCTGAAACAGAGAATCTTATGCTGATGTTAGCGGCGCTTTGCCATGATTTCGGCAAGCCTTCGACGACGACCGTCGATGGTCGTGGACGAATCATCAGTCATGGTCATGACGAAGCGGGTGTGGCGCCCACGGAGTCGTTCATCAGACGGATTTGGAATAAGAAGGAATTGGACGACGTCATGCCGCTTGTGAAACGGCACATGCTGCCGACGTTATTCTTCCAGACCAATGCCCCCGACCGTGCATATCGTCGTTTGTCGTTGGAAGTTAGAAGCATGGAACTTCTGGCGGATTTGGCCGAATGCGATTTGCGTGGCGTGGAAATGCCTGATGAGTTGTTGAAAGAGAAAATCGCGCGCATCGATGTGTTCAGAGAACGGGCCAATGCGTTGAACGTGATGGCTGACCGGCCCAAACCAATCGTTTTGGGGCGGCATCTGATGGAGCGCGGTATCAAGCCCGGTCCGCAGATGAAACCGATTCTGGACAAATGCTTTGATGCGCAATTGAACGGTGAATTCAACGACTTGCCAAAGGCGTTGGAATATCTGGACTCGCTACTGAAAGAGAGACAAAACAAAATAATATAATAAAAGGAAAAAGAGCATGAAGAGAATTTTTTATGTGTGTTTGCTGATGGCGATTGGTTGCATGGCATTGGAAACCATGTCATTGGACAAATTGGACAAACCGGCCAGATGGAAGGTGGTCGGCGGCGTGACGGTTGAAGCCGCGGAGGGCGTGAACGGTCAGGCAGGCGTGGTCATCAGCCATTTACCGAAAGGCACGGCGCAGTTGCAGTTCGCGTTTGACGACGAGCAGATGGATATTTTCGACCAATATCAAGGCGTGTCCTTTTATGTAAAAGGCGACGGCTCAGACTGTTGGGAGACGATCGGTTTGATGCATAATTACAATTATACCTATCTTTATTTTGTGCCGTTGAAGAGCACGGAATGGGTCAAATACACGGTGGCATGGAGTGATTTCATTCCGGAAGGCGCATGCGGCATGATCCAGCAATCAGGCGGCGTTCCGGCCTGCGGCCTCAATACGCTACGCATCGGCTGCCGTTGGAAAATTTGGTATGACAATGCGCAGATTCCAGAACATTCGCTGACGATTTCGGATGTGAAGTTAGAGCCTGTGGTAGAACGAGTTGCGAATACATATCGTCCTGCGCCGTTTGAAAACGTGCTGTCCAAATTGAAGAACAAAGAGCCATTGACGATTCAGTTCCAAGGGGATTCCATCACGGCGGGAACGAGTCTGGCCAATAAAGTCGCGGAACGGTATTCCATCAAGACGGAAGAATTGTTACGGAAATGGCTGAAAAACGACAAAATTGTCTGCTTGAATCGCGCGGTCGGCGGAGCTCGGACAAATGACGAAAGAGCTTGGCTTCCAAGGGATTTCCGCGATGAAGCTCCGGATCTGGTGACGCTGTGGATCGGCTACAACGACAAGTCCGGCTGCAATACCGTCGCCTACTACAAGCAGACGGTTGCGGATTATATCGATCGCGTCGCAGAAATCACAAAAGGCAAATCTGCCTTTCTGCTGTTTGCGCCTGGCCCTGGAAAAGGGCCGCGTTTCACGATGATGGACGATTATGCGCAGGCCATCCGTGAACTCGCCGCCGAACGCGGCCTGCCGTACTTTGATGTGAGCAAGTTATTTAAAGCCTTCGGCAAGAAAGAGTTCTCTGAGACGTATATGGCGGATATGGCGCATCCGAATGCGAAAGGCCATCAGGTCGTGGCGGATGCTTTGTGCGAGTTTTTGGTGAAGGCCGCTGGCATTACGGAACCGAAGCCTGTTCCGCCGCCGGAGCCTGTCGTTGAAAATCACACGTCTCTTTCATGGGATTTTGAAGGCGCGATGGACAATTGGATTTTGGAGAAGAACGCAGGCCCGACGGAAGAGAAAGCGAAGAGCGGAAAGCGTTGCATGAAACTGCTTTGCGTAAAAGGCGAAAAGGATCACACACGGGCATGGTCACAGCCGATTCCTGTGAAGGCATGGCAGAAATTCACAGTGTCCGGCGATTTGTGTGCGGAATTGGAGCACGACGAAGGAATTGGTGTTTATGTCGTTGAATATGAAGAGGAAGAAGCAAAAGGCACGTTCCGCTATCCATTGGTCTGCATGGGCCGGAAGTCATTGCCGAACTGGACGCATTTCTCTTCCGACTACAAAGTTCCGGAAGGCGTGAAATCGATTCGTTTGCTTTTCTGGTCTTTCAAGACAAACGTCGGTAGCGTCTATTTGGATAATTTGTCACTGCAGCCGAAATAAGAAAAAAACGAAGGCATAGCGCATGAAAGATACAAATATTGAACATTTAGCAGTTCTTATTGATGCTGAAAATATTAGCCATCATCGTATAAAGGCTATAATGGAAGATATAGCAGGTATTGGCGATGTTTTGGCAAAGAGAATTTATGGTGATTTTTCAGCCCAAAATAATCAACCATGGATTGATTGTATGAAAGATCTAGCTATTGTTCCCGTTTTTCAACCGTCTTATACATTTGGAAAAAATTCATCAGATATTGCTTTAGTTATTGATGCGATGGATTTACTTTATACGGGTAGATATGATGGTTTTTGTCTGGTGACAAGTGACAGCGATTTCACACGGCTTGCAAGCAGAATACGGGAACAAGGGGTGAAGGTATATGGATATGGTAGAAGCTATACGAACATGGCTTTTAGAAAAGCCTGTGACAAATTTACGGATATTGAATTGCTTGATAATGAAGTTGTTTCAAAACAACCAGAAGTGAAAGAAGAGGAGCCCCACGATAACCAAAAGGTTGAGGTTGTTAATTCTACACAAACACAAATTGTGGGGCAAACGCCAGTTGTTGCAGAAACGCCAACCGTTGCAGACATGCCACTCATAACCCAAACTCAGATCACGACACAAACTGTAAAACCTAAGAAAATAAATGGCTTGATTGCCGTTATTGACAAAGCCATCTACCTTTCTTGCGAGGAAGGCAATGATACTCCTTTGTTGAGTAAAGTTGGAATGACGTTAAGACGTATGATTCCTGATTTCAATCCAAAAGAATATGGTTTTACAAAATTAACTGATCTAGTTGGAAGTTCCCCGCGTTATCAGTTGATTGGAACAGGGGGTAGTGTGAAAATAAAAATTATTTATAAGGCTCAGAAAATAAAATAGTTTTAACCAATGCCAGCCTACAATGAGGCTGGCATTAGTTTTCAACTTCTGTTTTTTCGACTATTTCAGCCGTTTGATTTCTTCAATGAGTTCTGCGCGCAGGGCGCGCAGTTGTGTGTTGGAGACGCTGAAATTCAAGCAGTTCCAATTGATGGAATCCATCGTCTTCTGGATGCGTTCGCGGCTTTGAGCGGCGATGGCGGCTTTTTCTGTGCCTTCAGCTTTCTTGCAGAGGTCATCCCACAGGCGGATGTAGCGGTAGTCATAGACACCTTCGCGGATGGCCTCCCACTGGAGCGTGTCGATGAGGCCATTGCCTTCCGGTTGCGGATAGCAGATACAGGCGTCCTTCGCCTCGCCTTGATTGTTGCCGTCGAAGTCGTTATAGGAGGTTCCCTTCACACGGAGGAACGTCCATGTCCAGGCGCCCGTAGCACCGCTACGCCAATTGTAGATGCCGAGAATGTGGCGGTTGGTGTAGATGTTGCAGTCCTGCTGGAGGCCGCCATTCGTGTAGCAACCGGAGCCGTACCACCAGAAAGCGTCGCCATCGTCCAACGATTCTTTGCGAAGAGTGTCGTTGGCTTCTTTCGTGCGGCAGGACATGTAGGCGATGTTGTTGTAGCAGCGGTAGTCCAGCCATGGGGCGAGATGCTCACGGACGAAATCGCCGTAGCATGTGTTAAACGTCTTGAAACCAGACTCTTTCACAAGTTTTAGTGTGCGGATGGCTTCATCGCCGCCACGACCTTTGTTCGGTTCATCGACGGTATGGATGCAATATTCGGGCCAGCCGTCCTCTTTCGCCATTGTGCGGATGGTTTTCAGAAGTTCATGGAAGCCACGGACGAATTCGGGCGTGTGATCGGCGGTTTCGACCTTCAGTGCGCGCATCAGATAGCCGTTGACGGCTTGGAAGGAGATGACGGCGATGCCCGGGAAGCCGACTTGGCAGTAAAGTTTCATGAGATGGCGGAAACGAGACATGTCGATATGGAAGTTTTTTCCGTCGTAAGTGACTTTAGCGCCGTAGAATGGATACATCATGAGGGCATTCATGCCGTGTTCGCGGAACATGCGCATTTCGCGGAGGATTTCATCGTCGGTGAAGTTCTGATAGACCCATCGCTGTCCGTCCGCATAGAGGCCGAAGGTCATGTCATGATATTCGGGAAGGGTGAAATCATCGACGGTCAGAAAATATGTCGCGACTGTTTTGCCGTCCAGAAGAATCGGTGCGGAATAGACGCCAGGCTTCGCGTCCGATGGAACGGTTGTTCGGATGCAATATTCTGCAGGCGAGTCTTTTAGGAAAGTTCTCGCCGCATTGTCTTCTGGCCAAAGCCGTTCGGGGGCGGTGATATAAGTGGTGGAATTCCAATCCGTACGTTGACGTGAGATTTCCGCCCAAAGGAGCTTGACGGAATCTTTCGGAATGTTGGAAGGTCCTGTCACATCGCCGATTGCGACGACACCTGTCATGTCTTTCAACGGTAGGAAAGCGAAAAATTCGCATGAGACGAGGCCGGGGGACGTTTCGCCGTTGATGGTCGTGCGGATTTCGTCTGCGGCGGGACGGCTGTTCGGGCGGACAAAACCAGGCTCGTCCCGTTGGAACAATTGGAAGCCGCGGGCTACTTCTTCAGCAGTCGGCTCGATGGCGGGTTTTGGATCCTTCCATGGAATTTCAATAAAGCTTTTTCCTTCGCAAGTCACGATTTCCCAAGATATTTCCGCAAAAGGCTTTTGGTTATTGTCAAAAGCGGTGAAACGGGCATTTCCGCAGATGGATGCATCTTTTGCATGACGGATACCGATAAGATGGGATAGTTCAATGGGATCCGGATCTTTCTCCATAAGATTCACGTCCGGAACGTTGAAGACTCGGACATTTGTCCATGTCTCACCGGTGACCATTTGAGGCGGATTAAGTGATTGATTATCAGAGATGAATTGGAATTTGGCGGAATAGTCTTTTTTGTCGTCAAGCCATGGTGAGACGGCGACTCCGAAGAAGCAGTCACCATTTGACAGAATCCTGCTTTCTTTATGGAAAAGCGGGATTACCAACTGCTTAGGATCAAGAGAGACCACAGGAATGGCACCTTCCAAGATGCGGAGATCCATGTCTTCAAAGCCTTGATTTGGCACGCGACTGAACTGGACGGACCAAATACGGCCTGTCTGGTCATTCGCAATTGGAACGTCGGCAAGAACCGTCATCTCCTTGTCTCCCACGCTGTTACCTTCGAAAACGACTTGGTCGTCCGCATCACGAATCGTGATGGCGACGTGTTCGATTGGCTTGTCGCCAATGGCTTTGATTTTCAATCTGCCGCGATTGACTTGGAAGAACATCTTTGGGCGACCGTTGATGAGATGAAGCGGATCGCCGGAAGACGCCTCGACGGCGCAACGGCCTGCGGTGACACGAAGGAACGTGGAATTCTGATTGACGTTCATCGTTAGTTTCAAAATAGCCTGCGGCAGATCCGTGAATTCGATGGAACGCTCTTCCTTGACGGCGATGACGCCTTCCTGCAACGTCTTGCCGTCCAAGGTGTTAATGGAATAGCGCAGGTTGTCCGTATATCTACCGATGAGGCCGCAGCTTAACGTTAGGGAAAGCTTTCCCGTGGCATCCGGAGCGAGATAGGCGGTCTTCAATTTGCGAATCTGGAAGGTGTTATTTTGTGGAACAGTTAGATTGGACTGAACATTCGGCAGGACGAAAGCACCTGGCAAAATTTCATCTGCGAAGACGATGATTGAAAAAGCTAAGAAAGCTAGTAGTAGATATTTATATTTCATGGATAGCTCCTTTAGGAAATAGTTTCTCTTGATTTATTGCCATATTTTTCCAAGATAGCTTGATATTCTCCATTGTAGATGAAGCTCTTTCCGTTTTTGTTTTCGCCAATGCGTTGCAAGCCAAGATATTCCAAAATATTCTGGGCTTTCTGGTTCATTTTGTTCGCACAAGCGGCCACATGCTGCGTATCTTGGGGAATGATGGTTGTTATATATTGGTAGAGAAGCTTAAACAGGCCCGAACCTTGATAAGGCTTGGCAAATTGAATTTCATCCATACGCAACGTGTTGTCCAGCAAGCGGTATTGGAAGAAGCCCGCTAATTGGCCATCATTGAAGATCAGAATAACGTGTTCGAATGCGGGAACAGCCTCTGCAAGCCAGATTCTGCGGTCTTCTTCATAGCTGTCGCCGGTAGGAGCAACGATCCGCATATTTCCGGCAAGAATGTCAAACATTCGTGAAATATGTTCCTGCGGAATAGTTTTGAAATGATGCTCAAAGCTGATATTCATGTTTTATTCCTATTATTCTAGGCTTCTAGGGATACTAGCTTTCTAGAATTTTTAGAACATCATGAAATAATCCGGCTTGTCTGTACGGAAGGGAATGGCGGGGAAACCGTCGCTGTTGACGAGATTGACGGTGCAGAAGCCTGTGAAGGCGTAGCGGACGCGTTGCGGGAGGGAAACCATGGGAGAGGACAAAATGACCGTATCGTTTTCGATTCGCGCATTCGCCTTGTAGAGAACACCGTTTTCGCCGCCGATTGCAAAGGCTTTGGGCGGCTTGCCATCTGTCGTCTTGAGACCTTTGCCCACATTGTCAAAATAAATGATGACGTTTGGCCCTTCAATGGACATTCTGCTAAATACGGGGCCGTCGCAGTCGCGGTGGATCCAATGGAGCATGTCTTCGGCCTTGAGCGCAAGGCGGAAACCGAGCGTCTGCTTGTCACGCGGATGGATATCCGATGGATCGCCGCAGTCGAAGGCGGTGATCATGCCGACAGTTTCCATGTCCTTCGCCAATTCCGCCTGGATTTCGCGCGTCAGGCCGTATGCGGAAAACTCTGGAAATGGCAGAGCGTCAATATCTTCCGCCTTGACGGGGTGGTCGGGCGTATGCTGATGGAAGGCGGCCAACTGGACAAGGAGGAACGGCATTTCGGCATCGTTCCAACGATAGCGAAGCTCTTCGATAAATAGTTTATGGAGAGGATAATAGGTGAATTGCCCGGCGTTTGTGCAGCCTTGATACCAGATGACGCCGCGGACGGCGTAGCGGAACCATGGATTCAGCAGGGCGTTGAACAGCGTCGATGGATAATTGGGCGATGTGGGCGACG
>JAEEGJ010029150.1_pt1 | contig 10912 bp, 9 predicted proteins | sample 8958761 | NCBI WGS metagenome assembly JAEEGJ01 (sample SAMN16246546, study PRJNA631951) | gut metagenome | biome: gut microbiome; feature: rumen; material: RS-attached | host: Bos | place: Iran: Karaj | collected 2018-10
TACAAAACGTTGCATCCCAGACAAGTCTTCTCGCACTTAACGCTTCCATCGAGGCAGCAAGAGCAGGTGAGGCGGGACGCGGATTTGCGGTTGTTGCAACGGAGATCTCAAACCTGGCAGGACAGACATCGGATGCAACAGGAAACATAAACAACCTTATTGCCGGAATATCCGAAGAGATAGGCGTTGTTGTTGATGCCATCAACTCACTCGTAGAGAGCAACCGGATACAAAATCAGTCGGCTAATGTCACATCCGAGAGTTTTGACCGTATCGTTGAAAGCACCCGTAAGATAAGAGACAATTCCGAAGATCTGTCAGGAATCGTCCAGAAGCTTGCCGTAGCAAACAATGAGATCGTGGACAGCATTCAGACCATCTCGGCTATATCCGAAGAAGTTTCGGCACATTCCTCAACTACATGTCAGGCTACGGAAGAGAACCAGATAATACTTGACGAAGTAACATCCGTTGTTGATGATATGAATAACGCAGCTTCACGCCTTAAAGAGATAAATAACGCGTGACCGCTGCGCGGTTTTATACTATAATGATGGAGTCGGGATCATAGCTCAGCTGGGAGAGCATTCGCTTGACGTGCGAAAGGTCATGGGTTCGAGCCCCCTTGGTCCCATTAAAAATCCCCCGGATCATTCCGGGGAATTTTTCAGTTTATCGATTGCGTCTTTGATACGTTTTACCGACTCATCGTGTCCGAGGACCTCCATAAGTTCCGTTGCTCCGCCCGGCGTCATCTGCTTTCCGGAAAGTGCCGTACGGATCGGCCACATCACAAACCCTGTCTTGTACTCTTTCGCTGCCGCATAATCCGACAGGATCGCAAACAGATTGTCATTTGAATAATCACTGCATTCTTCAAGGATCGGAAGTACGTCTTCAAGAAGCGCAAGGCTCGATGCAGCATCGGTCTTCATCTTCTTGTGCGTGTACATCGCTATATCATAATCCGGAACTTCCTCAAAGAAATCTATGTGCTCCTTAATGTCAGGGAAAATCTCGATCCTGGTCTTAACCATCGCTGCGATCTTCTTAAGATCAAGGTCCTTGGTTATGACCTCACGTATATAAGGAAGAGCGGCTTCGTAGAACGTGTCGAAGTCCATGGCCTTCATATACTCACCGTTCATCCATTTCAGTTTTGTATAGTCAAACACGGCCGGACTCTTACTCATCTTGGTATAATCGAACTTTGCGATAAGCTCGTCAAGGCTCATGATCTCGACATTATCATCAGGTGACCATCCGAGAAGCGCTACAAAGTTAACGACCGCTTCAGAAATGAATCCCTGTTCGATAAGATCTTCATATGACGAATGACCGCTTCTCTTGGAAAGCTTCTTGTGTTCCTCATCCGTTATCAACGGGCAATGAACGTAAACCGGAATATCCCACCCGAAAGCTTCGTAGAGCCTGTTGTATTTAGGCGTTGACGAAAGATACTCGTTACCCCTTACAACATGCGTAATACCCATAAGATGGTCGTCTATGACATTTGCAAAATTGTATGTGGGATAACCGTCCGACTTTATAAGGATCATATCGTCAAGCTCTTTGTTCTCTACGGTAATATCTCCGTAAAGAATATCATGGAAGGTCGTTGTACCCTCTTGAGGGTTGTTCTGCCTTATAACATAAGGTTTACCTTCTTTAAGATTCTGTTCAATCTCCTCTTTGGAAAGAGATAAGCAATGCTTATCATATATAGAGATCTCTTTTCCTTCTACAATCTCAGTCTTAAGAGAATCGAGTCTTTCCTTTGAGCAAAAACAATAATAAGCTTCTCCTTTTTCGATCAGCTCCTTTGCATATTTAAGATAAATACCTGTCTTAACTCTCTCAGACTGAACATAAGGACCGTATCCTTTATCTTTATCGGGTCCTTCATCGTGTTCAATTCCGACCTGTTTTAAAGTTCTGTTTATGATGTCAACGGCACCCTCAACAAAACGTTCCTGATCGGTATCCTCTATTCTCAGAATAAAATCGCCGCCCTCATGCTTGGCGATAAGATACTCATAAAGAGCCGTTCTTAAATTGCCGACATGCATCTTGCCCGTAGGGCTTGGAGCATATCTTGATCTGATTTTCATAAAAAATCCTCCTGAATAACAATCCGATCTTTAACTTTGCTTTTCGATCGGAATATATTTTCTTAAAATACTGTTTACCCATACCATATCGATGGGTTTGGGCACATAATCGTTAAAACCTTCTGAAATGAACATATCTCTGACACCGTTCATAACGTTGGCGGTAAGAGCAACTATGGGTACTTTCTTCATATACTCATCGGAATCCGCTCTTATAAGATTTAACGTTTCTATGCCGTCAAGTTCAGGCATCATATGATCCAGGAACACAAGATCATAATCCCTGTTCTGCTTCATAAGTTCAAGACATTCTCGACCGCTCTTGCACGTATCCACGGTAAGATTGAATGTCTTAAGCAATCCCTGCGCAACCTTTAGATTAACCGCATTGTCATCAACTATCAATACTTTTGCGTTGTTTACTTTAAGTTTTTCTTTCGAGTCTGATGAACCTGCCTTGGAAAAAACAGCGCTGTCTTTCTTTGTAGATATTCTTTGAATGATCGTAAATGTAAATTTCGATCCGACACCGTATGTACTTTCAACCGTGATATCGCCACCCATCAAAGAAACAAGTTCCCTGCATATGGCAAGGCCCAGACCGGTACCTTCCCTTACATGAGACTTATGGGAATCAAGCTGCTGAAAACTTGTAAACAGTTTTTGCAGATCTTCTTTTCTTATGCCGATACCCGAATCGGTAACCGAAACGATAAGTTTGGCGGTATCTTCTTTTATTATTTCACCCGAAACATCCAAAAGAATGTAACCGTTATCGGTAAATTTGATCGCATTGGACAAAAGGTTAAAAAGTATCTGTCTGAAACGGATCTCATCACCCACCAAAACATCCGGAAGTTCCTTAAGTATCGTATACTTAAGTTCAACATTTTTGTCTGAAAGCCTTATCTGCATCATATTTACGGTTTCCTTGATAAGACGGGACAAAGAATAGGTTACGGGAACGATCTCCATCATTCCGCTTTCCATCTTGGAATAATCAAGAATATCGTTTACCACGGCAAGTAATACTTTACTCGAATTTCTGATATTTTCAAGATTTTCTCTTGTCTGAGGTGAAAGATCTTCATTAAGTGACAATTCCGCCATTCCGCTTATGGCATTCATGGGAGTACGTATTTCATGAGACATATTGGCCAAGAAAAGCATCTTCGAATCATTCGCACGTTCGGCTTCTTCGGCTTTTTCTGCCATACCTTTGTTGTACTCATGAGCACTTTTTACGACTATATACATGTTTATGCTGGCCGTAACATACACGAGACAATAAAATACGTAGATCAGCAAAGAATCCACCGCGTAATATAACTGTTCTTTTAGAAACAGTGCATAAGAAAGCATGCATATACACGAGCATACAAATGAAAACAATATGTACTTTTCCTGCATGAAAATTGTGAAACCGGCTGTAACAGCAAGAAAAATGAGTATCGAGTGTGCGAGTGTATGTTCCGCACACCCGATAATTGTCGTAGAAATCGCAATAGATATAAAGAGCGAATAAACAACAAAGTCTTCGTTCTTTACAAGAAGCGAAATTATAAACGAAATTGAGATCATTATGCACGAAACTATAAGCACTATCAGGCCGATATCGGTTCCGAACTTAAAATACCCGTATACAACATGAAACAGCAAAACCAGCAGGTACTCAAGCATAACAAGCCTAACGGTTTTCTGATATCCGTACATAAATGAATCCTTTCAAACAATCACTATTTCTCATCTCCAAGGAAGAAGAGAGCCACCGTACCGGGACCCGCATGAGCTCCTATGGTGGGTCCGATAAAGTTTATTATAAACTCATTTATTCCGAAACGCAAAGAAACTTCATTTTTTACGAATTCGGCATCTTCAAGACAATCTCCGTGACTGATGAAAACAATTGGATTCTTTCCTTTGTAGGAACCCATACGCTTTTCCATTTCATCCACCAAAGATAAAAGTGATTTCTTTCTGCCTCTGACTTTGGTAAGAGGAATGAGATGTCCTTCGTTATCTACATGCAACACAGGTTTTATATTTAAAACAGTGCCGACAAATGCAGTACTCCTCGATACTCTTCCGCCTCTGAAAAGGTGATTTAAGTCATCGACGGTAAATACATGAATAAAGTTGTCCGCATGTTCTTTAAGCCACTTGGCATTGTCTTCAAGACTCATGCCTTCTTCTCGGTTCTTGCAGGCATAATATACCATAAGTCCTTCACCCAGTGAAGCTGCCAAAGAATCGATAACTTCAATGTTTACGGTAGGATCTTCTTCCTTCATTTCTTCGGCTGCTATGCGACCGCTGTTATATGTACCTGAAAGACCGGAAGAAAATGCAACATAAAGAATATTCTTGTCTGTTTTTGCAATCTCTTTAAAGCATTCTTTTGCTTCATCGGGATTGACCTGAGATGTATTGGGAAGATTTCCCTCTCTCATAAAACCGTAAAATTCTTTAGGATCAAGTTCTTCACCGTGACCGTAACTTTTACCCTTAATGGTATAAGTAAGATTGATCACTTTAAGATCGAATTTTTCAAGCAGTTCTGCGGGAAGATCTGCGGTTGAATCTGTCAATATCGTATATGGAAACATACCCCTGCTCCTTTCAATATAACAATAATAATCAATGCGCTTTTAAGATGATAGCATTAATTCACCTTTAAAGCAACCCATATTGTTTTATAAACCAAAGAAAGTAGTTTTAAAAACTACTTCCCTGTTGTGGATCCGAATCCACCGTTTCTTTGAGTTGTAACTTCGTCATCAAAAGTGATGGCGTACTGCATGAATATTCCCTGTGCGAAACCGTTCCCTTTTTGAAGATCAACGGTCTTATTCTCATTGGAATCGTTGGTCACCTTAACAAAAATATGGCCTTCATTGTCGGACTCGTAGTAGTCCGCATCTATTACACCCACCGTGTTGTTAAGCTGAAGTCTGTACTTAAATCCCAGACCCGATCTCGGATAGATCATAAACACATACTCGGGTTCCATATAAACTCTTATTCCTGTAGGTATCTTTACCGTCTTTCCGGGCTCAAGTTTAATGTCGATGGGCATATAAATGTCATATCCCGCACTTTTGGCGGTAGCCCTCTTGGGTAACTTGATCTCTTCGTAAATTTCCTTTATCTGCGAATCGGAAAATTCCGGAAACGTATCTTTAAAATCTGCGATAAATCGGTCAAAAGAAACCTTTTCAAATCTTGCAACTCTTTGCATCACTTTTACCCCTTATAATAATCCTGACAATGAAGCACCGGAACTATGGGATCGGTACTTGCGAGGGTCTTCTGAACATCAACAACACGCTGATTTGAACTTCCCTTCCACATAAGGGTTACATCAAGCTTGTCAATCTCAAATTCACCGTCCACAACTACGTCCACATCTTTCATTAAGGGATAATGATAGATGTTCTCCCAAACATCGCCGGTATAAACCCAGATAGTCTTATCGGGATATTTTTCCCTAATTTCATGGGCCAGAGCTCTTACATCCATTCTGTTTGCGGGATGAAGAGGATCGCCGCCGGAAAAAGTAATGCCGGAAATATAGGATTTATCAAGTTGTTCAAAAATCTCTGCTTTGGCAGCATCATCAAACAACAATCCGCCGTCGGGATCCCACGTACATGGATTCTGACAACCCTTGCAGCAATGATTGCAGCCTGCAACCCACAGAACTACACGAAGACCGTCACCGTTCTTCATGTCGTCCTTTGTAATATTATGATAACGCATTTACATGGACTTCCTTTCTGCAATTTCAGCCATTTTGGCATCGTTTAATCTGGTATCGCCATGTACACGCGAATAACTGAGATATCCGTTCATACGATCTATCTTTGTAAGGTTACGGCTTCCGCACTTGGGACAAACGTCCATCTCAAGTTCCTGATGTCCGCAATCGTCGCAATAAGCAAGGGAAAGATTTACGCCTTCATAAAATCCCATATCCATCGCTCTTCTTATAAGAGTCTTTACTGCATCAATATTGTAATCGATGGGATACTTAACGTACTGAATCTTTCCTCCGTTTGAAAGATCCCAGAATCTGTTTTCAAGATCCTGTTTCTGAATGGGAGTGATATCTTCGGAAACATGACAATGGAATGAATTTGAAACATATTCCCTGTCACTTACACCTTCGATGATACCGTACTTACGTCTGAACTGCTGAACCTGCAAACCGCAAAGGTTCTCGGCGGGTGTTCCGTAAATAGCATAAAGATTTCCGTCAGCCTCTTTAAACTCGTTTATACGCTTATTGATGTATTCCAAAACCTGAACGGCAAATTCACCGTCTTCGACCAAAGACTTGCCGTTATAAAGCTCCTGAAGCTCATTAAGAGCGGTAATACCGAAACTTGCGGTAGCAGCCTTAAGAAGAGGTTTGATCTTATCGGTAAGTTTCAAATGTCCGCCGAGGAAACCGCCTTCACAATATGCAAGAGGGTTCGTGGAAGCACGCATCTCACCGAGATAAGCATAAGTTCTTATATGAAGCTGTCTTATAAGTTCAAGATAATAATCAAGAACTTCATAGAAATCTCTGCTCTCTTTTCTTGCCTTTGCAAGAATCATGGGAAGGTGCAAAGAAACGGCTCCGATATTAAATCTTCCAACAAAGATCGGAACATCGTTATCATCCGCGGGATGCATTCCGCCTCTTTCATACCAAGGGCTTAAGAATGCTCGGCAACCCATGGGAGAAATGATCTTTCCGTACTGCTTGTAAATCGATGCAACATATCCTTTACCCGTAAGAGAAAGCCAGTCGGGATACATCGTCTTTGCAGAACAAAGAACGCCTGCCTCAAATACATCTTCAAGTTCTTTTCCCGGTCCGTGAAGGTTCTCGTCATAAAGGAAAACGATCTTAGGAAACAATACGGGCTTCTTGCACTCTTTCTTTCCCTGTCCTTTACGTCTTACATTAAGCATGGAGATAGTACCGAGCTTTGCAAATCTGCCTGTACCGGTACCTGCCGTAACGGTAATGAAAGGATAATCACCTCTTGAAGAAGCAACCGTATTGAACTTATATTCCCACCCCTGGAAACCCTGTTCAAAGTCTCTCGTTACATCCTTTAAAGCCTCAGCTTCCGCAGTATCTTTATCAATACCGAGTCTCATATACTTATCGATATACTTCGCATATGACTTCTCAGCATAAGGCTCCAAAATAAGATCAACGCTGGGAACGGTAAATCCGCCGTACTGCTGAGATGCGGCAGAAAGAACGATATCTCCTATAACGTCAAAAGCCGTATCAAGAGTCTTGGGCTCGTTGTACCAGATGTTACCCATCTCAAAACCGCCCGACAAAACATGTTCAACGTCAAACAGACAGCAGTTCATCGTATCACGTCTTGCGGACATATCATGAACATAGATATATCCGTCACGGCATGCCTGAATCTCTTCCGTCGTCATAAAGAACTTTTGATAAAGTTCCTTGTTTAGCTGATTGAATATAAGACTTCTCTTTGTGGAAACGAGCGCAGAATCGGTGTTTGCATTTTCTTTGTCACCGATATACATGATAGACTGACTCTTCTTGTAAACGTCATCAAGCATACGTACAAAATCCTGCTTGTAATTACGATAATCTCTGTAGGATTTCGCAACTATGGGCTTAACGTCTTCAAGTGCAGTCTCAACGATATTGTGCATAACGGGAATCGGTATCTCACTTACATCCATATCATTGATTCGATCTACAACAAACTTACAGATCTTCTCATTATCTTCAACGGTAAACTTTGTAAGCGCTCTGTACGCACTTTTCGCTACCGCATTAACGACTTTCTGAACATTAAAAGCCTCGCGGCTTCCGTCCTTCTTAATTACCCAGACTTCCTTATTCGGCTTAAACTTTTCGCCGTAATCTATGTCTTTACACTCTTCAGTCTGACTCATAACGTATCCTTCCCTCTAATACAATTATTAGTAACATGTCTCATGCCTGACACAATATCTTGTGCAATTTCCATTATAGGAGCCTACCCAAACAGTGTCAATTGATTTATTAAGAAAATCTAAATTTTCGACTAATAAAACAGCCACAGAGCATATAATGGTTTCGACTCCGGACCTTAATTTTGCGTCGTTACTTAGCGAGGTATTTTCGAGCTTAGTAACGCAACGCAAAATTTTTGAGCGCGAGCGCGTCCGGAGCGGAACTTTTATATGATCTGTGGCGTCAATATTTGCAGATAAAAAGATTATCTATTCGGCGATATAACCGGTATCTTCAAGAAGGTTTTCACTTTCGGCCGAGGTGCATGCCATTTGGTCGCAGCGTTCGTTTTCGGGATGGCCGTTGTGGCCTTTGATCCATTCGAATTTGACCATGTGAGGTTCCATGGCGGCAAGAAGTCGTTTCCAGAGGTCGACGTTCTGGACGGGCGACTTGTCGGATTTGCGCCAGTTTTTGGCAACCCATGATTCGATCCAATGCTGGTTGAAGGCGTCTGTAAGGTATTTCGAATCGGATATTAAGGTGACGGCACATGGTTTGGTAAGGGCTTCAAGGCCTATGATGGCACCGAGAAGTTCCATACGATTGTTCGTGGTTAGTTTATATCCTTCGGAATAGGTGGCTTCGTGTAGGACACCGTTTTTGTCGATGTAGTGAAGGATGGTGCCGTAGCCGCCGGGGCCGGGGTTACCTTTGGAGGAACCGTCTGAATATATTGTTACGTTCATGCTTCCCATAATCCTTTCTCAAGGAATGCTTCCGCACGTTTGGAGGCATTGTCTACAATTGTTTCTTCGAATCCCATTACACTTAACAGTTTGATCGCATTTCTGCTTGTAGCGCGACCGGAGTTGAGTTTGTAGTTAAACAGGACGTCGTTGTCGAGTATTTCTTCTTCAAAGTGATAGTTGTCAAACCTGTCTTCAAGAAGGAACGTAAGCTCACCGTCGTGTGTTGCGGCAAAGCAAAGAACGCCGAGATCGGCGAAATGCCTGAGTATTTCCGTGCTGGCGGAGATGCGTTCTACGGTATTGGTACCGCGAAGTACTTCGTCTACGAAGCAGACGATCTTCTTATCGCTATTGGCACTTGCAAAATCAAGTATTCTCTTGATAGCTTTGATCTCAACCATGAAGTAACTGTCGCCTTCAAGATTATCACGTAATGACATGGATGAAAACAAAGAGTAAAGTTCTCCGGAGTAACTGTCACATAAAACGGTTTCAATTGTCTGTGCAAACAAAATGTTGATGGCAACAGTTTTAAGGAAAGTGGATTTACCCGATGCATTGGAACCGGTGAGGAGAACTCCTCTGTTTACATTTATTGAGTTCTTTACCGGATCGTTTATAAGGGGATGATAAGCATTTTCAAGTGAAAGGTCACCGGCAAATTCCGGTTCTGCGAAACTGTCTATCGACGCTCTGTACATGGCGATATCGAGATAAAATTCAACAGTGCCCAGTTCATTGTAAAGGCCTTCGATAAGATCCATGTTACCTTTAACAAATGAAAGCATCTTGTAAAAATTTATGATATCTATGTGAAAGAGCATCTTACCGTAGTCGGCGATTATCTCGAAGGGATTGCCCGCTCCGACTTGTGAACTCTTGCTTACTATCCTGCCGGCTCTCTTTGTGAAAGGTTTAAGTTTATCCACGTAGTCTTCCACCGCAGAAAGCTCATCGGAAATAACTTCGATATTTCTGCCTTTTAAAGAAGCAGCGCTCTTTATGAACTTATTGATAAATGTAAATGTAAGAACATAAGGTTCTATCGTTCCTCTTGCAGAATAGTAAGAAACGATATTATATGCAAATGTTGAAACAAGAAGCAGGATTCCCACCATAGGGAAGAAAAAGATCAGCGTGATCGAAATCGCAGCGAACACAAAACAAAGATAGTCTTTAATGCACTTTTTCTCGCCTATCGTGTCGAAATAGTCGATACAATCAAAAAAGCTTACCTTGTTCATTCTGCCTATCTTGAAAAAGAAAAAACGAAGAGATGATGTTTCATCTTTATTTTCGTAAAACCATTGAATCTTTTTGCCGCGATCTTTTATTTTTTTCGCATCCGTCAAAGGCTCACGAAGCATTTTATAGAGCGTGGAATCGCCCATTGTGCTTTGAGAATAGTTCATTCTTTTATAAACATCGTCAAGCGCAAGATCGTCGGCAGTGATGTCATCGATATGAGATTCTGCGGGATCTCTGTAAAAATGCTTCTTGATATTTACCATATCGTCGGCGGTATATTCACGCTTTGGCACTTTGCCGAACTCATCGGAAAGTTTGGATGCTATTCTTTTAAAAAATCTTTTCTCGTCAAACCAGCCTTTAAGCATAAATCCTGCAAACAAAGCCAGCAAAACGACCGCTACAGTTACATATTCCATAATTTACAGGTTGTCGGGACCGAATCCTTCGGGAAACAGTTCCTTAAGCGTATACTCCTTATAGTTTTCGTTATCGTAAGCCACCAATATCTTAAATTCCGCAGGGTTAACAAATTCCTGCATAACCTGTCTGCATACTCCGCAAGGATGTGCGGGACCGGTTATGTCCTTTCCCTTCGGTGAACCTGCTATGGCAATCTTTTCAAAAGCTCTGTCGCCTTCGCTTACGGCTTTGAATATTGCGGTTCTTTCGGCGCAGTTTCCCGGTCCGAAAGCGGCATTTTCAATATTGCATCCGGTATAAACTTTACCGTTTTTACATAATAAAGCTGCCCCTACGGCAAAATTTGAGTAGGGGCAGTATGAATTCTTTCGTGCTTCGATCGCAAGATCTATCAGTTT
>JAEEGJ010029153.1_pt1 | contig 10912 bp, 7 predicted proteins | sample 8958761 | NCBI WGS metagenome assembly JAEEGJ01 (sample SAMN16246546, study PRJNA631951) | gut metagenome | biome: gut microbiome; feature: rumen; material: RS-attached | host: Bos | place: Iran: Karaj | collected 2018-10
CTTGTAGGTTCCCTTCAGCTTCCAGAAGGACGCCTCAAGAGTTCCTATAAAGCTCTTGGCTGTACTGCCGTGGATGCATTTACCCTTAGTGCAATTCATAAAACTGCCGGTGAGACACTTTTCGCAATTCTCACCGGTACCAGGATTGTTGCACATGTGATTTGGACAAACCAGCTGATAATCATGGGCTGTAAATACAATTTTGCACTTATGGCCTGTCTTTTTTCTCCAGTCAACAATCTCGAGAATTATTGATGGGGTCAGCTGATAATTGAAGTTGTTAAGGTGTACAACATCAGGCTGAAAATCATTAAGCACAAGCCTGATTTTCTGTCTTGCTTCCTTGGAATAGATGGTCTTAAGAGGATAAGTCATCTTCTCAAGTTTACTTGCGTTATGGAAATCCATATCTGATGTATAAGCGTTTACATTATTACCAACACACCTTCCTTCATGTTCCATACCGAAGTACTGGACCTCGTGTCCCTTTGCCTTCAGGGCATCACCTAATTTGAATATGTATGTCTCTGATCCTCCATTGGGATACAGAAACTTGTTAACCATTAAAACTTTCATGACTTTCTCCATGATTTCTTATAAATAGTGCAGTAACAGAAACTACGAGTAACGCCCCTAATAAACTACCGATTGTATTGGTTAAGAGATCTGTAGTTTCAAACATTCCTCTCCCTGTTGCAAGCTGAATACTTTCTATTATCAGGCTCAGAGCTGCTCCTATAACTGTTGTGATCAAAACTCTTTTTGATCTGCTCTTATTCCTTATTGCTAAACTTACAAAAATCCCAAAAGGCAAAAAGAGTAAAATATTAAAAATACTAAAGGCGCTGATATACAGTGAAGGTCTTCCGGTTCGAAGTCCAAAACCAAGATTGACGAAAAGGTGTATTATTCCTTCTCTGGATCCTATCGGCCGTCTGAATATTGTTATGGTGAGCAAAAAGCCCATATAAACCAGGAAAAGGTATATATGTATCATCCGGGCAAAGGGTACTTTTTTCTTGTTGCAAACCACCCATCCTATAAAGCAAACAGCTGCTGCCAGAACAATAATCAGCAACACATTTGACGCTTTTATACCTCTGGTCTCCTGAAAAAAAATTCCATACAGGACCTGTAAGTTACTACTGTTCATTTATCATTAAACCTTATTGATTCTTTCCACATTCAGAACAGCATCGATATATAGCCTTACACTGGCACTGGTGACTTCATTCCAGTTAAACCTTTTATAGCAGTAGTTCATGATTTCATAGTCGCTCTTGAATAATGACGGATTATCAATTGCGTCTTGCAGTTTATTCCTAAGATCTTCAATATTTGATTTCTGGAAATACATTGCATGATCGCCGCAAGCTTCCTTGTTCTCGGGAATATCACTTACAAGGCATTTTCTTCCAAAGCTCATGGCCTCAAGCAGACTGATGGGCATTCCCTCAAGGTCACTTGGAAGTACATACAAATATGTGTTGCTGTAAAGCTCAGAGAAAAGATTACCTTGTACAAATCCGGTAAGTACAACTCTCGGATCCTCTTTAGTAAGCTTTTTAACCTCATTCCAGTAGTCGTCCGAGTGACTTGATCCGCCTGCTATTACCAGTTTCATATCTGTCTTGACTTGCGAGAAGGCTTCAAGCAGATATGTAATACCTTTCTCCGGAACTATACGCCCAAGGTATAAGATATATTTATCTTTCTCCAATCCGAACTTCTTAGTTATGATATCGGGCTCTCTAAACTCGGTGCTGGCAACTCCGTTTGGAATGTAAATTGTCTCTCTGTTATAGGTGTCCTTGAAGTACTGCTGGACATTACGAGAAAGAACTATAACTTCATCAGCATATTTGGCTGCCATTTTCTCCCCGAGCTTTAGTATCTTGGTTGCAAAGCCTCCCCATTTGGATCTCTGCCAGTCAAGACCATGGATTGTTGCAATGGTCCTGATTCCAAAAAAATGGGGAATGGGAAGCATCAGGCAAGGACCTTCAGCATGAAAATGGATAACATCGTAATTTCCGAAAACCGCTCTGACTGTGGCAAAAAACGAATATACAATAGCATTCATTGCTTTGTTCGGCGGTGTAGGAACATGAACGATCCTTATCCCCTTGTAATTCTTGAGTTTATGAGCTTCAAGGTCCGCGTTCTTATCAGAAACATGGTGTCCCATTCGATTATATGCAGTTACCGAATGTCCCATCTGTATAAGACGTGTTGAGAGTTCCTCAACAACTATCTCAATGCCTCCCTCCCTGGAGGGTATTCTTTTGTGCCCAATCATTGCTATTTTCATAATTATTCCCTAATAATCAATATGAATTCTCACGTGTCAACACTGCGAATACTGTCTTTAAAATTATCCTGATATCCAGCCACACACTCCATTCGTCAATGTACTGAGTATCAAGTTCTACTACTTTGTCAAAATCTGTGATAGAGCTTCTTCCATTCGCCTGCCACATTCCGGTAATACCCGGTTTGATACTGATTCTCCTCCACTGGCTGGCAGTATACTTAGAAACCTCTTCTATCGTTGGTGGTCTTGTGCCTACGATAGACATTGAGCCGGACAGTACGTTAAAGAACTGCGGAAGCTCATCAATGCTGGTCTTTCTGATGAAGCGTCCCACTCTGGTGATCCTCGGATCATCCTTTATCTTGAACATCATTCCGTCCTGAACTTCATTGAGTTCTTCAAGTTCAGCCTTCATCTCTTCAGCATTTGTGCACATACTTCTGAATTTCCAGATCTTAAAGTGTCTGCCATTCTTACCAACTCTAACTTGCTTGAATATGGCAGGGCCTTTGGAATCCAGCTTAATCGCAATAGCTGTCAGGATCATAATCGGCGATGTAAGTATAATAGCAACAAGAGAAAACATTATATCAAAAGCTCTTTTTAATACTCTCTCCCACGTATTCATGGTTACAGTATGGAAAGTCTCCATAGGATATGTTCCAACACTGCTCACATAGGAAAAGGCCTTGCGGCGTCTAAAGGTGTCGATAACGACTCTGCATGTGATACCCATTTCTACACATCTGTCGATGTAGAACTGAAGAGTGACCATATCCATTTCTCTCTTCTGCAGAATAAATACCTGATCGATATTGTATTTCCTGATTATATTCTCAAGATCTGTCAGCTTGCCTATATATTCAATCCCTGAATCATCATCATCAATGCTCACATATCCGATCTCATTAACTAACAAAGATGTCTTTTCAAGGAAATATCTGAACTTGTTAAAAGAATTCTTGCTTCCAACATATACAACTCGTGGAATGTGCTTTCTATTAATGAGTCTGTCGATAAGATCTTTAAAAATTAATATTTCTACAATGAGGGAGAAATACGTAATTCCCAAAAGCCAAAAAACAAATTCTGATGTAATAGAAGACTTCATTGAATTCACATAAATAATGTGTCCGCATGAAAAAGCCACAAGAAAAGAAAACGTTACTCTTCTTATGATCCTGTCTTTATAGAAGAAAACCGTATTATCATATATCCTGAGCGTTCTGTTTATGGTAAAGAAAAAAAGGATGCATACAACATAGATTGAAAGAAAACCGTTCCACTCCTGCGCTGTGCATTCCTTCGGTCCCCATACGGAGAATGCTATCAGAAAAGATACTACGCAAACCGTAGCATCCATCAAAACATGTATAATGTCAAACGAAGCTCTAAAATTAGTACGATTCATGTCATAAACTCCATAAACTCAAAGACTCCCCTATCCCCACTAACTAATTACCAGCGTTAAATTTATCAAAATTTGGTACTATTAACAATTGAATAAAGCACTAAAGTTTATAGTTTTTTTATAATTTTATATGTATGATATGCATAAATATTGTGACCATTTTGTTAAATTCATAACTTGATAAAAGGGCTTATCTGCAGCAACAGTGCCATGCAAGCAGCAAATTACAGTTTATTTTGTGTTTGATTTCTAGTCTATATATAAACTATTTAGCGTGCACCACAATTTTTAGTTTATATTTTCTTTAGATTTATCCAAACAAAAAATAGGCCATCGACTACACGCCGATGGCCCTATCAAATCATGATTGAAATACATATACATTTTATTATGAACTGAAATATTTCTCGTAAACTTCCATAAATCCCGTAGCAGTAACACTCTCATCTGTTATAAGCCCCACACTGTCCCAGAGCTTTTCATTGAGCTGCTTGGTAAGTGTCGCCACAAAGGCATCATACTGTGCTCCGAAAACCTCCCGCTTTCTCTCTGCCACAATCTTGACCTTGTTAGCCTCGGTCTCCTCGCGGTTGAATGTGCTGATACACTTAAGTATCACATAGCCGTCTGCTGTTTCTATGATTTCGCTGGTCTGCTCGGTTCCGAGGTTAAAGGCTGCTGTCTCGAATTCAGCATCTTTTTCGCCTTTACCAAAAGAGATTGTGCCTTCATCTGCCTCGTTGTACTGGGCCATAAGCTCTTCAAAGCTTCCGCCATTTAACAGGCTCTTGAAAACCTCTCTGCATCTTCTGTAAGCAGCATCCTTCTCGCCATCGCTAAAGGGAACCTTGTTTCCTTCACTATCCAGGGAATAGGTCTTTATCAGAATCTGCTCAACGGTTATGGTTCTGGCTTCATCATCCGAAATCTCGGGATTGATGTCTCTTATGATGTAATCGTATAGCTTATCCGCTATTGCCTGCTCTCTTATTATGCCCTCAATATCTTCATAGGTAACGCCGTTCATGGCCTCTTTGTCAGCGTCGGAGAGCTGTCCAAAATATTCCTGCGCTGCTGCCGAAACGAGCTGTTCTTCGGACTCATCAAGTGTGATCTCATTTTCTCTTGCCAGAAGATTCATGACCTTTATCTGAGCAATCTTGGCAAGTACTGACTCTTTTAACCTCTCCTCGACTGTGCCGGAGTCTGTCTGGGCCATCCAGATGTCTTTTCCGAAGGTATTCTCATAACCTGACTGGGTTCCCACAAGGTAGACATATGCCTCAGCCAAAGAGCAGGTTGAATCCTCGATCCGAAAGACCTCATCCTTCTCAAAGCCGGTGGTAAATACCACCTTGTTATAAGGCAGAGATGCCGAGCATCCTGAAAGTATTAGCATTAGCAAAAGAGCTGCTGCCGATAGTCTTTTTTTCATGATTCAAGTGCCTTTATTATGCTGCGGGCAACAGAGAGTCCGTTGGCGCTGGCCTGCTGAAGTCCTCTTGTAACTCCCGCGCCGTCTCCGATAGCCCTGAGTCCCTTAATGCTGGTCTCAAAGTCCTTGTTTACTATAACCTTGTTGGAGTAGAACTTAACCTCTACGCCGTAGAGCAGTGTCTCATCAGAAGCAATACCCGGAGTTACCTTGTCAAGCGCCTGTATCATCTCATCGAGGTCAACCATGATCCTGTGAGGGAATACCAGTGAAAGATCGCCGGGAACAGCATCCTTAAGTGTAGGTATCAGATTGTTTCTGCAAAGTCTCTCCTCTGTGGTTCTTCTGCCGCGCTTGAAATCGCCGTAGGTCTGAACCAGGATCTTGCCTCCGCAGAGCATGTTTGAGAGCTCTGCTATCTTCTTGCCGTACTCAATAGGTGTCTTGAAAGGCTTGGTAAAGTTCTTGGACACAAGAAGCGCAAAGTTTGTATTGTTTGTCTTAAACTCTTTTCCCTTATAAGCGTGACCGTTTACAACAGCAAGTCCGCCTTCGTAGTACTCAGTGGCAACTTCGCCCGAAGGGTTTGTACAGAAGGTTCTTACCTTGTCGTCAAAAGTAGGTGTGTGGTAGATGAGCTTGGCCTCGTAGAGGTTTTCGTTGAGGAACTGCATTACCTCATCTCTTACTTCTACTCTGACGCCCACATCAACAGTGCCGGGGCTAGTCTCAATGCCGATCTCCTCGCACTTGTCTTTAAACCAGTCGGCTCCTTCACGTCCAACGGCGCTGACGATCTCTTTTGCAGTAAATGTATCACCCTTGTCGGTGGTAATAGCTGTGGCTCTTCCATCCTCGACAACGATATCTGTCACCATAGTGTTAAACTCGATATCTACGCCCTGCTTCAGGATATGCTCCTGAAGTCTTGAGTAGATCTTGTAGCCTTCCTCTGTTCCGAGGTGTCTGATAGGGCACTCAACGAGCTTGAGATTAGCTCCGATAGCTTTTCTTCTGATCTCGCGAAGCTCTGCTTCCTTGTCGATACCGTAGACATTCTTGTCTGCGCCAAACTTAAGATAGATCTCGTCCGACTCGTGGATGAGCTCTGTAGCCTTGTCATAGCCAAGGATCTCGGGAAGATTTCCTCCTACATCGGGAGAAAGAGAGAGCTTGCCGTCTGAAAACGCTCCGGCTCCCGCGAAACCTGTAGTGATGGAGCAGGGCTTACAGCCTGCACAGGTCTTGGTCACACGCTTGGGACAATTTCTTTTCTCTATTGAACGGCCCTTCTCAACAATGAGAACCTTAAGGTCAGGCCTTTTCTCCATCAGTTCGTAGGCGCAGAAGATACCGCCGGGTCCTGCGCCGATAATTACTACATCATAATTCTTAGTCATAAATACTCCTTTTTTGATTCCTGGTGCTCTCTATCACTTTTCTTACCTCATCTCTGGCATTTGAAAACGCCAGGGCGATGTTGGGGTCAAAGTGTGTTCCGGAGCCCTCCAATATTATATCCATGGACTCATCAATTGAAAATGCCTTTTTGTAACACCTGTCGGAAGCCAGTGCATCAAAGACATCCGCTACTGCCATTATCCTGGCTGAGAGAGGAATATCCTCTCCGGAAAGTCCCATCGGATAGCCTTTGCCGTCCCATCTCTCGTGATGGTACAGCGCCAGATTCCTTGCTTCCTTGAGATAGTCGGATTCAGGAACCTTTTCAATAACCTGGTCTATTATATCAGCTCCTGCAAGAGTGTGATCCTTCATTTTCTTGTACTCATCATCATCGAGCCTTGAAGGCTTGTTGAGGATCCTGTCGGAGACCTTGATCTTGCCGATATCATGAAGAGGTGCGGATTTAATGACATCTGACATGAATTTATCCGTCAGCTTATCGCTGTAGATGCCTTCTTTCTTGAGCTCGTCCATGATGATCCCGGTGTACCTGGCAGTCTTTTTAACATGCTCTCCCGTGTTCTGGTCTCTGCTCTCAACCATGTCCGCAAGAACCATGATCAGAGCGTTTTGCATGATACTGATGGTCTCGTTCTTCTGCTTTATATCTTCCAGATAGTTCAGGTTATCTTCTGTCATCTCAGAGAACGCCAGATAGAGGTTCTCTGTTTCATCACCGGTTTCGATGTCGATCTTGTTAAAGAGCTCAACCGTGTCATGGAGGGACTCCTCCCTGTCCTGTGTAAAGATTGAAGCCGTATATGCCATGGTGTTCAGCGGAAGGATCATCTGGTACTCAACAAAGTACAGACTCACAGCAAGGATAAGCGCAAAGACACCGAAGAAAAGAGAGATTATCCTGACTCTGAAGCTCCTTGCCTGCATCATGATCTGGTGCATGGAAATGTCGACACCCGCATGGGCAGCCACTTTCCCGGAAGAATCCATTACGGGTTCAAACACTGTAAGGACCCAGCCAAACTTGTCATTGACAACTATAGGCTCAACCTCTTCTGCCTCAGAAAGACCTGTCCTGTACTCTCCGATGGTCTCTTTAAATCCCACTACGTCTCCGGGTTCTCCTCCGGGTACATCTTCTGTATCAATGTCGAACACAACATGACAGCCATCTTCCATTATCTTGTAGACATAGACATACTGAACTATGTCATCGGAAGTTGTAAGTATCTCCTCAAGCTCTTTATATATCTCGTTGTAGCCTTCTGCTGACTCGCCCTTTTCAATGAACTCATCTATGCGATCTCCGTCGACGAAGGAAGCAGCTCTTTTGGCAATGACCTCTGCAAGCTCAGTCTCTCTGTCTACAAGGCTGTTGTAGTAGATGTAGTAGCTGATGGCCATAGCTGATGCACCGATAAGGAACGATGCCACGGTGATCAGGGATACAAGCTTTAGCCTCAGAGACATTTGTCTGCTCTTCTTTTTGCGGAACTCTTTTACAATCTCGGAAGTAAGAGGCGCCTGCTTCCAGGCGTGGATATGAAAGCGTCCCTTGAATTTGGCAGGCAATAGCTGCACCACTATAAGGGCAAAAGACACACTGATAACCTTATCAACGAGGTCAATAAGAAAGTCTGCTATAAGCTCTGATGTAAAGGCTGAAAAGATCCCAAGATTATGGATGGATGCGACCAGTCCAGAAGAAGTATCTTCCGCTCCAAAGCCGTAGAGATACCAGGTGATAAGTGCACCTAAAACGCCACCGATGATCGCATCAATGACGATCATGGAAATTATGCCCTGTATCTTTTTAGTCCAGTCGCGGTCGTAGAAAAATGCAGTGACTATTGCCACAGAAACATTTAAAGCTCCATATGAAATAGCCATAGGGTCCGAGGTTATGGTCGTCAGGACCGGCCCCATAAGGCCCACAATTATACCCGGTATGTATCCACCAAGCATGGCAGCTATCATCGTACCGATAAGATCAAGGTACAAGGGAAGCCCTAAGCTGTTACATACAAGTGCTCCGCCGCTGTTTATAAGAATACACACTATGATCAGGGCAAGCATGGTAATAAACTTTTCAAACCCCGACCTTGTTTCCTGTTTTCTGATTATGTCCAAAGCGTTCCTCCCCTGACCTGCTGCGCAAAACCGGTCAGCTCTAATTATAGCAAATTTGGTGCTTTTTTTCTATGGCGCGGGCAAAGGTCAGACATCCCTCAAACAGCCAATATTTATACATTTTTTATATTAAATGCGCTATAATTTTAGTACGGCACAGCGATTACTTTTTGATGAATAATTGACTTGCTTAATATTTTGTTTATTCAACAGGAGCATGAACAATGAAGAAAAGACTCTTTTGCATGGCCCTGAGCTGTTTAATGGCGGCGATTTCGATCATTCTTTTCCCGATGCAGGCTATGGCCAGCGGGTTTGATCCCGTCTACTACGCCGAGAGATACCCGGATGTGGCAGCAGCTGTAGGAACAAGCCAGCCGGCTCTGATAAATCATTATTTGACCTTCGGAATCGGTGAGGGAAGATTTCAGAACGCTGCAGAGGAAGCAGCCGGAACCCCGCTTAATACTTATATTGACGTCAACCTCACAACCCAGCATGTAACCTATATTCTGGACGGCGCGCCTGTCTGGGAAAGCGACTGTGTATCAGGAGATGTCAGCAAACAAAGAAGCACTCCCACCGGAGTTTTCGCAGTGTATGGCCACGTCGCCGGAACCTATCTGACCGGTCCTACCTGGCACAACTGGGTTGACTACTGGATGCCATTTTCAAGAGGCGGCTGCGGACTGCATGACGCCACCTGGAGACGGAAATTCGGAGGAAACATTTACAAGACAAACGGCTCACACGGATGCGTAAACCTGCCACACGACAAGGCAGAGGAGCTCTTTAATATAGTCACTGTCGGAACTGTCGTAATAGTTCATAAAGATGAATGAGTCAAAGTGAAACGTCCCCGTTGTCTCATAATGAGACACTGGGGACGTTTCACTTTGACTCATTTTATTAAAATATATCAAGAAAAGTGATTAATTTCACCATGATGTAATTGTGCATAATTGTGCTATGATAATATTCATCAGCTAAATTGATTAAAATTTACACTTTTAACATAATATATATCAAATTTAACCCGATATATTTAATGTTACAGGTGAAAATAAATCAAGATTTAGCAAATGAATGACAGAAAGAGGAGCACAGTTATGAAGAATGTTGAGAAGTACCAGCGTCAGTATTTTATGCCACCCAAGCCTACTTTTGACTGGGTTAAGAAGGACTATCTGGATCATCCGCCCATTTGGTGCAGCGTAGATCTTCGCGATGGCAACCAGGCCCTTATAGAGCCCATGAGCCTTGATGAGAAGCTTGAGTTCTTTACCATGCTGGTCAACCTTGGTTTTAAAGAGATCGAGATCGGCTTCCCGGCAGCTTCTGAGACTGAGTTTGAGTTTGCAAGAACTCTTATAGAGAAGAACATGATCCCTGACGATGTTACGGTTCAGGTTCTCACCCAGGCAAGAGAGCACATTATCAAAAGAACTTTTGAAGCCGTTAAGGGTGCTCCAAAAGCCATCATCCATCTTTACAATTCAACATCCGTAGCTCAGCGTGAGCAGGTGTTCAAAAAGAGTAAGGAAGAAGTTAAGAAGATCGCGGTAGAGGGAGCTAAACTCCTTGATAAGCTGGCAAAGGAAACCAACGGCAATTTCTCTTTTGAATACTCACCAGAGAGCTTCCCGGGCACAGAAGTAGACTATGCGGTTGAAGTCTGCAACGCTGTCCTTGATGTTTGGAAGCCAACCAAGAAGAACAAAGTCATCATCAACATCCCTACAACCGTTGAGATCGCAATGCCTCACGTATTTGCAACTCAGGTTGAATACATAAGCAAGAACTTAAAGCACCGCGAGGCAGTAACTCTCTCACTTCACCCTCACAATGACAGAGGATCGGGCGTGAGCGACGCAGAGCTTGGATGCCTTGCAGGAGCTGACAGAATCGAAGGTACGCTCTTTGGAAACGGCGAGAGAACAGGAAATGTTGATATCGTTACACTTGCCATCAACATGTACTCACACGGCGTAGATCCGGGACTTGATTTCTCACATATCATGGAAGTGGGCGAGACCTACGAGAGACTTACAAGAATGCGCATCTACGAGAGACAGCCCTATGCAGGACAGCTGGTATTTACAGCTTTCTCAGGCTCACATCAGGATGCTATTTCAAAGGGCTTCTCCTGGCATGATCAGAAGAAGGACAAGGGAATCTGGTCAGTACCTTATCTTCCCGT
>JAEEGJ010029154.1_pt1 | contig 10912 bp, 6 predicted proteins | sample 8958761 | NCBI WGS metagenome assembly JAEEGJ01 (sample SAMN16246546, study PRJNA631951) | gut metagenome | biome: gut microbiome; feature: rumen; material: RS-attached | host: Bos | place: Iran: Karaj | collected 2018-10
AGGAGTTTTTCCAGGAGACACCAAAGACTGGCAACTCTGCCAGGGGCTTGTAGGAAAGGTCCATATCCAGCTTGGAAACCTGACCGATCTTGAGTTCGGAAATGAAGCGGAGTCCGCTCAGCTTCCGGGTACCGATGCCAAGGTGGGCGCCCAGATACAACGCTTCATCAGAGTCCAGGTGAATGCCTAAGCCGGCTTCATTGGTCTGCCCCTTCTGGCAGTCGAAAATGAGCGTATAGGGCTCCTGCTCGCCACTGATCCGGTAAGTGACCGACTCAAACGCCTTTGTACCATATAGGGCAGAGAGGACTCCCTCGATCTCTTTCCTGCCGTACATTCCATCACGGGGCAGAAGGGCAGGGCTGATAATGTACTCTGCCTCCTTTTCCGTAACGCCTTCATAGCGGATTTCCCCCACACGGACTTCGTGCTTGGACAGGTCGATAGCCTGACGACGTTCTGGAGCCTGTCCGTTCTGAGCGACGCCGATCCGCTTCGCAATGGCTTCGAAAGCTTCCTTATTCTCCACTGCCTTGGCATACCCTTGTGCAATGATGTCGTCAACGCTCTTAGAATCAAAGGACAACATCGTATATCCTGGCAATTCGTGCTGGAGAAGGATGTCCGTATTCCGCCTGTTGGCCTCGCAGATGTCTGCGGATAACAGGGTAATGTGCTGCATAAGGATGTTAGCCAGGCCTCCGAAGTCCGCAAGTGTGCGGGGCACGGGCATTTCCGAACCGATGACGATATCTGCACCCATTGCTTTGGCGACGTCCACGGGGAAGTTGTTGCGCGTACCGCCATCAACCAGTACCATCCCCTCCAGTCTTACCGGCCGGAAGTAACCAGGGATGGCCATAGTGGAACGCATCGCGTCCACCAGGCTGCCAGAAGTCCAGTTCTTCTCATTCATGCTGACCATATCAGTAGCCACGCAGAAGAAGGGGACCGGGAGTTTGTCGAAAGACAGAGAATCCTGATAGCCGACGGTGACGGAGCTAAGGGTATTCCGGACGTTGTACCCGAACAGGAAGCCGTCAGGCAGGCCCATCCCCACTTTGGCCATCATCTCCTTGCTCATGTCACCGGTCCTGGTGTCACTCTGCTCGAAATTCCTGTTGAAGCGGGTCTGCCTGTCAATTCTGCTCTTCATATCTTCATCGTCGTAGTGGAACGGGACCGTTATGGCGAAACGCTCCTTGTTGCGACGGACCTTGTACGTCTGGAAACTGTCCGGAATCTTGTCGGACATCATCACGGTCCAGTCGAAGGAACGCACCAGGGAATCCAGGTACTCCGCCCCATAACCGAGAGAGTATAGACCGGAGACCAGGCCGCCCATGCTGGTTCCTCCCACAAGATCCACCGGAATGCCCATTTCCTCGATGTAGCGCAGAACGCCAAGATGAGCCATACCACGCGCACCACCGCCACCAAGTACCACCGCAACAGTAGGACGGTACTGGCGGATAGAATCCATCCTGGCCCGGATGCGGACGACTGCAAGGGAGTCTTCCGTCGGGTTGACACTGGGAGCGATGAATGTGTTTTGCGCTGTTCCGAGAACGGTGGACAAGCAGATACAGATTGGCAGCAGGGCGCTTTTTAGAAAAGTCATATTATAAGTTTTTCAGATATACAAAGATATGAAGAATTCCTGTTCGGGCAACACTCATATCTCAAGTGAAAGCAACTGGATTCCAGTCGCCTCCATTTTGACAAATTGGCGCACATTCCCAGGCCACTCACTCCGTAGAAATAGCTATTGTTGTGCGCCACAGGCCTATTCCCGTGTCCCAGTCACAACGACCTTGCTTGTGGTGCAGTAGAATGGATATTGTAGTGTGCCTATTTGGCGAATAAGATGCGGCATCATTGGGGAGCACCTTTCTGAAGCGGCCGCAAAGGCTTGGTTATTACTTGATAGGGATTTTGAAACGGGCACGGATACTTGCAAGATCGTTTTGACTTCTTAGGATCGGCCCGACTGACCGGCCTCTGACGACTATACAGACAAGTTCACCGGGGAAGGTGAATTTCGGGTTGCTCGATTATCTTTCGTCCTCCATAGAACCGGATTCGACAAGAACCAATTGTTTGAAAATGTGGTTTAAATAACTGCAGACTAATCATTTAACACCATATTTGCGACGACTTTCCCTGTAACGTAAAACTGGTCGCAAAAAATGGCATTTTCAAGCAGTAATAGCCAATATTCCAATAAAGTCTTTTCATAGGTCACCAGCCCCACAACGACCTGCAGGGCAGTTTTTACCCAAAATAAAAAGGCCTTCGCATCTCGCAAAGGCCTTGGAGAGCGGAAAACGAGACTCGAACTCGCGACCCCGACCTTGGCAAGGTCGTGCTCTACCAACTGAGCTATTTCCGCAGTATTTTGGGTAATTTTACTCCCGTTTTGGTGAATCGGGATGACAAAGGTACAACAATTTTGGGAACGAGCAAATTTTTTTTGAGTATATTTGTGTAGCCACAGAATCCAAAGACATCCTACGATATGAAAAAAGCATTATCTATCATCCTCCTTGCATTGCTCGGAGCTTCCTGGGCAGGGGCTAAGGTAACCCTCCCTTCGTTCTTCAGCGACAATATGGTCCTTCAGCGCAACGCTGACGTTGCCATCTGGGGTTGGACAGATTCAGGCAGTAAGGTTACCATTACAACCACTTGGACAGGCGTCAAGTTTACCGCCACCCCGGACAATAACGGGAAGTGGACGGCCACCTTGCCGACACCCGATGCGGGAGGACCTTACAAGATATTCATAAACGACGGAGAAAAGTTGACCTTGAACAACGTCCTGATTGGAGAAGTCTGGTTCTGCTCCGGCCAGTCCAACATGGAGATGCCTGTGGCCGGATATTCAGGACAGCCGTCAGAAGGCTCGACTGACGTTATCCTTGGGGCAAAGGCAAAGACTCCGATCCGTATGTGCACCATCAACAAGAAGTCTTCTCTCACGCCAGTCCAGGAAAGCGAAGGATCTTGGCAGGAGAATACACCGGAGGCTGTTGCCAATACTAGCGCCACTGCTTATTTCTTCGCAAAGAAACTCCAGGAAGTCCTGGATGTCCCTGTTGGCATTCTGATTTCCTGCTGGGGCGGTTCATCCATTGAGACATGGATCGACCGAGAGACAATAAGCAGCAAGTTCCCTAAAGAATTCAATCTCGACTTCCTTGATGGCAAGGCCGAGATGCCTAAAGTGGAGTACCAGACCCCTTGTACCCTGTTCAACGGCCAGGTCGCTCCGCTGATTCCTTTTACCTTCAAGGGTATGATCTGGTATCAGGGAGAAACCAATCGCGGCAGGCCTGAGCAGTACATCCGTCTTCAGAAGGAATATGTCGAAATGATGAGGAGGCTCTTCAAGAATCCCGACGCCCCCTTCTATTTCGTCCAGATTGCCCCTTATCCCTACAGCGCCCCCAATGACTGGACTTCCGGCTACTTCTGCGAGGCCCAGCGCAAGTCGCTCGACGTAATTCCTCACAGTGGAATGGCAGCTACCCTTGATGTCGGTGAATATGGTACCATCCATCCCCGCAAGAAGAAGGAGGTCGGCAACCGCCTTGCCTATCTCGCTCTCGTCAATGATTATGGAATGAAGGGTGTCTTCGCTGATGCTCCCACTTATGAAAGCGTCAAGTTCGAAGACGGGAAAGCCATCGTCCAGTTCAAGGTGGATCACAGGCTCCTTTCACCGATCGACACTGATCTGACAGGGTTCGAAATAGCCGGAGAGGACAAGGTCTTCCATCCTGCAATAGGCCGGGTCAGCGGAAAGACTGTCATTGTCAGCAATCCGGACGTTCCTAAACCAGTTGCCGTCCGCTACTGCTTCAGGAACTGGGGAGTTGGAACACTGTTCAACAATTATGGAATCCCCGCCGGTCCGTTCAGGACAGACGACTGGAATCTGTAGAAACAATAAGATTATTTAGACCTCTATCGCGGTCTTGAACTGCGAGAGGAACCTGAGATCGTTCTCAAAATAGTGGCGGAGGTCGTTGACCTGCCACTTAAGCATTGCTATACGCTCCAGACCCATTCCGAAGGCGAAGCCGCTGTATTTCTTGCTGTCGATTCCCGAAGCCTCGAGGACGTTCGGATCGACCATTCCGCAACCCATGATCTCAAGCCAGCCGGTTCCCTTGCAGATGTTGCATCCCTTACCGTGGCAGATGTTGCAGCTGACGTCAACCTCGCTTGAAGGCTCGGTGAAGGGGAAGTAGGACGGCCTCATCCTGATGGCCGTTTCGGGACCGAACATCTCACGGGCGAAGAGCAGGATAGCCTGCTTCAGGTCTGCGAAGGTCACATTCTCGTCGATGTACAAGCCTTCCACCTGATGGAAGATGCAATGGGCACGGGCTGAAATGGCCTCATTGCGGAACACCCTGCCGGGGCAGATGACCCTGATGGGGAGTTTCATGGTCTCCATCGCGCGCACCTGGACAGAAGAAGTGTGGGTCCTCAGAAGGAGCGGGTTGAGATGCCCCGCTGAAACGAAGAAAGTGTCCTGCATGTCCCTTGCCGGGTGGTTCGGAGGGAAGTTGAGAGCCTCGAAGACGTGGTAGTCATCCTCGATTTCCGGACCTTCGGCAACATCGTAACCGAATTTCCTGAATATGTCCACTATCTGCTGGCGGACGATTGAAACGGGATGTCTTGATCCGAGAGGAACCGGGGTGCCAGGCATGGAAAGGTCTTCCTTGGGACCGTCTGAAACGGCAGTGGAGGCAGTCTGTTCCTTAAGAGCCTCGATTTTGGCCGTGGCAGCCTGCTTCAGTTCATTTATCTTCTTTCCGAACTCACGCTTGAGCTCCGGGCTGAAAGTCCTGAACTCGTCGAAAAGCTTCGTGATTTCACCCTTCTTGCCAAGGAGGCGTACCCTGGCTTCTTCCACGTCTTTGGCATTAGCGCAAGCGAGATTGCGCACCTGCTCCATCAGCTTCTCTATTTCTTCCTTCATTTCCTTCTATGTTAGTTATTCTTAGCCATTCTCTTGTCCCTAGCCTTCTTGGCACGGCCTGCGCCGCCCTTGTTGTATTTTTCCCACTGCTCTTCGTTCAGCACCCTTTGCATCGCAACATAGATCTTTTCGGCCCATTTGTCGTTGGCCTTGGTGTAAAGATCCATGCTGGAGACCTTGGCTTCCTGAAGTCCGTCCAGTTCCTCCTGCATGGCGCGGTAGTCATGGTTGAGGATTGAGTCAGTGTAGAATACCTGCCAATCTTCCAGTTTGAGGGTGGTTTCCAGCTTTTCAATCTCCTTTTGGATGAATTCAGCCATCTTCTTTTCCTTCTCCTCGGGACTCATCTGCTGTTGCTGGGCGAAGGCAGCTCCGGTTGAAAAGAGCAGAGCCAGTGCCGCAAACAATATTTTTTTCATATCTTTACAATTCATAAGATTAACGGACAAAATTAAGCAATAATAAAATAATCACAAAATGACCGGAAGATCAATCATGGGCGCTGTGTTGGCGTTTTCTCTTCTCCTGGCCGGAGGATCCAGGAGCAAAGCCTGTACCAACATCATCGTCACCAGGGGTGCCAGCGCTGACAATTCGAACATCGTCTCCTATGCTGCAGACTCACACGTGCTTTATGGAGAGCTATATTACCACCCGGCAGCTTTATGGAAGCCGGGAACAATGCTCGATGTAGTGGACTGGGATTCCTACAGGCCGCTTGGCAGCATCCCCCAGGTCAGCAGGACCTACAAGACTGTGGGCAACATGAACGAGTACCAGCTCATTATCGGCGAGACCACCTGGGGAGGACGCAGGGAACTCATGGACCGAAAGGGGATCATGGATTACGGTTCCCTGATCTACATCACTCTCCAGAGGGCTAAGACTGCCAGGGAAGCAATCGAAACCATCGTCGCTCTTGCCAATGAATATGGTTACGCTTCTTCCGGAGAATCTTTCTCTATCGCCGACAAGAACGAGGCCTGGCTTATGGACCTTGTAGGGAAGGGACCGGACGAGAAGGGGATCAACTATGTCGCCATAAGGATTCCCGACGGTTACATCTGCTCACATGCCAACCAGGTTCGCATCCAGACTTTCCCCCAGAATGATCCCGAGAACTGTATCTATGCTCCCGGAATGATCGACTTCGCAAGGAAGCATGGTTGGTTCAGTGGCGAGGACAAGGATTTCGACTTCAGCGCTGCCTTCGGCCCCGTTGACTTCAGCGGAGCAAGGGGTTGCGACGCCAGGGCTTGGAGCGCTTTCAACATCCTGACCGGCGGTGAGTTTACTTATGAGAAGGATGGCAAGATGGTCACAGAACCGGCCTCTGCCTACCATGATTACATCACCGGCAAGAATCTGAATCACAGGTTGCCGCTCTTCGTGAAGCCTTCCAAGAAGATCACTGTCAAGAATGTTGCCGACGCCATGAGGGATCACTACGAGGGTACTCCTCTCGACATGACCACCGACATTGGAGCCGGTGGCAACGCCCTCCCTTACAGATGGAGGCCGATGGGCTTCGAGAAAGACGGCTGGAATTATGTCAACGAGAGAGCTATCGCCACCCAGCAGACCGGTTTCTGGTTTGTCGCCCAGGCCAGGCATGACCTTCCCGACGTTGTCGGAGGAATTATCTGGTTCGGTACCGACGATGCTGCGACTTCTTACATCACCCCCATATATTCCAACACCAACGAAGTCCCTGAGTGCTTCAAGGTTGGTAACGGCAACATGCTGGAGTACTCAAAGACCTCTTCGTTCTGGATCAACAACAGGGTTGCAAACGACTGCTACAAGGCGTATAACATAATGGCACCGACTGTCCGGGAGGCCATCGACAAGTTCGAGAACGACCAGATGTTCTCCAAGGTGGCAGAGATGGATGCCAAGGCCTTGGCCGCTTACAATTCAATCCTTCCCAAGGCTGAAAAGAAGGGTCTTGACAGCAAGGACTGGTTCGCCCCTGTCAAGAAGATGCTGACGGATTATTCTGTGAACACTGCCCAGCGTCAGTTCTGGAACTGGGTGGAATTGGAAGAGATGATCACCGTGAAGTTCATCGACGGTAATGTTAAGGCACAGGAAGAAGACGGCAGTTTCAAGCACTCAAGGTATAATGACGGCACTCCCGCAGGTATCACCAACCCTGGTTATACGGACAAGTGGAAGGAAGCGGTCATCAAGGACCACGGAGATGTGATCCGTGTAAGGTAATGAAGTTATCTAGGTTTATAATCACTGTATTTGCCTTTCTCATACCGGCGCTTTCCCACGCCGATGAAGGGATGTGGCTTATCCAGGACATCAATTCAGCCCTGGAAAAGAACATGAAGGCCCGCGGCCTCAAATTGTCAGCCAGGGAGATATTCAATGCCGATGCCCCCGGGACTACCGTTTCCGATGCAGTGGTCTCCATCGGTTTCTATTGCACCGGAAGTGTGATTTCCGACAACGGCCTGATCATCACCAACCACCATTGTGCCTATTCTAACATCGCATCCTTGAGTACTCCGGAGCACGACTACCTTGAGGAAGGCTATTGGGCAATGTCATCAGAGCAGGAACTGCCTGTGGAAGGAGAGAATGTCTATTTCCTGAAAAGGGTTTTCGATGTAACCGACGAGGTGGCTGCTCTCTGGAAACAGTACGATGAAGAAGGGAAGCCTTTTTCCCAGAGGGGGATAGCGTCTATTCTCCAGAAAAGGTACGAAGAGAGCACGGGACTCACGTGCATTCTGAGTGAAATGTGGGCAGGGGAGAGATCTTATATCTCAGCCTACAAGGTTTATGATGACGTCCGCCTGGTCGCTGCTCCTCCTGTGTGCATAGGATATTTCGGAGGGGAGACCGACAACTTCACCTGGCCCAGGCACAATTGCGATTTTGCAATCTACAGGATCTATGAGAACGGTGCGCCGGTAAGGAATGAGAAGAGCCTGAAAGTTTCATTGAAAGGTTATTCCCCGGGTTCATTTGCCATGGTGATCGGTTATCCTGGCAGGACTGACAGGTATGCTTCTTCTGCTGAGATCGATTATCAGGAGAAAGTGGTCCTGCCGGTTTCAAACGAGATCAGGGGCAATCAGCTCAAGATCATGGCCAGGAGGATGGATGCCAATCCTTACGTAAGACTCAAGTACTCCGACCGTTATTTCGGCTTGAGCAATTCCCAGGTCAACAATGTTGGAATGGCGGAGTGCTACAAGCGTTTCCGGGTGAAGGACGAGAAGCTTTCCCAGGAGCGCAGGATGAAGAACTGGATTGCCGGAGGCGACGTCCGTGCCGATCGATGGGGGGACCTGGTCAGTGACCTCACAGATGCATATTCAAAGACCGCTTCAGTCGAGCGGGACAAGGCGATTTTCAGGGAGACTATAATGCGCGGCACTTTCATCGGAAGTTACCTGCTCCGTGCCTGGAACTCCAAGGATGTCAAGAAAGCCAAGGAGGTTTTGCTCTCCGCCATTGCTGAGACGGACCCGGATGTCGAAAAGGATCTTCTTGAATATGCCTTGAAGGAGTATTTCACCAATCTTGACAATTATTACTTCGGTCCCTATCAGCGTTGGGTCCAGGATCGTTTCGGCTATGACTTCGCTTCCATGGCAAAATACCTCTGGGAGGGAAGCCTCGCTTCTTCCAAGTCCAGGGTCGAGGCTATGGAAACGATGGACGAACTCGAACAGGATCCTTTGAGAAGGTTTATTTCGGATTCCTCCATCTCCGCCTATAACGAAAGGAACGGTCATCAGGATCAACGGTCCAAGGCTGTCGAACTGGAAACCGAGTACAAGAGGGCTCTCTATTGGATGAGATTCCAGAACGGAGAGATCCAATATCCGGATGCCAATTCAACCATGAGGATAAGCTATGGCAGGGTAGGAGGGTTCAGCCCTAATGACGGGGTCTGGCACGACTGGTATTCGACTCCGGCCGGTATTCTCCAGAAGTACGACCCTTCCAACCATGATTACAACCTGAATGACCGCCAGAAGTATTTCCTTGAGAAGGATTTTTGGGGGCGTTGGGGCTTCAAGGTAGGGAAGAAGAGGCATGGGATGATAGTGGATTTCATAACTGACAACGACATTGCAGGAGGAAATTCCGGAAGTCCTGTGCTGAATGCCGAAGGAGACCTCATCGGTTTGGCTTTCGATGGCAACCTCGAATCCCTTGCCAGCGACACTTCCTACACGGAGGGCTACAACAAGTGCATCAACACCGACATCCGCTTCGTGATGTGGGTGCTGGAGAAATATGCGGGAATGAAACGGATAATCAAGGAGATAGAGTTCTCCTAATGCTTAATACCAGAGTTATGAGAAAAGTCATAGGAATAGGGGAGACTGTCCTCGACATAGTTTTCCGTGAAGGCCAGCCACAGGCTGCAGTCCCGGGAGGATCCACATTCTATTCAATGATTTCCCTTGGAAGGTGCGGCATCCCGTCCGATTTCCTTTCAGAGTTCGGAGACGACAGGGTCGGTGCCATGATCAAGGATTTCATGAAGGAGAACGGAGTCACTCCGGACTATGTCAACATGTTGAAATCCAAGACTCCGCTCTCTCTTGCCTTCCTCAATGAGAAGAATGATGCCGAGTACATCTTCTATAGGGATGCCCAGGAAGAGCGTCCGGATTTCGTCTATCCGGAGATCGAAAAGGACGACATAGTCCTTTTCGGATCGTTCTATGCCCTCAATCCGGCTTGCCGGCCCCTGGTCAAACGCTTCCTGGAGCATGCCCGTGAAAAGGGAGCAATCCTCTATTACGACGTCAATTTCCGTCCTTCCCATGTGAAGGATCTGGGAAACATCGGCAATGCCCTTTGGGAAAACTTTGAACTTGCCGATGTGGTGAGGGGCAGCCATGAGGATTTCATCACCCTGTTCGGCATTGGCGATGCTCAGAAGGTCTTTGATGAGAAGCTATCTTCCCGTTGCAGCAACTTTATCTGCACCTTCGGATCGGCCCCGTTGAAGATTATCGACAGCAGGGGACCGGTAGGTGACTATCCTGTCGATCCGATAAAGACTGTCAGCACTATCGGCGCGGGAGACAACTTCAACGCCGGTTTCATCTACGGCCTGGTCAAGGACGGTATCACAGGGGAGATGCTCCGTAACGGTCTTTCCAAGAATCAATGGGACGATCTGGTGTCATGTGCCCAGAGTTTCTCAGCATGTTGCTGCCAGTCGTCATTCAATTACATTACTCCGGAATTTGCAGCCTCACACAGACTGTAATGATTAAAAGGCTTCTCCTGACATCAGTCTCCATGATTCTCTGCCTCGTTCCGGCTGTATGCCAGACGGGGCGAACGAACCATCTTGTTTCAGGTAAAGTGGTCGATGCCTCCGACGGTGCACCGCTCCCTTCCGCTGACATTCTGGTGACTGATCTGCAAGACAGGATCATCACCTACGGGGCATCTGATTCCCTCGGTATTTTCAGCATAGGGAACATTCCCTCAGGAGAGGTGCTCGTACTTGTCAGGATGATGGGCTACGACTCCTTTGTAAGCGACATATTAACTTTAGGTACCGGATCGCCGGAAAGGCGCGACCTTGGAGTAATCAGTCTGGCACGTACTGCAGAAGGACTTCGTGAGGTGACTGTTACGGGAGAGAAGAACCGTATTGTGTACAAGCTTGACCGTCAGCAAATCAGCGCTTCTTCTTCCGTTACAGCCTCTGGAGGTACAGCCGTTGACATCCTGTCCGGACTGCCTTCTGTCATCGTGGACAGTGACGGTAACCTGAGTTTCCGTGGAAGTACCCGTTTCCTTGTCTATGTCGATGGAAAGCCCAGTCCACTTGAAGGGACATCCGCCCTCCAGCAGATCCCCGCTGCTTCGGTTGAGGACATCGAGATCCTTACCACACCATCCGCCAGGTACAGGACTGAC
>JAEEGJ010029159.1_pt1 | contig 10911 bp, 11 predicted proteins | sample 8958761 | NCBI WGS metagenome assembly JAEEGJ01 (sample SAMN16246546, study PRJNA631951) | gut metagenome | biome: gut microbiome; feature: rumen; material: RS-attached | host: Bos | place: Iran: Karaj | collected 2018-10
CGTCCCATTTGGGGCGTACGTCAAGGTCGGTATCCCAGATGCCGTGCTCCATTATATCCGTAACGTTTTCTATAAACACTTTATCAGCGTAGCTCATTTTAAAACTCCAGACATTTATTTATTCTATTCTATCACTAAATTATTTATATGTCAAGACCTATTCTGCGTTTCATTTCAAGTATTCTGCAAACCGCGCCGTCAAGCACGTCTTCGGGAACGATACCGTTCTTTACCGCCTCGCAGATATGATTATATCCTTCCTCGAACAGCGCTGTAATTATCATATCGTTTCCGCACAGCAGCGCGCGCACGCACGGGTCGGCGCCGTTCGTGAACTGCCTTATCGCGTTCATAGTCAGAGAATCCGTTATTATAACGCCGTCAAAACCCATTTTTTCACGCAGATACGCGTGTATCGGGTACGAAAGCGACGCGGGAAAGTCCGGATCAAAGCAGTTTACAATGTTGTGAGACACCATAACGCTCTGCGCGCCGGCGGCGATACCCGCTTCAAACGGCAAAAGGTCTTTTGTTTCAAATTCGGACAGAGCTCTGACGTCGGTCGACATTCCCATGTGCGTGTCGGAGTTGCCGCCGTACCCCGGAAAATGTTTTAACGAACAGCAAAGTCCGGCTTCTGTCATAGCTTTAACACTTGTTTTTATGAACTCGGCGCACATCTGCGGCGTATGACCGAAGCTGCGCTTCGCTATGTATTTGCTGTCGTCATCCGTGTAATCGCAGACGGGCGCTAAATCGTAGTTTACGCCCATGGAAAGCATAAGCTCAGCTTTTTCTTTCGCTTCGTCATAAACAGCGTCAAAACCGCCCTGTTCGTATATGTCTTTCGGCGATTTGAACGGCTCGGCTCTGTACTGCTTGAACTTGCTTATGCGCACGACGGTCCCGCCCTCTTCGTCCGCGGCGATGAGAAGCGGTATTTTCGCTTCTTTATTGCATTTTTCCGTAAATTCTCTAACGGATCCCGGGTCTTTGTTCTCAAAATTATGCGCGAACATCAAAAGACCGCCTAAGTGCAGACGCGAGACGAGCTCCTCCGCTCCCTCCGCCGGACAGTGCGCTAAAAACAACTGCCCGACCTTTTCTTCAAGCGTCATTTTTTTGATCAAATTTTCCATCTTTTTATTCTTTATTATTTCTTCTTTATTCTTTATTCTTCAATTCAATCCAAAGGGGCTATCGCAACCGCGACAGCCCCGATCTGCAACCGTATTTTATTTGACAGGCTCGATCAAACCGTAGCTGTTTCCTTCTCTTTTATATACAACGTTGATCTTGCCGGACGCCTCGTTTTCAAATACGAAGAATGAGTGATCGAGCAGGTTCATCTGCAGGATAGCTTCCTCAGCCGTCATGGGCTTGATGTCAAACTCCTTGACTCTGATGTCAAACTCTTTCTCTTCTTCCGCTTCCGGAACGTCCGCCGTCGCAGCGGCAAAATCCTTGTTTCTTATGCGCTTCTGCAGGCGCGTCTTGTGCTTTCTGATCTGCCTTTCGATCGAATCCATGGCAGAATCCAAAGCTGTCTGGAAGGTCGGCGCAGTCTCCTCGGCACGGAACAGCGTTCCGCTCACGTTGATAGTCAGCTCAAGCTTCTTGTCTCCGTTCTTGCGTTCCTTGAGCGTCAGCTTAGCCTCCGTCTGATCTCCGAAAAATTTGTCAAATTTCTTCAGTTTTTTGTCAAACAGCTCACGGAGATCGTCGGTCAGATCGACCTGTTTTGCAACTACCAGAATTTTCATAGTCTTCTCTTACCTTTCTTTCGGTATTTGTAAAGATCTCTCCTTACGCTTTTATTATATCACATCTTTTGTGAAAAGTAAATAAAAATTCCAAAATTAAATTTGAATTTTTGTGATTTTTTTGATAATTATATCATATACCTTTATAAAAGTCAACAGCAAACACTGAAATTTTATTAAGCATAAATTCAGCATATTTACCGGATAATCCCGCGTCGTATACGACGCTTTCATTTTTTGTATATTCATTCAGCGCGTTTTGTATCAGGCTGTGAAACTCGGGCGGCAGATTTAAAAGCGCCCATTCTCCGCCCTCTTTTTTTGATAAGACGGCCTCTTCTCTGCAGTACGCCAGAACTCTTGCAAGATTAAGAATGACGTACGGCGGGTTTTCCGTAATATCGTCGCGCGCTTCTTCCACGTCAAACCATATCGAATCAAAATAATCACGTTTCGGCACTATACCGAAAACGTCTTCTATCGGCAGACCGTATAAGCATTTGCCTCTGTTGCGTATTATCGTAAAATGCGCGGCAAGGTCCTTGTCCGTACCGTTCATTTCTCTGATATATTCCTCGGGATCTTCATTATACCAGTCAAGATGTCCGGCTGAAAAATGAAGCTCGTACGGCGTGGGATAAACGAACGGATCGCAGACTTCTTTTCTGACGATGCTCATTTCTATTCCCTTAGGCGGCGCGATATTATTTAACTCAACGACCGTTTTCATAAACTCGCACTTGTCGTCGTCAGACATTTTATCATATATGATAACTATCAGATCAACGTCGCTTTTTACCGGGTTGAAACAGCCCATAACCGAAGAGCCGTGAAGATACACGCCGCAAAGGTTATCTTTTAATATTTCTTTTGACTTGTTTACGAATTTGTTTAAAAGCTCTGTCATTTCCTTATTTCTTCTCATGTTTGATTTGATCATTATAGCACCCGTCTTCCCAGCGCTTATTAAAAGCTTTATATTTCTCAACTTCTATCATTGCGCTCCAGAACTCTGGATTCCTATATGCCTCCTTTAGCTTTTTGAATTGATTTTTGATTTTGACCGTATTGATCAGTACAGACGCAAACCTTAAGGAAAGAATACCTGATACGGTGCTCGTAAAAACGTATGCCCAGCTCAGTTCCGCGCCTGTTCTGTTTTGAATCAGTCGTATGATAACTATAACGGCAACAAGAGCGGCAGCGGCAATAATAAGCGGCAGATATGCGCGGAACGGAACACGCAGATTCTTTTTGGCAACGATCTCTTTCCGCGTGATGCCTTCTTCAAGAATTTTACTTTCCATTCTGCGCAGATCGCGGTACTTGTCCGTGCCGCTGATACGCGCCGTAATATTCAAGGATATGATATCGCTCCTCTCTCTTTCCGCAGGCGTATGATCTGCCAAGCGTCCGCTCAGCTCGCGCAGCGCTTCTTTTTCGTCAGCCCACGCCTTTATGACGGCAGGATCCGTCGCATCAAGCCGCGTGAGCGCAGCCTCGCGGATCTGTTCGTCGGAAGGATATTCCCCGGTGTCAACCATCCGTGCGAGACGTTCCTCAAGAGGCGGCAGTTCCGCAGGCTTGGTGTGGTGTATTTCCGACTGATAATCAATCTTTACTTCTTCCTCTTTTACGAAAAATACTCCCTGAACGCTTTTTCCGAGCATCAGCAAAAACGCAGTCCGATCACGCGTTTTTAATAGCTTCCTAACATCCAGGAAGGGACAGGTACACAGTACGGTTCCGGCTCTTTCAAAGCATATCTCCAGCGTGGTACCGTCATCCGCACCGGGCAGTACCGAAAGTACTCTGTCCTTCACCAGCGTACCGTTTTTCATCAGCCGACGGTACGTCCGGGCTTTGATCGGATTCAAAATACGCCTCCTTGTAAGTTTGCGACGCTTGAAGTAAAAGATAAATGCGAACGCAACAGTAGGAACGATCCATAAAAGAGGCCAGAATAAAATACTGTTGAGCAACGCTACGCTATAGCCGATAACACGGATTATTATCAAAAGAACCGTCACGCCTGTACTTATCACCATGGACTTCAGGCTTGCGCAGACCGATTCTACCGTCGGTGTTTCGCTCTGATCCATAAAACAGGGAATCGGACCGCAGAATCGCAAATCCGGTTTCTCAAGCCGCGCGGAAAGCGCCGGCTGCTCGGTCCGCTCCTTTATGTATTTTTCCAGCGTGTCAGAAGCGGCATCCGTTTTCCGCGGCAGGAAAGATATGATGAAAAGACTGATCGCAATGGCGATCGGCGCGACAGTCAGCCCGCCAAAACCGAACAATATAACGTTTGTGTCCGAGGCACCGCTCAGCTTAGCCACTAAAAGCCAAACAGCTATAAAGACCGCAAGCAGCAAAAAAGCTAACGCATCGTACCGTAATTCCCGATCAACGCGTTTTTTATATGCTTTACGGAGCTCATCGCCGGAAGCGGCAGGGAACTCTTCGACCGTTTCCTTCGTCAACTGAATACTTCGTTCTTCATCAAACGTAATGATTTTTGCAAGTATCAGCGCGGCAACCGTGACTGCCAAAAGCACAAAAAAAGTTAACAAGGATGAACCAAAGGAACAAATATAGAACATCAGCATCAGCACCCAGAAGACGATATAATGTATAAAGTATCGTTTCAGCCTCGCCCCATATAACACGTACTTTTTCTTTTTCATCGGATTAAACATTTCTTCTCCTCATATCTGATTTGATGATTTTATTATAACGGAAAAGTATGAATTTTTCAATAGGTTCATATTGTTTTCTTAACGCTGCTTCGAATCCCTGTTATGTAATTGAAACGAAAGACAGGGATTCTTCTTGGATTTTGCAAGGCATGAGTACAGACTTCATTCTCGGTGCCTTGCAAAATCCTTCGGTCACCGCTAAAAACGCTCCCCCGGAGCGTTTTCTTAACGCTGCTTCGAATCCCTGTTATGAAGTTGGCGAAAAATCAAAAAGGACGTCTGCGACGTCCTTTTTGATTTTACGGAAAGACAGGGATTCGGTCTCGCGCCTCGACGGCGCTCGGTCTTCCGCGGCTCTTGACTGTCCCCCGGACAGTCAATTCACTACCGCTCCCCTTCGAATCCCTGTCTTTCTTTTCGCCGCAAAAAAGGACGCCTTTTGGCGTCCTCTTTGTGGCGGAAAGACAGGGATTCGAACCCTGGAAGCGGTATTAGCGCTTACACGATTTCCAGTCGTGCGCCTTAGACCAACTCAGCCATCTTTCCATAGCCGTTTGCTCATGCTTTTATTCACGTGCGGATGCAGTATACCATACTTTTATCAAAAAATCAAGTGTTTTTTAAAAAAAACAGAAAAAATTTAAAAAAATGCTTTTTCATATTGCAATTTCCGAATTTTATGGTAGAATATATACAAATAAACTAAGCGGAGGATATTATGAAAGTAACGGTCTGGAACGAAAACGTTCATGAAAAGCTCGATCCCAATATTATGAAGATATATCCCGGAGGGCTGCACGAATTTATCGCCGGATTTCTCAGATGCGACGATATTGAAGTCCGCACGGCGACACTCGATATGCCGGAATGCGGTCTTACCGACGAGGTGCTTGCCGACACGGACGTGCTTATCTGGTGGGGGCACATCAAACACGGCGACGTACCGGACGAGATAATAGACAGAGTTCAAAGATACGTGCTCTCCGGTATGGGACTTATTGTTCTGCACTCCGGTCACCACTCAAAGATATTCCGCAGGATGATGGGTACGACGTGCAACCTCAAATGGCGCGACGGCGCAAGAGAGCGTATCTGGACTATAAAACCGAATCATCCCATAGCCGCGGGAATCCCCGAGACGTTCGTTTTGGAAGAGGAGGAAATGTACGGCGAGCCGTTTGATATTGCGGAGCCGGACGAGGTCGTATTCATGGGCTGGTTCAACGGCGGCGAGGTTTTCCGCTCCGGCTGTACGTGGGTGCGCGGAAACGGAAAGATATTCTATCTGCAGCCCGGCCACGAGACGAACAAGGCGTATCACAACGAATACGTACAGAGAATTCTCAAAAACGCGGTCAGATGGGCGTGCCCGGTAAACAAGAACATCCCTCTCGTTTGCCCCTGCTTTGAAGCTCTTGAAAAATAAACAGAATACTACTTATAAAACAAGACGGCCGAGGTAAAACTCAGCCGTCTTGATTTTTTCTTTTATCCCCCGAAAGCCCCGATATTCGAGGGGGGAGGCGGGGTTTGGGGGTGGAGACGAGGGGTTCCCCGCCGCGAACTGGTGAGCGGTGGGGGTTCCCGGAAAGGGGGTGGGAAACCACCAAATGCGCCGGATAGGCGCACAGAACGTCGGCTCTGCCGACACCGGTTTTTATTCTTTATTCTTTCTTATTTATACTTTATTATTTCGGGCGATCAATGATCGCCCCTACATTATTTCGGACGATCAATGATCGCCCCTGCAGGACGGGAGGGGAGACCCCTCCCCTGCAATTCTTAATTCCCTTCGCATCTGCCGCCGCGTTCGTTGTTGAATTCGGATACCGGGAATTCCATGTTCTTAAACACGCTGCAGGCGTCGTCGGCTTCAGTGAACTGACATTCTTTTTCGGGAACCGAATATATCCTTGCGTCAAGCAGGTACTGCGCGGGCCGCTCAAGTCTCATGACCGAGAAAAGGCCGACGGAAACAACGAGTCTGCGCTCGCCCTGCGGCGCCAGATTGCCGATCCTTGACGCGACGCCGGTCGGTATGTCGCGCTCCGATCCGCACGGGCAGTGATGCGGTACTCTGCGCTCTATTATCTTTGCTCCGAGCACGACCGGGTCGGCCACTTCAAGCACCGCCGTGGGCAAAGACGTGCTTCCGCAGCCGCAGTTGTTCGATTCCGGTATATCCGGTATGCCGGAGCAGAAGCCGTCCGTGTTCGGATCTGATCTGAAGACGGACGTGCCGCACTCTCCGCCGTATAACACGGTTCGCTTGTCGCAGACGCAAAGCCCTTCTATTATCTGCCTGTTCGTCATATTGACGCAGCATTCGAACGTCATTCTTATATATATCCGCGCGTCAATGCGGTAAAATCCGTTGTTGAACGGGACCGGGTCCACGCTTATATCCGCGGCGGCTATCTCCGCCGAACAGCAGCGCACGTTTGTGGAGTGTTCCACAATATCTCTGCCGTAATCCGTCAGAAAAACGGCCGTATCTTCAAAGCAGTCCTTGTCACGGCAGCTGTCAAATATCCTGTTAGTGTCAATATACGCGGATTCGCGTCCCTGACACCCTCTGTTATCTGTCATATCATCCTCCGTATAAATATTATTTGATATTCCTTTATCAATATTATACGGAATTTGACCGGACTGTGTTACTGCACCTCTGTCTGTAAGAAAGTAGGCTTGGTCAGCCCGAAAAGTATCTTTATAAAATCTTCTTTGTACGGTATGAATTCGCCGGTTTTTATCATAGCGAGCACGGTTTCGCAGTCCGCCCATTTTACGTCGCGGACCTCTTCCGGCTGGAGTTTCAACATATTTATATTCACGTCTTTTACAAACACGAAAAAGTCGTCAAAACCGCGGTCGAACGCCAGGGTTATAACGGGCCTTAAATTTGAAAAATCAAACATTAAGCCTATTTCCTCCAGAAGTTCCCGCTGCGCCGCTTCTCTGCCCGTCTCGCCCGCGAGCGCGCTTCCGCCGACGGTCACGTCCCACTGTCCGGGATATCCGCTTTTGAAAAACTGCCTCTGCTGTATCAGCATTTTTCCGTCTGTTGATAGTATAACGATATGGATAACACGACGGAATTCGCCCTCGGCAAACGGTATGCCGCGCGGCTTCGTTTTGCCCGTAGGATAACCGTCTTTATCAAGTATATCAAACAGCTCGTTCGTCTCGGTTCTGATCGTTTTCTGATACGCGAGACGTTCGTCTCCGTTTTGCAGATATATTATGCCGCAGTATTCAAAGCCGTTTTTGATAAGCGTTTTCTGCATCGGGATATTGTCCCTGTGCGTATCTATCCGCACGCTTCCGCAGAAGGACAGAGCAAAGTCAAAGCACAGACCGGCAACGCCCTTGCCGTGATAATTCTTTGACACGGCTATCCTGTGTACCGCTCTGTACGCTCCGCCGTTTTTCCATTCGCCCTCGTATATTTTCTCGTACGTCGGCTCCGGCGTGTCCATACAGCAGAAAACGCAGGCGATCTCACCGTTTTCGGCGGCGACGTATAAAATACCGTTTTCTATATCCGATATTATATCCGCCTCCGCGGGATAGCCTCCCGTCCACTGCTTCATATTGCCGCTCTGCCGCATGAAAGCGCGCGCGTCCTCATATATTTGCTTTACCGCCTCAATATCTTTATATCCCGCTTTTCTTATGACCATAACGTTTACCGGCTTTCGATTTGATAAATGAATTATATAATATATTTAATAAAATGTCAAGCATTAGCATTGACATTGATCGAATTTTGTGATAAAATATAGTGGTAAAAGTATAATTATATCATACGGAGCAGAAAATGAACGAAAACAAGGCGCCGATAGGGCGCAGATATAAGGAAGTGCCGGTAAAGTCCGCTATACCGATATGGTGCGCGGCGGCCGTATGGGTCATAGCGGCGATATTCATACCGTTTTACAGTATATGGCATATCATCATAATAGCCGTCATATCAGCGGCGGTCGGGATAACAGTCAAACTCGTTCTGCCAAAGGAAACGAGGCAGGTGGAGGTGCCGTTCGCGTCCGGAAATCTTGCGCTTGACGGCATAGTGCAGGAGATAGACCGTGCAAACGACGCGCTTGAAAGCGTAAGAGCGAACATAGCCGCCGATTCTCCGTCCGCGGCTGACAAAATATACGGCATACGCGAGCAGATAGACAAAATCAGGCAGGCGCTCATAAATTCGCCGGACGATATAACGTCTGTGCGGAGATTTATAAACTATTACCTGCCCACGACCGTCAACCTTGCCGAAAAGTATCAGGCGGCGCTTCAGGCGAAAAGCGAGGGAGAAAACGCGAAAAAGACGCTTTCTTCCATTGAAGCCGTGTTCGATCAGATAAAGCTGTCGTTTGAAAAGCAGCACGACGCGCTTTTCGCGGACGACGTGATAGACGCGACGGCTGAAATAAAAGTTCTTGAAACCATGCTCGAAAGAGATAATTTGAAATAATATTTTGAAAGGAAGATAAAACAATGTCAGAAGAGATCAAATTAACGCTCGATCCGTTCGGAGCGCAGGAAGCCGAAAAAATAGCCGCGGAAGACGTTTCCGTGGAACAGAAGCTCGCGGAACTTGCGGAGCTCACGTCCGCGAACCTCACGGAAGAAGAAAAGGCAGAGATCGCGGCGTTTGCCGAGCAGATTGACATAACGGACACGACGTCTATTCTGCAGTACGGCGCGGGCTCACAGCAGAAGGTGGCGGATTTTTCCGACTCCGCTCTTAAAAACGTTCGCACGGAACAGCTCGGCGAAGCCGGCGAGATGATAGCGAAACTCGTTGGCGAACTTAAGTCTTTCAACAAAGATATCGACGGCGCAAGCAGATTCAGACTTTTCAGAAGCTTGAAGAAAAAAGCCGCTACGCTCAAGGCTAAATATAACAAATGCGAAGTCAGCGTAAACGACATAGTCACTGTTCTTGACGGACACCAGGTAACGCTTCTCAAAGACATAAACGTACTTGATCAGTTATACGAAAAGAACCTCGTAAACTTCAAAGAGCTTTCAATGTATATCCTGGCCGGTAAGCAGAAGCTGAAGACCGAGCGTGAGACGACGCTTGTCGAGCTGCAGAAAAAAGCCGAGGAATCCGGTCTTGCGGAAGACGCGCAGAAGGCAAACGACTACGCCGCGATGTGTGACAGATTTGAAAAGAAGATATACGATCTTGAACTTACGCGCATGGTCTGCATACAGATGGCGCCGCAGATACGCCTCGTTCAGAACAACGACAGCGTAATGACGGAAAAGATACAGTCCACCATCGTAAACACCATCCCGCTGTGGAAGAGCCAGATGCTTATAGCGCTGGGTCTCGCACATTCCGAGCAGGCGCTTGAAGCTGAGCACGCCGTAAACGAGATGACGAACGAACTGCTTAAGAAAAACGCGGAAAAACTGCACCAGAGCACGGTCGGCATAGCGAAAGAAGCGGAGCGCGGCATAATAGACATAGAAACTCTTACGCATACCAACCAGGAACTCATATCAACGCTTGACGAAGTCCAGAAGATACGCGAAGAAGGACACGAAAAACGTATCGCCGCGGAAGCGGAGCTTGCGCGTATCGAGACAGAGGTCAAGAACAAGCTTTTAGAGATAAGGAAATAAATGAAAAAATTCTTCAAGTACAACAGGGTCGCCGCCATCGGCGCCCTGGTACTCATAATTCTTCTTTCGGTATTCTGCGGAGTGAACCGCACCGTGTACTCTTATAAGAGCAAGACCGAAAACGCTTTTTCGTCGTCCGACGGATCGGTATCTTCGGATCTGAAAAAGTATAAGGGTTACGCGGAGCAGTTCTGCGCCGTCGCCGCCGCGAACGGCTGCGATACTGGGGAGCTTGAAGGCCTCGTATCGTCGCTTGACGGATCGGATCCGTTTAACGGCTGCGGCGGGATACTTGACGAAATATCGCGGCGCGCCGCGATAGTCCACGCGGAATTCGAGGCGAAAAACGTGGCGGACAGCCAGGCGAAAAACACGGAAATATCCGATTTTGCCGAGATGTCGTCAACGGTCATGCGTCTGCAGAACAACAAAAACTACAATAACGCGGCGGCAAAATACAACAAGGCGAAAAACTCTTTTCCGGCGAATATCTTAGCGGGTAAAATGCCGGACGCGGCGGTGTTTGACAGATGAAAAATTACAAACGCGTATCCGCGCTTCTTTTTGCGGTTGTCTTCGTTTTTCTCGTTCTCTGCTCCTGCGGCAGGATAAAGGTAAGCGGCAATATACCCGATCCGACGGACGTCTTCTACGTTTACGACGAGGCGGACGTGCTTGACGGCAGCCTTGAAGAGTATATCGTAGGCAGAAACGCGGATCTGTATAACAAGTGCGGCGGTCAGATAGTCGTGTCGTGTGTCAAAACTACCGGCAGCGAGGACATAGCGGACTACGCACGCGAAATGTTC
>JAEEGJ010029161.1_pt1 | contig 10910 bp, 10 predicted proteins | sample 8958761 | NCBI WGS metagenome assembly JAEEGJ01 (sample SAMN16246546, study PRJNA631951) | gut metagenome | biome: gut microbiome; feature: rumen; material: RS-attached | host: Bos | place: Iran: Karaj | collected 2018-10
GGGCGTTTCGGCGTTGATTGCGGCTAGTCCGACGGCGTTTTTTGTTATCCAGTGCCTCGGTGCGGCGTATCTGCTCTATCTCGCGTACAAGAGTTTCGGGGTGAAAGCCGGTGTTGTTCAGATGAATGGAGATTCCCGGTCGGAGCCGGGAATGACAAGTGCGCGTAGCCTTTACATGCGTGGCATTATCATGAATCTCACGAATCCGAAGGTGATTCTTTTTGTGCTTTCGCTGATTCCGCCGGCGGTGCGCTTGGACCGTCCAATCCACCCGAGCTTGCAGATGGCCATTTTCGGCGGTGAATTTATCTTGGCGACGATGATTGTTTTTGGGAGCATAGCTCTTTTAGCAGGGACCGTGAAGAAGTTCCTTTTGACATCGCCGAAGGCGAATCGCAATCTGAATTGGTTCAGCGGTGCGGTGTTCGTCTTCTTGGCTGTCGCGCTATTTTTTGTCTAAAGCTGTTCCTGAATAACCTTCAATAGCTTTGTAATTGTCTCTTCGGGAGAGTCCTTGGAACTTGCGCCTGCGGCGCGAACGTGACCGCCTCCGCCAAATGCTCCTGCAACTTTGTTGACGTCGACAAAGTAATTGCTGCGCAGGCTGATCTTGTATTCGCCGTTGACTGGATAGAGGAATATGGCGACTTCAGTGCCGGTGACTTCGCGCAAGGTGTCGATGACACTGCTGAGTTCAACCGGAGTCACTGAATAGCGGTCCATGTCTTCGGGCGTGATGTAGCTGTAGACGACTTTTCCGTCGAGGGCGAGTTTGCTGCTCATCATCACATAGCCTGTTACGAGTGTCTGGGTGTACGTTCTCGTGTAGTACGTCTCGTTGATGATGCGCGTGAAGTCGATGCCTTTTTCAAGCAAGTCGCCAATGACCGTCATCGTCTTATGGCCTGTGCTGCTGAACTTGAAGGCACCTGTGTCGTGTACGATGCCGAGGTACAAACATTCTGCGGTGGCCTTGCTGACTTTGTTCGGATCCAATAAAAAGTAGAGGACTTCACATGCGGAACTTGCCTTTGCGTCCACGTAATTGACGTCGCAGAGGTTCTGCGGATTGCTGACGTGGTGGTCGATGTTGCAAGTCTTTTTAGCTGCCTTGATGCAGCTTTCGCCGTTTGCGCCGACGCGATCGAATGTGGATGAATCCAAAAGGAATGCTAAATCAAACGAACCAAACTCGTCGTTGAAAAATTCATTAATTTCGTTGGAATTGGAGAGAATCTTGTAGTTCTCGGGGAAACGTTCCAAGAAAATGCGAGTTTTCATGGTCGGATAGTTGTCGCAGATATAGTTGTAAAGACCAAGCGTAGAACCCACGCAGTCACCGTCGGGGCGTACGTGTCCAAAAATGGCAACGCTTTTAGCTTCTTTCAATAAGTCGTCAATTTGCATAAGGCTTTCCTTCTTTTTTGAAAAATGTAAATAAATATTTTGGATTGGCTAGACGGACTTTCTATATTTGCCGTGATGAAACTTTTATTTACTGATTTAGACGGCACGCTCCTCGATGACGAGAAGAATATTAGCCAGGCGGACATGGCTTCAATCCAGGCGATGATTGGGGCTGGTCACAAGTTCGTGATGACGACGGGGCGACCGCTCACAAGTGTAAAGCACATTGCCGAAAAGTACGGCTTCTTAAAGCCGGGGTATTTTCTGGTGAGCTTTAATGGCGGGCTCATCTACGACTGCGGAACGGAGCAGCCGATTTTGACACGCCGCATCGCTGTGGATCAGGTGAAGTTCATCATGGACGAGGCTCACAAGCGTGGAATGCATGCGCATACGTATGCGGGCGATTTGGTGGTCTCGGAATATGAGACGGAACAACTCAAAACGTATTGCCGCTTGATGAAAATGGATTATGTTGTTGTAGATGATATCCGCAATTATTATGGTGGGGTTAATGGCAATGACGGCCCCATCAATGTGGTAGTCAAGCCGCCGATCAAGGTGAACGTGATTACGCCGTTTGAACATTCGAGTCTCGTGGATTTTCGCGCCGAGATGCGGACGGTTACGGCGGGCAAGCTATTCGACGTGTTCAGCAAGCCCGAAATGCTCGAGTTCTCCCATATGCTTTCGAATAAAGGTGCTGCCGTTCGCTACATGGCAGACTTCTATCACGAGCCGATTGAAAATACGATTGCCGTGGGCGATGAAGAAAATGATTGCCCGATGATTGAGGCGGCTGGTGTTGGGGTGGCTATGGCGAATGCGTCACCGGCGGCAAAGGCTGTCGCCAATTACGTGACCGAGCACGACAACAACCACTCCGGGATCACCGAAGTTATCGAGAAGTTTGTTTTGAATTCGTCAAACTGAGCTGGAGCTTTTCTACAATCTCGTCCACGTCCGTGAAGGCGCACATGGGGAGGCTTACGACTTTTTGGCAGGCCTCAATGGCGTTGCCGTTTCCGAGCCCTTGATTGAGTTCCTTAAAGCATGGTTGCGTGTGCAAAGGCTGCGGGTAATGGATGCAGTACGGAATTTCCGCGGCGTCTAGTTTTTCGATAAAGGATTTGCGGTCTTCTGGCAATACAGTGTATTGTGCGTACGTGCTTGTGTTGCCACTTGCGATTTTTTGCGGGGTGATTCCTTGAACGGCGCCAAAAAACTCGTTGTACTTGCGGGCGTTCTCGCTGCGCTTCTTGAGTTCGTCCTTGAAATGGCGGAGCTTCACGCGTAGGACTGCTGCTTGGAGGGCGTCGAGCCTGCTGTTCATGCCACAGATTTCGTGAATGTATCGCGTCTGGCTGCCGTGGTTTGCTATGAGACGGATTTTTTGCGCAAGTTCATCATTTGCAGTGAAGAGCGCTCCGCCGTCGCCGTAACAGCCGAGTGGCTTGGCGGGGTAGAAGCTCGTGATGGAGATGTCTCCAAACGTGCAAGCGGGGACTCCGTTTTGCGTGGCTCCGAACGCTTGAGCGGAATCTTCGATCAGCCAAAGGTTGTTTGCACAGGCGCATTTCCGTATTTCTGCATACGGGGCGCACTGGCCAAACAGGTTGACCGCGATGATTCCGCGAGTCTTTTCGCTAATTCGCGCTTCGATGCTTTTGGCGCTGACCTGGAGCGTTTCTGCGTCGATATCTGCAAATTTCGGGATGCCTCCGAGGCGCATCACGCATTCGGCGGGGGCGATAAAGGTAAAGTCTGGGACGATGACTTCGTCTCCCGGTTTAAGCCCGAGGGCGATAAGCGCAATCGTCAATGCGTCTGTACCGCTACCACAGGTGATGGCATGCTTTGCACCTGTGAATTCCGCAAGTTCCGATTCCAATGCCTTGACCGCCGGCCCTCCGATAAAGCAGCCGCTGTCGAGAACTTCTTGTTCGGCTTGCTTAAATTCGGATAAATAGGCTTCGCGCTGTGCACGTACATTGATAAACGGAATCATGGTGTGCAATTTAGCATTTTCCCGCCCCTTGACAACTTCCAAACTTTTACTATCTTTGTGCTAACATTTTTTAAGTAGGTTTTCACCCGGAGATTTTAAGGTGCCTCAACACAAGTCTTGCAAAAAGCGTTTGCTCCAGGCCGAAAAGGCCAACGCAATGAACCGTTCCACCCGTAGCGCTATCCGTGCTAGCCTCAAGGTTATCCGCACCGCTGCTACGAAAGCTGCTGCCCTCGAAGAAATGCCGAAGCTCTTCAGCATGCTCGACAAGGCTGCCGTTTCTCACCGCGCTGGTTTCTGCGCCAACCGTGCTGCCAACTACAAGGCCAAGGTTGCTAAGGTCATCAACGGCCTCGCTTAATTAGAGTCTTTTAAAGATTTTAAGCAAAATGAACCGATACGCTAAAGTGTATCGGTCTGTTTTGTTATTTTGAACTTTTTGTGTGGTTACGGCAGGTGGGTTCTTGGGGGAGATTTCTTCTGCTAGTAGACGAAAAAATTGTGATTTTGATTAAAAAAGGGCAAAAATCGAAAAATTCTTTTTGGTTTAAAGAACTTTTTTACTAGATTAAGTACTGGGTTTCAAGGAATTATAATGTCGTCTATTAATTTTGCTACAAGAGAAATTAGTTGTAAGGTCGTTTATTATGGTCCTGGTTTAAGTGGTAAAACCACGAATCTTCAGGTTATCCATCAGAAAATGCCTCAAGACAAGCGCACGGACATGGTTTCGCTCGCTACCGAAGGTGATCGTACCTTGTTCTTTGACTTTTTGCCTTTGAACTTGGGTGACATTAAGGGATTTAAGACCCGTTTCCAGCTTTATACCGTTCCTGGTCAGGTTTATTATAACAGCACCCGCAAGCTTGTGCTCCGTGGTGTCGATGGGATTGTCTTTGTAGCAGACTCCCAGCGCTCCCGTCAGGCCGAAAATCTGGAAAGCCTCCAGAACTTGCGCCAGAACTTGCAGGACTATGGCATGAACCTGGACGATATTCCGTTTGTGTTGCAGTACAACAAGCGCGACATGGAAAACGTCTTTACTCTGGACGAGATGAACGAAATGCTCAATCCAGACAAGAAGATTCAGTTCTTCCCGGCGACTGCGCATAACGGTAAGGGCGTCGTGACGACGCTTAAGACAATCGCCATGCTGGTGATTGAAAAGTTTAACGTGAAGCAGGGATTCTTGCGCAAGGCCGCCGTGAATGCGGGGGCCGCAGCTCCGGCTGCAAGCGAAGCACCTGCTGAAAATGCCGAGGCGGGCAAGCCGCAGGCCGAGGCTGCAACTCCACAGCAGCCGACGTCTCCTTTCCGCATGCCTTCGTTCGCGGCAAAGCCGCAGGTGAATGCGGGGAACTCTGGCGGTGCCGGTTCTGGCTTGTTCCAGAAGGGCGCCATGTCGTCGCCATTCGCACGTCCGCGTGTATCGACTGCCGTGCCTAGAATGCCGACGTTTGGACGAACGGTCGATAAACCGGCTCAGACGGATGACGATGAAATCGTCTTGCGTCCGTACAAGCCGAAGGACAAGTAGTTCTGTAATTGTTTGTGGTGTAATATGAGCGATTATACAATTTATTCTGATGATGCTAACAAGGTGCGTCGCTTGATGTCTGCTTATCAGGCGAGTGTCAAGTGCGAATATGTTGTTCTTTGCCATCGTGATGGAAACATCATTGCCGAAGTCGGTTCCCTCGGTTCCGATCTCGATGCAACGCCTCTTGCTGTTTTGAGTATTGCTGCATTTGATTCCTCGCGCCAGATTGGTGTGATGCTGGGTGGCGAAAAGTTCCAGTCTGTCTCTTTTACGGGCGAGAACCGTTCCGTCTATATTTCTCCTGTAGACCAGTCCCTTTTGCTTGTGCAGGTCTTTAACGGGGGTAGGCTCCCGAACCGCATTGATGACTTTAACCGCTTGCTGGTCGAAAAGCTGGAGGACGCCGTTCCTGCGTTTACGCAGAATACGAGCAGTCTTGTCCGCTAGGAGGTGCTTGTGGCAGGCCGGTTTCCGCCACTGAGAAATTTGCGAAAGACGACTATCTTGGCGATGGTCTTCTTTTTGGGTTTCTTTGTCCACCGCATGGTCTTGTTCTTCATCGATGATGAAGTCAGCTTTACCGATAATTCCGACATTGAACTTTCTCCGGCGAACAGTGTCGTTTGCCGCCACATTGTGAATGGGGAACCTTTTGGTTCCGATAGCGTATTCGAAGAGAATACGAGACTTTACGTTTTTTCGTCTATTACAAATTCTGCACGTTATCAGGAAGACACGCTTTTCCATATTTGGTTCTTGGGTATTGATACGATTTTTGTAGAACCCTGTAACCTTACGGGTGATGTTTGCAGCTCGATGCTTGCTTCGGACTTGGTCGAACTTGGCGAATGGAGTGTTGACTTGGTGGCGGGCCGCAAGTTGCTTGCGAGCAGGCAGTTCCGCGTGGTGACTCCTTCTCGGTAATTCTGTATGCGGTCTATTCCTTGTCTGGGCCTGCTGTTAGTCAGCTTAGCCTTTGCGTTGGATGTGGACTCGCTCCCCGTTTGGGATCCTTCAATTCTTGCAAAAAATGCTTTGGAAAATACGCCGGGCGCAACGAATCTTGTTGCGACAATGAATGCGCCGCAGGCGGAAGATTCGTCGCGTGCCGAAATCGAGACGCATGGTTATAAAACAATGCAAGTGACGGTGGGCGATGGGGGGACGCAGGTCGATCAGGAACTGCGACTTTCGATTCAGGGGCGCCTCACGGATAGCGTTTATATTGATGCTCTTTTGTCGGATGTGGACCGCAAGGCGGGGGACCAGACGACGGCAACGCTCCAGGAAGTGGACCAGATTTATTTCCGAGTGGAGTCTCCGTATGCGATGCTCCATTTGGGCGATTTGACGTGGACGGACAATTCCATGGGGCTCACGTCGTTTAGCCGTTCGACGCTTGGTGCGATGGCGACTTTGCGTTATCGCGGGTCCGAGGTGAGTGGTGCGTGGGGCACGGACGAGGTGACTCGTTATTCACGCTCGTTTAACGGTGTGCAGGGGCAGCGCGAGGGCTATTACCTGGATGAATCGGGGAGCTTTGTCTCCGTTGTTCCAAATTCTGAACGTGTCTGGCTGAACGGTGTTGAACTTGTCCGTGAACGCGATTACGAGGTGAATTACGCCGGCGGTCTTTTGAACTTCAAGAACGGGATTATTCCGGGGACGGATGATGTGGTCTCGGTGGAGTATGATGCGTACTTGAGTGAAGATATCTATACGATGTACGCCTTTCGCGGGAGCCTGCGGCTAGAGAATGTATTCTTTGACGTGTCGGGATTCCACTTGGAAAATGATGTGGACCGCATGCGCAAAAGCACGCTCGACAGCGCCGATTACGAGCGGTTAAAAAATGACCGCGGTGGCGAATTGCATGATTCTTCGATGAATGTGCTGCACCGCCCGAAAATGTCGGAACGCTTGGGAGCACGCCTCCGCCTACAGGCGGAACATCGGTTTTACGCCGATGTCGAACTCGGGCTCAATCGCATGGATTCGAATACAGTTTCTAAAGATGTCGGTGGCCCGAGTGGGCGTGCGTTCAGATGGCTCGTGACTACAGACTCGACGCAGAACATGAACGCCTTCCCGGTGGCGCTTTCGGTCTATGGCAATTACGTCCAGGAAGGCTTTGCAATATCTGAATTTAGCGGTCGCGAGCGGGACTGGGATGCGTATGCGCTCCGCAATGAATGGGATTTGGACAGTGCGCTTTTGAAAGGCGACTTGCGCCATGACGAGCTTGCGCTCCGTATCCGCTTAGGAAAGGACTGGTTTGGTACTGCAAAATGGGGGTACCGCCGTGGCGATGATGAACGCTGGAATTCTTCGCGCTCGCAACTTATGCTTGTGCATCGCGGTCTTGATGCATCTAGTGAATTTACGGCTTCGTATGTTTCGAGCACGCAGAAGGTGGACCAGAAGCGTTACCAGGGTACGTTCTCGTCGGAATTTTTGCGCGGATTCTTGAGGCCGTTTGGCAGTGGCGATGTGCGCTATTCTGTGCGTGATTCTCTGGGGCATAAGTCAGAACGCGGTTATGCAAAGACTATTGTTGGTGCGACTTTGAATGAAGACTTGTGGAATGTGAAGGAATCGGTCGGAACGCTTACTGTACGTAAGCACGATTTGACGGACCGCGCGGATGGGCAAACTCGCCACGAGGGCTGGCGCGATTCCGTGAATCTCGTGACTTGGACGCAGTCGGCTGAGGCGAACTTCCGCAAGTTTACCCTTTCGCATTTGTTGCAGTATACGCATGCTGTGACGGATTCGCTTGGGGCTGTGGATTCCTGGGTGGGCGACTTGTCAACGAATTTTGGCGATGATGACTGGGGCGTGCAAGGCTCTGTGGTTTATAGCTTCGGGATGACTTCGGAACAGACTTATACGGCCATTTACAAGGCGGTCGCAAAGGGCACGGGCGATGTGCGCTACGATAGCCTCACAGGTGCTTTTATTGAGGGCGTTGATAACGGTGACTTTGTCTATGAAGGCATGGGCCGTAACGATTCCGTGGGAGCCGTGCTTTCGTCAAATGCAACGTTTGAAGCCTCTTTGGAATGGAATCCGGGCGTTTCGCTTGGAATTTCGCAGGGGCTGTTGCGCGATATAACGCTGAGTGCATCGTACCACTCCGAAGCCGAAGATACAACGGGCAAGAAGATTTATTTCCCTCCGGTTTATCCGGCGGCCTTGCGTCGCGTGACGGCGGGGACAGTTTCTTGGGATGCAAACCTTGCTTGGGACCATCCGTCGGGCTTGTCGGCATCGTACAATCCGAGTGCAAGTTACGAGAAGAAGATGTCTTCTATCGGGTATTTCCAGGATATGTTTGATCATCGAGTCAAGGCGGGGTTCAATATAAATGAAAATCACTTTGTCGGTGTTGAAAATACTTTTGAAAAAGTTCACTTGAGTGCATTGCAAAAGCTGGACTGGAATATTTGGGAAATTACGGGACGGTACACCTGGAAATTGCCTGCAGGCTTAAGCCTCTCGCCGCGAGTGCGCTATAGGGAAGGCTCGGGCGAAGACGATACGGATGAATCCTTTGGTGCGCATCTTTGGGAAGAAGAATTGCGTGTCGGTTTTGAAAAAGAGGGTATGGTCGATGCTCATGTCTCGTTTGCCTCAATCCAGATGGATACACATGAGGGGGCGATTCCGTACCAGATGATGTCCGGTTTTGGCGATGGCGTCACATATAGACTTGAGGCGATGGCATCGGTGGAGGTGAACAACTTCTTGTCGCTTTCGCTCCGTTATATTTTGCGCTTCGGCAATGCCGAAGAAAACGTGTTCCAAAAACTCGCCACCGAGGCAAAGGCGTATTTCTAGTATGAAGTTGTGGTGGCGAAATATTTTGTGCGTAGTGGCGGTGCTCTTGTTTGGGGCGATTTTGAGCCGTGCGTCCGAGTGCCGTATTGAACGCGTGGAATGGGTTGGTGACCATAGCGAGTTTGATGAACTTTCGATGAACGTGATTGTCGGGGCGCCTTGTGATTCTTGGCGTGCGGCAAGGCAAAAGCTGTTGCGCTATTACGAGGACCGAGGCTTTGTTGGTGCGTCACTGGATGTGCGTGTAGATAGTGCGGGTGTTGCGCATTGCGAGTTTGTGCGTGGTAGCGCTTGGGTGTGGGCAGAACCCGAAAATCTCGATTCTAATGCGACGGATATCGAAGTCTTTAGAATGCTGACGGGACTTGAAATCGGTGGGGAAGTTTCGCTTTCGGACCTGGAGCGCTCGGAACGCAGGCTTGCCCGATTGGGTTATTACGAAAAGACCGCCGATGTGCGATTGTTCCGCGATCCGGTGCGCAATCGCATTATTCCGGCGTATTCTATGCGGGCGGTCCCGATTTCTGCGGCCGAAGGTTTCCTCACGTATTCTAGCGATGAAAATGTCTGGGAAGGTAAAATCAATCTAGACTTGTACAACATCTTGGGCACGGGGCGCGATTTGCAGATGGAAGGCTATTCGCAGAGCAATTCTCGCAGGCTAGAAGGCTCGTACCGCGAACGCTTTATTTTTGGGACCGCCTGGGATGTGCTTGTGCGCGGATTCTTTGAAGACGATTCGCTGTCGCGTGATTCCCGTTTGGAAATTGGCGTGTCACGGAATATCGGCTTTAGCTTTGATGTTGCGGTATTCGTGGGCATTGGCAATGACGAGAAGAGTTCTTCGTTTGTACTTTCGTACGTGTCGTTTGACCGCAGCATTTTGCCTCGAAGCGGAACGTCGTTTGATTTGTCGCTTGCGTGGATGATGGACCGCCCGGATTCGCTCGATAGCTATTTGCGCCTGGAGTCTTCGTTTGTGCATTATTTGCCGCTGTGGAAAAACTTTATTGTGCGCTACTCGGCAGCGGCGGGGGCGTTGCTCCCGTCGGGAGGCTCGTTTGCACGCGAGGACTTGTTTAGCCTGGGCGGTATCAACTCGTTCAAGGGAATGATGTACGGCTTTATGCGGACGCGCGCGTACGGATTTTCGCAGGCAGCGTTTTTATGGCAGGATGGCTACGATTTGTCGATTGAGCTTTTTTACCAGCCGGGACTTTATAGGCGGATGAAGCCGTTCCACGGGTGGGCGCGCGAACACGATTATGGTATCGGGTTTACGCAGTACCGCAAGTCCTGGAGCTTTAGCATTTACTATGCGCTCCGCAATGGGTGCGATTACCTAGACGGTGTGCTTGGCTTTGGCGTGAAGACGCTGTTCTAGAGTCTCGGGACGCGGACCTTGTCGCCTGCATTCAGGTGTTCCAGCATGACGCCCGGGTTCACGGACTGGAGGGCCGAGAGCACGTAGAAGCGGGGGAGGTTCTGTGTGCCTGCGCCATACGTTCTGCGGAGGAGCTTGAACAAGTCTTCGCCTTCGTTAGCGGTAACGACCTTGTAAAGACCCTTGTTCGAGGGGTCGGACTGCAAGGCGGAGAGCGCGTTCGAGAACTTGGCGACGAAATTTTCGGCGTTGTTGCTCGGCTTCGTGGCTTCGGCGGCTTGCCTCACCTGTTTTGGCGGCTTGCTCAGCCCGGATTTGCGGCTCGTGCTTTTGCCCGTAACGGACGGCGGGAGCTTGAATACCGGTGCCTTGAAAGCGTTCATCTTGAGGCTCACGTCGGCGGTATCTTTGCCCTTTTTCACCGGTTCGAGCTTCAAAATGGAATCCAGCGAGGCGATATAGTTGCTGTCGGGCCATTCTTCGAGCACCATGCGCTTGTTCACCTCGACTATTTTGGCGGTCGGGTGGTCTTTTTCACAGGCAATCAAAAGCAATGGAATGAGCAACAATGATGGTTTCATGCTATAAAAAATACTAAAAATAGGGTTGCAACTTGCCAAAATCCTAAAAAACAACTAAATTTTAGCTCTCAACAATTACTTCACAGGAAGTTTTATAATGAAAGAAGGTATCCACCCTAATTATCAACCGGTCGTGTTCGTCGATGCGAA
>JAEEGJ010029162.1_pt1 | contig 10910 bp, 10 predicted proteins | sample 8958761 | NCBI WGS metagenome assembly JAEEGJ01 (sample SAMN16246546, study PRJNA631951) | gut metagenome | biome: gut microbiome; feature: rumen; material: RS-attached | host: Bos | place: Iran: Karaj | collected 2018-10
GGCCTGGGATTTGGGCTGCATCGCCGACTAGCAATACATGGCTGAGGTTGGGGCTGGCGTCGAATTGGCTTTGGATATAGGCTTTGATGGCACTGTCGGTGGCACCGGCGGTACTCGTTCCAACCATTGTAGTTGGTCTGCCAATCTGTTTCTTCCAGTTGACAAAAGGCTGCATGGCGTTCATGAAAGCGTCGTGGCAGATGATGAGCAGCTCGCCAGTCTCGTCAACGGGCGTGTATCGGTTCAAACTCTCATGGTAGTTGATGAAGTGGTTGTCGTAGAGGGCTCCAAATTCAGCGTCCATCTTCACCGTGTTCGAGCGGCGGCTGAGGGTGTTTTCGCCTTGCTGACCGTCGGCATACATTTCAACTGTCATGTTGTAATACACACGCAATGTGTGTGTTACGGGGTTGTAGGCGAAGGGATAGAACACCATGTTCTGCCCACGGAAGTCGCGGAGAATGTAAGGATCGTAAAGCCCCACATTCTGAGCAGGGAAGAAAGCATCCGCCGAATAGGCTTCGCCGTAGGTATAAGGCACATCCTCAGGGTTGATGGTGCGCGGGAAATCGCCTTTTGATGGCGCGACCTCCATCGGGTAATCAGCGTATTGTGCATCAACGACGCGGATGTTGTAATGCTGACGGTCGCCGATGATGGCCGAGATGGCAATCATGGGAAGGTCGGGCTCGCCGGCTGTAGCGGTGCTGACCGTTCTAGGAACCGAGATGATGTTGGCTTCGCCACGGGGTGTGGTCACCTCGAAAGCATAGAAGCCGGGGACTTGCAGGTTGACGGTGATTTGGCTCTCGGAAGAGGCAACCAAATTCGTCTGAATAGTACTCGGGGTGTTGCTCTTGAGGGCTACCCACTGCTGACCAAAAGTCACAACTGTCAGCATGACGAGCAGTAGCGTAAATAAGCTTTTTTTCATAATTGAAAATGAATTAGTTTTTAAGGGCAAAAATAGTGCTTTTTTCTGAAAACTAAGGAAAAATATGACAAATCTTATCACAAAACTTGCAAAACCATCAAAACCATTGCTTGTTTGTGGGAAGCACGCCAACCGGCTGCTTCCCTGCGGCGACACGGTTGTGGAGCCGCTGCACAAAAAGCTGTGTGGTTTTGTGGGTTTTGTGATAAAAAAAAGCTAACGATGTTTTTTGGTAAATGCCAATGAATCGCCCCAAGCATTGTACAAAACCTTATGTCCGATGGCGGCCAAGCGCATGTCTAGGCAGCTTTGGCACTCGTCTGGTTTGTCTTTGACGCAGGCTTTGTCGGGGTAGATGAGGTAGTTTTCACGGAATTCGTTCGGCGTGAGGTTGGGCATGATGACATTGGCTCCGGCAAGGATGGCCTTCTCTCGTCCTTGTGGGTCAACGGTCTGGTTGGCTGTGGCTGCCACCATGTTGATTTCAGGCATCATCAAACGAAGGATGGCAATCATCTTCAATGTCAGTTCCATGCGTTTTTCGGCAGAAGGAATCTGGTCTCTGTATGGCCAAAGCGGTGTGTCGGGGTGGGGGATGAAAGGCCCCATGCCGACCATGGCCACATCTTTTTGCTTGAAGAAGAGCAGGTCGTCAGCGAGGTCGTCAAGAGTTTGGAAGGGTAGGCCAACCATCACGCCAGTGCCGGTTTGGTAGCCGACTTTTAGTAGGCTATCGATGCAGGCCAAACGTTGCTTGAAATCATGTTTGGCATCGTGAGGGTGAATCTTATAATATAGGTCTTCGTTCGAGGCCTCAATACGGAGCAGGTAGCGGTGTGCACCAGCCTCAAACCAGTGTCGGTAGGTCTCTTCGGTCTGTTCACCCAAAGAGAGCGTGATGCCAAGACTTCCATTGTCTATCTTCTTGATTTCTTTGACCAAATAGGTGATTTTGTCCACAAAAGCCTTGTCGCTCCTCTCGCCACTTTGCAAAGCCACTGAGCCATAGCCCAATTCGTGTGCCAATTTCGCACATTCAATGACTTCTTCATCACTGAGCGTATAGCGTTCCACTTTCAGGTTCTTGCAACGCACACCGCAGTAAAGGCAATATTTCGTGCAGATATTGCTGTATTCAATCAGCCCGCGCAGGTGAACATAGTTGTCCAGATGTGCCAGTTTGGTCTGTAAGGCCTTGTCGAACAATAGTTTCTTGTCGTCGCCTTCAGCAGCAAGGAGAAGTTTGATTTCCTCATGCGTGAAGGTCCCTGAGCCTGTGGTCCCTAAGGTTCCTCGAAGGGTCGAAGGGCCGACATTATTTAGGATTTCTGAAATGGACATTGCGAGTCTGAAATTTGGCGCAAAGGTAGGAATTTCTGAAAAATGTGTACATTTGCATTTGATAAACCTAATGGAAAAGTTACTGATGATGAAAACGATGAATAGAATGAAGACAATCCATAAATTGGGAATGGTTGCAATGGTCGTATTGCTTTGTGGCCTTTTCACAAAGGCGATGGCTCAGTCGGGTCGGCGTTATGCCGAACCCGTTTTCGACGAGGTAAACATTGAAACGGGCATACCTTTCAGCAGTGCCATCGAGGAGGGTGAAACATCGCCTATCACCCTGTATCTTGATTTTTACGAGCCGCAAGGCGACACCCTCTCGGTGCGCCCGTTGGTGATAACCGTTTTTGGTGGAGCCTTTGTCGCAGGAGGTCGCGATTATGTCGACATGGTGGAGTATTGCACACGCTTGGCTCAGCATGGCTATGCGGCGGCTTCCATCGACTATCGGCTGCTTTCGATTTGGAATCTCAATGCCACCTCATTAGTGCGCGATGCCTACATGGCGGCTCAAGATGTCAGTTCCGCGATTCGGTTTTTCAAATGTCATAGTGAAGAATACAGGATTGACCCAGAACAGGTGTTTCTGCTTGGCAACTCTGCTGGCTCCATTGCCATTTTGTGCGAGATGTTCATGGACGAAAGCGAGCGTCCCGCCGAGACCTACGAAAGCCCCGATTTAGGCTCGATGCATAGTTCAGGTTATGAGGAATACGCTGGTTTTTCACCAGCAGTGGCTGGTGCCGTACCGCATTGGGGTGGTGTGTTGGACCTCGATGTCATCAGCACAGAAGAATATGTGCCGCTGTGCATGATTCACGGCACCGACGACACCACAGTGCCTTACGATTCGGGCTATTGCTACAACGGGCTGCTCCCAGGGGTGATGCCCTTTATGTACGGTTCGCACGCCATGGTAAGCCGCCTCGACGAATTGGGTGTCACCGATTACGAATTTCATCCATTCGAGGGCGAGGGACACGCTTTCTACCTTGTTCCGGTACTTTATACACTGATTGAGGAAAAATTCGATGCCTGTTTCAGCATCACTCGCGATTTCCTATACAATCATCTGAAATCCATGGCCTTGTTGCCCGAAATGGAGGAAAATATGATTCAGGTTTATCCCAATCCCGCCAATAGTCTTATGACAATTCATTTTGGCGAAGCCTCGCACGACAGAATATTCAGCACTATTGTGACGGATATGATGGGACGCAACATGTTTTCCGAGAGCCAAGCAAGTTTGCCATTTACTATGGATGTTTCACAGTGGCCTTCGGGTGTGTATGTCATTCGGTTGGAGAAGGAAGGTGTTTGTGGCTTTCGGATATTTTTGAAACGATAGAGATAGGAAAAAAACTGTCATCTCCTTGAAATCAGGAAAACCGCTGCGGCGTTTTGAAGCCCCATCAAAATCAATCGTTTGCGCCTGCTTTTTTGCCATTAACGAAAAAAGTCGTACCTTTGCCGCCGATTTGAAAACGAGAAATTTTATTATATGACCAAACCATTGAAAATCGTGGTGCTTGCCAAGCAGGTGCCCGATACTAGAAATGTGGGCAAAGACGCTATGACGCCGGAAGGCACCGTCAACCGCGCCGCCCTGCCCGCCATCTTCAATCCCGAAGACCTGAACGCTCTTGAACAGGCCCTGCGCCTCAAGGAGCAGCATCCAGGCAGCACCGTCGGCGTGCTCACCATGGGCCCGCCGCGCGCCGGTGAGATCATCCGCCAAGGCCTCTTCCGTGGAGCCGACACGGGCTGGCTGCTCACCGACCGCCTCTTCGCAGGCGCCGACACCCTCGCCACTTCGTATGCCCTCGCCACCGCCATCAAGAAGATTGGCGATGTCGACATCGTCATCGGAGGCCGTCAGGCCATCGACGGCGACACCGCCCAGGTGGGTCCGCAAGTGGCACAGAAACTGGGTCTCAACCAAGTGACATACGCTGAGGAAATCCTCAAGATCGAAAACAACATCGCCACCATCCGCCGCCATATCGACGGTGGCGTGGAGACCGTTGAAGTGCCGTTGCCTTGCGTGATTACTGTCAACGGTAGCGCGGCGCCTTGCCGTCCCTGCAACGCCAAATTGGTGATGAAATACAAGTATGCCTCATGCCCGCTGGAGCGTCAGCCCGAAGACCCTCGTGCCGACCTCTATGCCAGCCGCGACTACCTCAACCTTAACCAGTGGAGCGTGGCCGACGTGGATGGCGACCCCAACCAGTGCGGCCTCTCTGGTAGTCCCACCAAGGTGAAAACCGTGCAAAACATCGTCTTCCAGGCCAAGGAGAGTAAGACCCTCACCGCCAGCGATGCCGATGTGGAAGGATTGATTAAAGAATTGTTGGACGAAAAGATTATCGGATAATGAACAACGTATTTGTATATATCGAGACCGAAGGCACCCAAGTGGCCGAAGTCTCCCAGGAGTTGCTCACCAAAGGGCGTAAACTGGCCGACCAGCTGGGCGTGGAACTGCACGCCGTTGTGGCTGGCACTGGCATCAAAGGCAAGGTGGAAGACCAAATCATGCCTTACGGCGTGGATAAGCTGTTCGCCTTCGATGGCGAGGGATTGTTCCCTTACACCTCTGCACCTCACACCGATATCCTCGTCAACCTCTTCAAGGAGGAACAACCGCAGATTTGCCTGATGGGCGCCACCGTCATCGGTCGTGACCTCGGCCCGCGCGTCAGCTCCTCGTTGACCAGTGGCCTCACCGCCGACTGCACCCAACTCGAAATCGGTGACTTCGACGATGTCAAGACGAAGAAGCACTACGACAACCTGCTCTATCAGATTCGTCCTGCTTTTGGTGGTAACATCGTGGCGACCATTGTCAATCCCGACCACCGTCCGCAGATGGCCACCGTCCGCTCAGGCGTGATGCAGAAAGCCATCTATGAAGGCAAGGCCAAGAATGAAGTCGTTTATCCCGAGGTGAGCAAGTATGTCTCGCCCGAGGCTTACGTCGTGAAGGTCCTCGACCACCATGTGGAGGCTGCCAAACACAACTTGAAAGGCTCACCCATCGTGGTGGCTGGCGGTTATGGCATGGGCTCGAAGGAAGGCTTCGATATGCTGTTTGAACTCGCCAAGGTGCTCCACGGCGAAGTCGGTGCCTCGCGTGCCGCCGTCGATGCGGGCTTCTGCGACACCGACCGCCAAATCGGTCAGACGGGCGTCACAGTGCACCCGAAAGTGTATATCGCCTGCGGTATCAGCGGTCAAATCCAGCACATCGCAGGTATGCAGGACTCCAAGATCATCATCTCGGTGAACAGCGACCCGGACGCACCTATCAACCGTATTGCTGACTATGTCATCGTCGGTACCGTTGAGGAGGTTGTTCCCAAGTTGATCAAATATTACAAACAGAATTCGAAATAATGGGTCTGGATAGAGACGCACGGCCGTGCGTCTCTACCAGCCCACAAAATAGAAAACAATGGCAAATTATTATAACGACAACCCGAACCTGCAATTCTACCTCGACCACCCGCTGATGAAGCGCATCGTCGAGTTGAAGGAACGCAATTTCGCTGATAAGGACACCTACGAAGATGCTCCCGTCGATTACGAAGACGCGATGGAGAACTACCGCCGCGTGCTCGACATCACGGGCGACATCACCGCCAACATCATCGAACCCAACTCCGAGAGCGTCGACCTTGAAGGTCCGCATTTGGAGAATGGCCGCATGATTTATGCTTCCAAGACCGTGGAGAACCTCGATGCTTGCACCAAGGGCGGCCTTTGGGGCGTTTCCATGCCGCGCCGTTACGGCGGCTTGAACCTGCCCATCACCGTCTTCTCCATGCTGAGCGAGATGGTGGCCAGCGCCGATGCTGGTTTCCAGAACATCTGGTCGCTGCAGTCGTGCATCGACACCTTATATGAATTCGGCAACGAGGAGCAGCGCAAGAAATACATCCCGCGCGTTTGCGCTGGCGAGACCATGTCGATGGACCTCACCGAGCCCGATGCCGGTTCCGACCTGCAAAGCGTTATGCTGAAGGCCACCTACTCTGAAAAGGACGGCTGCTATCTGCTCAATGGTGTGAAGCGTTTCATCACTAATGGCGACTCCAACATCCACCTTGTGCTGGCCCGTTCAGAGGAAGGCACCAAGGACGGCCGTGGCCTGTCGATGTTCATTTACGACAAGCGCCAGGGCGGTGTCAACGTGCGTCACATCGAGCATAAGCTCGGCATCCACGGTTCACCCACCTGCGAGTTGACCTACAAGAATGCCAAGGCCGAACTTTGCGGTGAGACCCGTCTGGGCCTTATCAAGTACGTCATGGCCCTGATGAACAGCGCCCGTCTCGGTATCGCTGCGCAGTCGGTGGGTCTGGGACAAGAGGCTTACAACGAGGCGCTGAAGTATGCTGGCGAGCGTCAGCAATTCCACAAGAGAATCATTGAATTCCCGGCTGTTTACGATATGCTTTCGCGTATGAAGGCCAAGATCGATGCCGGTCGTTCGCTGCTCTATATGACTGCTCGTTATGTCGACATCTACAAGTGCCTTGAAGACATCCAGCGCGAGCGTCCGCTGACGCCCGAAGAGCGCGCCGAGTGCAAGAAGTACTCGCGTCTCGCCGATGCCTTCACGCCTTTGGCCAAGGGCATGAACTCCGAGTACGCCAACCAGAACGCCTACGATGCCATTAGCATTCACGGTGGTTCGGGCTTCATCATGGAGTACAAGTGCCAGCGCCTCTACCGCGACGCCCGTATCTTCTCCATCTACGAAGGCACGACGCAGTTGCAGGTGGTAGCCGCCATCCGTTACATCACTAACGGCACCTACCTCACCATCATGAAGGAAATGCTCGAAAACGAAGTCTCCGAGGACCTGAAGCCCTTGCAGAACACGGTGCGCACGCTTGTGGAACTCTACGAGCAGAGCATCAACTACGTGAAGGGTGCTAACAACCAGGAGGTTCAGGACTTCTTGGCCCGTCGTCTTTATGATATGACTGGCGACATCATGATGTCGCTCCTCATCCTTGACGACGCCACCCACGCCCCGCATCTCTTCACCCAGTCGGCCAACGTTTACGTCCACGCCGCTGAGGAAGACGTCATCGGTAAGAGCGTCTATGTGAAAAACTTCATCGAGGAAGACTTGGTGAACTTCAGGGCGAAGGCAAAGGAGGTTGCTGAGTAAGCTTCGCTAATCGTATGAATGAAAAAAGCGCGTCTCGGTTGAGGCGCGCTTTTTTGCATATTTTTAGAGTTTATTCTTTTACCATCTTTTCGCCATCCCAGACAAACTTGGTTTGAGTGCCATTGTTGAACAAGACACCATTTTCGGTGAATGTGGCGGGACTGTATCGGTAAAGGGAGGCCTCGGAGATGCATTCGGCGATCTCGGGTTCTAGCGGCATGGGGGTCAGCGTCCCTTGGTCGTAGTGGTAGCTTTTGAAGGAGAACGAAGGTTCAAAGGTGGGTTCTTCGTAAGCGGCTTCTTCGCCCAAAACCCAAGCCACATATTCATACACCTTCATGGTGCCGTTTTCAAGCGGGAAGCATTTAAAAGCATGATAGTAGCCTTGCTCCGTACCGGGAAATGCAATGTCAATGCCATCATTGGTGTTATACTCTTCGTAATATCCATCGGCTTCGTATTCGTCGCCATAATCCAACAAATCGTTGTTCTCGCCCAGTTTTGCGTGTTCCTGCAACAGAGCGTGCCAAACTTGATTGTAAATGGGCCACCAGTCTCCTTCAAACTCCTCTTCCTCATCGTAATAGGGTTCCTCGCTTTCTCTGTAAAAATCCTCAAACCGGTATTGGTATTCTGGATGGTAGGCCTTGAAGACGGTACTGAGTGCATCATAGAATTGGTCTATGGTGCCGTCTTTCCATCGTCTGGCCCAGAAATACAGGAAGTGTCCTTCAGAGCCGTTCCCGGTCCAAGAATCCACATCGATGTAGACATAGTCGCGGAAGAAGCATGAGATTTCGTAACAGAATCCTTCGTTTTCCACCAATTCGTTGAGGATTTCATTTCGGGTTTCCTCCACACTGGCATCCTTATCCATCCGTGAAGGAAGGCCTTCATCGTAAAGCGCATCGTGCAGCACCATCATGATGAGCATTTTGTCGTAAAGGTATTGGTCCACAAGGTTTTTGCTTTTTTCCACAAACTGCTTGTCTGCGACCACTTTTTTTGCAAGGTTGGCAAGGTACTGAATGGCCTTTGGATTGTAGTGCCCAAAATCGGTCTCGTTGTCGAGGTCCCATTGTCCGTCATGATGGGGGCCGGACGCATAGAGAGGGCAGGGGAGCATCTTTTCAAGCTCTTCTAGCGAAATCAGTGAGGCGAGATGGCTCCCTGTGACACGGATGCCACATACCGGCCAATAGTCATACACGTCGGTCAGTGTGTGGTTCGTCTTGTCGAGGTTCATTGCGGCGTCTTTGAAACGCTGTACGTTTTCTTTATCGTTGTTGCATGCGCTGAAAGCAAAAACGAGGGCCATGACCGAAAGGGTCAACGCCAGTTTTGTAAAGACTTTATTCATAATGTTAATGTTTAGGATGCTTCAAAAATACAACTTTTTTGAATAGCTGTGATGAAAATAGTGTTTGCCATGAAATAGTGACTCTTTGCTACGTTTGGGATGTTAAAAATGAAGATGTGAGGTCAAAGACTATTCCGAAAATTCCGTATTATTGCACCCCAAATCAAACCCAAGACAAAATGAAAAAGCTTTTCATAGAATTCCTCGCCGCATTCCTGTTTTGCGGTAGCCTACAAACCCAAGCACAAAATGACGGCGTGACGCTGTATTTCAGCGCAGAAGAGATGCCCGATCTTATTAAATGCCTGCCCGCACCGCCCGACACCATTGGGATTGATTTTGCCCACGACATCATGCGTTACATGTGGGGCAAGACACAACGTTGCGATTCGGTCCGTGCTGCCCTCGTGTTTCGTGATGCCGTATGGAACTACGACTCGCTTTTCGCCGTGTTTAGCGTACCCTTCGGTCTCGAAATCTCCAAAGAAGGCACACCCGAGATCTATAAATTCATGATCAACAGTCTTTCCACCATCGACCAGACGCGCGTCAAGCCGAAGGCTTACTATCACCGCAAGCGTCCGTTTGAGCGTTTCCATGAACACATGCTTACGAGATATGAAGAAGTGGAATTGTCGGGCGAAGGCTCCTATCCTTCGGGCCACAGCCAGCGTGGCTATGCCGCTGCTTTGCTGCTCTCCGAAATCAATCCGGCCAATGCTGACACCATCATGTCACGTGGCTTTATGTATGGCGAAAGCCGTGTTATTGCAGGCGCGCACTGGCAGAGCGATGTGGACGCCAGCCGGCCGGCCGCCAGTATCGGCTATGCCCGGCTGCAGTCCTCTGAGGCCTATCATGCGCAGATGGACCGGGCCCGTGCGGAGTTCCTCCGGCTCAAGGGGTGTCACTGTCCTAAAAAAAAGTAGTGGCTTTTGGCCACTACTTTATCAAAAAACAGGAAAAGCTTGTTGAACGTCCTTCCTATTGGACGGCAATCTGTTTGACGGCTTCGGATTTCTGAATGGGCTCCTTCTTGGGGATGTGGACATTCAGAACGCCCTTTTCAACCTTTGCCTCAATCCTGGCGGCATCGGCATCGTCGGGCAGGAGCAGCGTCTGCTGGAACTTCTCATAGGAGAACTCGCGGCGGAGATAGCGTCCGTGCTTCTTGCCTTCCTTGTTATCGGTCTTCTTCTCCATTTCGATGTGCAGATTATTGTCCGCATCCACATGGACCTTGAAGTCTTCTTTGTCTAAACCAGGGGTCCGCGGTAGGGACTCACCTTGGCCGCTTCAGGGGCCGGCGAAAGGATATGCTGGTCGGGATGGGAGGTCAGGGTGCGGAGATACGCCTGGATCTGTTCGGACGTGGGCTGCTCTCGCCGTTCCTGGGCGAAGACGCCTAAAGCCATGACAAACATGGCTGCAAGAAATATGAATAGTCTTTTCATCATGGGCTTAGTCTTAGTACAGGTTGTCTTTCTCGCAGATTTCGCGGAGCGTCTTTACGTAGAGGGCTACGGCGTGTTCTACGTAGCGGCGGCCTTTCTCAGGGCTGGCCTTGGAGGGATCGCCGATGCCCGTATCCACCGACACGCGGGACCAGTCGCGGGGAAGCCAGGCCACCTTCCCGTTAAGCCCGTCAACGGCAAAGCGCTTGGACTCGCCCGTCCCGGCCATCTCCATCTTCACCAGATCGGGCCGAAAGAACATCACCACGGAGGTCTCCTGCTCTCCGGCATGGTCGTCCATATCGGCCTCAAAGTAATCCTTCTGCGGAAGAACGGTATACCAGTCGCTTACCAGGAGAAGGAATGAAGGATCCTCCGCCGTCAGGTCGCGGACCATGCCCTTGAAGGAATTGCCGCCGTGGCCGTTGATGAGAAGGAGCCGGCCGATGCCCTGGCGCTTGAGGGACGTGACGATATCCCGAAGGATGGCCGCCTGGGTCTCCTGACGCGTATGGAGACAGAAGGGGAGATTCACCTGGCCGGGGTTTTGGGAGCCGAAGGGGACACCCGGAAGCACCATCGCATGGATGCCGAAGGCCGAAAGCCCCTCTGCCACCCGGCAGGCAATGC
>JAEEGJ010029164.1_pt1 | contig 10910 bp, 9 predicted proteins | sample 8958761 | NCBI WGS metagenome assembly JAEEGJ01 (sample SAMN16246546, study PRJNA631951) | gut metagenome | biome: gut microbiome; feature: rumen; material: RS-attached | host: Bos | place: Iran: Karaj | collected 2018-10
TGCAATTCCGCTTTCAATTCATATTTCATATTATCCCTATATCACATCAATAGTTCCTGATTGTCCCAATATATTAACCCCAAAACAGTACACCTGACTGATGATTATTCTTTCCAATGACCTTCGGACATGGTCATTATATCATTCGCTATTATCTCCTGTTTTATATTGACGACATGTATCGCTTGTGCTTAAATTGATAACGATTATCATTTTCAGTTTCACCTGGAGGCTCATATGTCTGCAAATATATCTAAACCCGTAACCATGATCACGGGATATCTGGGATCAGGAAAGACCACTGTTCTGAATGAACTTCTAAGGAACCAGTCCGGCGACAGAATGGCTATTATCGTCAACGATCTCGGAAGTATTAATATTGATGCTTCTGTACTTAAGAAGAATAGTGTTTTCGAAGCAGAATCAAAGATGATCGAAATGACGAACGGTTGTATATGCTGCACATTGCAGGAAGCCTTCATGGAACAGATCGAAAAACTTTCACATGACGATAATGTTGACAGTATAATTGTCGAAGCTTCCGGCGTAAGCAACCCGGCAGCGATAGCTTACGGTTTTCTGAATTATCAGCAAGTAAGAGGCGACAGCAACGTCTATCTTGATTCAATCGTTACTGTTGCAGACGCTGACAGGCTCTACACTGAATTTATAGATGATATGAGAGAGAATGCGGAAGAAAGAGATGATGACGATCCGGATATAATCAATCTTGTAATGGATCAGATCGAATTCTGCAATATAGTTCTCTTAAGCAAATGCGACCTGCTCGAAAGAGAGCAGATAGATGAACTCAAAGAAGTTATCAGAACTTTCCAAAACGAAGCGGAGATCTATGAGACTATTAACGGTGTTGTGGATCCGGAGAAGATCTTCAGCGGCAAGAAATTTGATTACGATAAAGTGCTCCGCTCCTCTGCGCTTGAAAGAGCTATGGAACGCGAATCGAAAATGGCGGAAACATACGAAGACGATTACGGCATCACGTCATTTATTTATAACGATCCGCGTCCTTTTGACTACGATAAATTCCTGGATTTTGTAAGCAATCATTTTCCGCCGGAACTTATAAGAGGCAAGGGATATATCTGGTTCAAGGCAGATCCCGTGCACGTACATCTTTTCGAGCAGGCAGGAAGAAATTCATCTATAACCGAAGTCTCTAACTGGGTTGATGCTATGCCTGAAGAGGAGAAGAAAGCAACTCTGGAACAGTATCCGGAGCTGGTGGAAGCCTGGGACGAGACTTACGGAGACAGACTGAATCAGCTCGTCTTCATCGGAAGAGACTACGATAAAGAAGATATCCTTAAAAAACTCCAGGCGTGCCTTGCCGTATGATGATCCCCTATATTCCCGTATACCTGTTCACAGGATTTCTCGACAGCGGAAAAACAACACTTGTAAAAGATTTTCTTGACGGACTTCAGAGCAACTCTCCAAGCAGGGTGCTTCTTATCTGCTGTGAACAGGGTGAAGAAGAATACGACAGCGATGAACTGTATAAGAACGATGTTATTCTCAAATATATAGAAGAGGAATGCTCGTTTACATACGACAATATCCTGAACCTTATAAGAGAGACATCTGCAGACAAAGTTGTCGTCGAATACAATGGCATGTGGAAGACTTCGCTGCCTCATGCGATCTGGGGAAAAGAACAGTTGATGGAAACTTTAATAATCGATTCTGAGACGTTTGAAGTCTATCTGTCAAATCTCAAAGCGATCATTGCAGACAAGATAAGAACTGCTGACCTGATCCTGTTCGGAAGATGCAATGCAGATGACGAAAAGATTGCCTACTACAGAAGAAGTGTGAAGGCGCTCAATTCAAATGCCAACGTCGTTTTCAGGAACGATAACGGTGACGTAAATATCGATTATGTATCTTTCCTCCCGTACGATTACACAAAAGATCACATCGATATTTCCGATGATGTTTTCGCGGCGTTCTATATTGATGCTACCGAGAATCCTGACAGGTACAACGGCAAAACGGTCTCCTTTACGGCGATGGTCTTAAATCCCGGTAAAGATAAAAAGGGTTCATTCATCGCGGGAAGACTTGCGCTTACCTGCTGTTCTGAGGATCTGTCCGTCTTCGGGTTTATATGTGATGCCGAAAATACAGATGATCTTGAGGTCAAAGACTGGTTTACGATCAAAGCGAGAATGGAAGTTGAGCATTCAAATAAATACGACATCGATCACCCTGTGTGCAAAGTGATCGACATGCAAAAATGTGATGCTCCCGTGAGAGAAGTCGTAGGTGTTTAATTGCGCTTTGATTCTACACTCATGTATTCCTCAATACTGATGATATACCTGACAAAGGGCAAGCCTCTGCCGAGTTCATTCTTGCGCGTTATTAAACAAAGCCATCAGTTCGCTTTTGGCAGCTGATACCGCGTAGCCCTGCTCCTGGAGTGACGTGTGAATGTAACTGTCACCGTTTTTGAAGGAGACATATACGCTGCCGCCCATAACACCCGTAGGTTTTTTGAAGTTAGGATCATCCAGTCCGTTTCTCCTGATGATCTCCATTGCGGGTTCGATGACGTCTGCTGAGATCAGGCGGCGTTGTCCGTTATTGTCAAAAAGAAGCTGTGTGTCTGAATACTCATATACGATCGAAGATATGGTAACGGGCGGATTAGCTGAACTGAAAGTAGACATACTGAACAGGATAACCGCATTGTCCGGAATTTCGGGACCGGCATCCGACTCCTGCTCCGGAACTGCAGGAGCAGCGGGCGCAGTATTATCACTGATCTTTCTGCCGCAGTCAGGACAGAAATTGAGAGCAGGTCCCGTATAACCGCAATCGCATGTGAAAGTATTTTCTTCTTTTCGTTGCGCTCCGCAGCCAGGGCAGAACTTGCTCGTAAAAATCTCTCCGCATCCGCATTTGAATGGCGGAAGAGAACTTGCATTGGATATCGAATCGTTCTGATCCTGCATGATCGTCCCCCCTGTATCAAATCATTTTTCAATGCTGATCAAAGCAGATTATTATCAACGTAAGTAGCCACGTCGACCCAGCTGCTGAAAACAGGCTCACTGCCTTCGTCGGTTTCTGCATCTTCGAAATCATATGCTCTGTATTCTCTGATGCACGCATTATCTTTGATATGAATGAACTCAGCATTACCATTGTCTTCTTCGTAATGCCCGAAAATCAACTCTTTCCCACCGGCTAACCTTATCCAGCTTTCCACACCCCATCCGAAGAAGTTTGTTTCAGAAGTATCCTCGAAAGAAGCACATCCATCGTGTGACTTTACATATATATATCCGCAATGATAACCTAACAGCTCATCGTATTCCCATTGAACATCTCCCAATGACTGCTGAGCATACCATTCTTTTGCATCATCTGCTATCCCATACACGTTAAATACGCTTGCCATGTTACTGCTCCTTTCCGGTACGTAATGCTGACTATTTTCTTGACTAAGGGATCACTCCCTCAGACAAGGTAATTATATCATCCGGGTAAAGTTCTCTTGATATATTTTTGAGCTGTAGAATCGGTCATTAATAACCGACACACACTGACGGAAAAATAGTGAGGTGCCATTTTATGTTGACATTTTGTTGACATTGAAATTGAAAATGCCCTGTTTTAGGGCATTTCCAGCGTTTTTTCATTATTCGAGTTCTTTGCAGATACCCATATCTTGTGGTCAGGGTGTTCCAAAAATCACAATATCTTGTGGTTATTTTCCTGCTATTCCACGTGTTCTATGACTATTTAAGTGCGGATGTTGACATTTTGTTGACTTGGGTAATTATCTGTTTTGCTATGATTGTCTGCTAGATTCCGAGAAAAATATCAGACATCTAACCGACCGTATAATATAATTATATCATAAGCAGCTTTAACACCATAATGACGATATCTTAGTACGATAGCGTTCCAATTTACAGGTGAAGAATTATGGATCATGAACCGAGATTTCAGGGTGAGGTCTCTGAAGAACGTCATAAGATAATGAGCAGGATCAGAGGTAAGGATACTAAACCAGAGATAATACTCAGAAAATATCTCTGGAACAAGGGTTTGCGCTATCGGAAAAATTATAAGAAACTTCCAGGTAAACCTGACATTGCCATAACCAAGTATAAAGTAGCAGTATTCTGCGATTCCGAATTCTTTCATGGGAAGGATTGGGATGCTCAGCGCTCCAAGATTGAAAAAGGTGCTAATTCAGATTATTGGGTTAAGAAGATAACTCGTAATATCGAGAGAGATAAGCAAAAAGACAAGGAATTACATGAATTAGGATGGAAGGTAATACATCTCTGGAGCAAGGATATCGAGAAAGAACCTGAGAGGTGCTACCAGATAATCAAAGAGTCATGTGCTGACTTGATGGAAGGAGATTGACCATGACTCATTTTATTTTGGAATATGACGCACGCAGTCCTCAGTCTATTGAGTCATATGCAAAGCGTCTTATAGGAAAAACGTTTACAGACGTGTGTAATGAAGATACGGTTAACGATGTGATTGTTGTTGCTGATGATTACGAGGAATCGCATAAAGACAGGAAAAGAAAAGGCGGTCTTGGTGACTTGATAGAAGAACGCTTCTTTCACTATAAATGCAATAGTGATTCCCGCCCAGATTTTCCGGAAGCTGGTGTAGAACTAAAAGTCACTCCCTATAAAGAAAACCGTGATGGTTCATTATCAGCCAAAGAACGTCTTGTCATAACAATGATAGATTACTTTAGTGTTGTTAACGAACCTTTTGAGCAAAGCCATCTCTGGAGCAAAGCAAGGCTTATCCTTCTTGTTTACTACCTGTATCAGGAACAGATTAAAGATAGATTAGACTACAGGATTAGTTTTGCACAGCTCTTTACTCCACCTGAAGCGGATCTTGCCATCATCAAGCAAGATTATGAAAAGATTGTCTCCAAGATAAAGGAAGGCAAGGCCCATGAACTATCAGAAAGCGATACGTTATATTTAGGTGCTGCAACTAAGAGCTCTGATTCTACCGTTAGAAGAGAGCAACCATACAGTACTGAATTAGCAAAACCAAGGGCCTTTAGTTTTAAAACATCATATATGACGTATGTGCTTAATAACTATATCGTTCCTGGAAAGAATACATTTGATTCGATAATCGAAGGTGATATCGGTGTTGACTTCGAATCATATATAACAAATCGTATAGGCGCTTATAAGGGCTACACAGTGTCTGCATTATGCAAACTCCTAAATATCGTATATGACAAACCACCTAAGAACTTGGGTTCGTTGATTGCTTTTAGGATTCTTGGCATTAAGAGTAATAATGCGGAAGAGTTCGCTAAGGCAAACATAATAACAAAAACGATTAGGATTGAGAATAACAATACAATTAAGGAAAGCATGTCTTTCCCAACCTTCAAGTTCAATGACATCGTGCTTGAAACCTGGGAGGATTCTACTTTCGGCAATTATCTTAGAGAGACAAGATTCTTCTTTGTGGTATACAGATTCAATGAAGATCATGAACTTGTACTGCAGGGTTCACAATTCTGGAATATGCCGACCAAGGACCTGGACGAAGTCCAAAAAGTATGGCAAAGAACCGTAGATGTAATAAAAGAGGGGGTTCAGATAACAGAGAAGAACGGAAAGAGATTCAATAATTTCCCTGGGTCTTCTGAAAATCCTGTTTGTCATGTGAGACCTCACGGACGAAATGCAAATGATACTTACCCGTTGCCCGATGGAAGAGAATATACAAAACAGTGTTTTTGGCTTAATAGCGATTATATCTTTGATCAGATTGATAATGAGCTGAAGAAAGAAGACCAATAAACAGTAGGGATTGATTGTTTTGTCCCAATAATGGCCTATCTTGTGTGATATACTTCTGTATATGGGGTTTTGATCTACCGTCTGGTAGTGCTAACACGTTTTTACAGCCCCAAAAATAAGTGAGATGGCTTCTATAGCCAAGGAGGACTTTTATGGAAAAGACTATTTGTGAATTGTTTGCAGGAGTCGGTGGTTTTAGGCTTGGTTTTGATCGGTTAGATTCCGGATGGAAAACAACATGGTTCTCGCAATGGGAACCCGGAGCTAAGACTCAGTGGGCACATGATTGTTATGTTCAGCATTTCGGAGAATGTCCTGATATTAAAGGCGAGATTCACACCGGAGAAGATATCAGCATTATGGTTAAGGAGAATATCCCTGATCATAACCTCCTCGTAGGCGGCTTTCCCTGCCAAGATTACAGTGTCGCTCATACTCTGAAATCATCTAAGGGTATTGAAGGTAAAAAAGGTGTTCTGTGGTGGCAGATACGTGACATTCTTATCGCTAAGAAAGCACCTTTCTGTATATTTGAAAATGTCGATAGGCTCCTGAAAAGCCCAGCTAAACAGCGAGGACGCGACTTCGGTATCATTTTGGCTTGTTTGGCTGAGTTAGGATATAGCGCTGAATGGAGAGTTGTAAATGCAGCTCAATATGGAGCTGCTCAAAGAAGACGCAGAACCTTCATATTTGCGTATCGCAATGATACAAAATATGGGGTTCAGAAGGCCTCGACTCCTCTTGCCGATTTGATAAGTGATTCCGGATTTATGATAGAAGCCTTCCCTATAACTGAATGCGGCCCAGTTTCAGAAACAATTTTGAGCAATGATATTGTTGAAGTAAGTGATCATTTTGCTTTTGCATTTGAGAACGCAGGTGCGATGCGTGATCATAAAGTTGTTACAAGAAAGGTCGTTGAAAAAGAAGAAAAGCCAATACTGCTTGGCGATATCCTGCAGAGGAATGTTGACGAACAGTTCTATATTACTACTGAAAAAATGCCTAAGTGGACATATCTTAAGGGTTCAAAGAAGATTCCGAGAGTTGCTGCTAATGGTCATGAATATGTATTTAGCGAAGGTCCTGTAGCATTCCCTGATCCATGGGATAGGCCTGGACGCACTATGCTTACCAGTGAATCGACACTGAATCGATCTACGCATGTTGTATCTGATCCCGGAACCGGAAGATTAAGAATACTTACGCCTATCGAAGCTGAACGCTTACAGGGATTTGATGATGACTGGACCAATTCTGGAATGCCAAACAGAATGCGTTATTTCTGTATGGGAAATGCTTTGGTTGTGCAAATGATCACAAGAATGGGGAAAATACTAGACTCTATAATCTGTAATGAATAATAACTGTCTAAGTCTTTATACTATTAGAGGAGTGCATTTATGGCTGGCTTTATTTTCACAATCGGAGAAGACAAAGAAATAGCAATTGAAAATGCAGTTGAAATAGGTCTATTTTCATCATTTGTTGTTATGCAGAGAAGTGATGGATCTCTTTTATCTCAGAGTAGTAGGAACAAGCTTTTATCGAATGTTCTGGCTGACTATCTAACCATGAAGGAGGGAGACAACGTTTATTTCTTTGCAAATAAGAAAATATATGGTGTGGGAACTCTGTTTAAACCCAATGGGGTTGGCGCTTGCTATATAAGTAATTATCCATCTGCAAACGATTTCAATAAGACAAGAATCCCCTCACAAGAAAAAGCCATATACAGTTCTCAACCAGAATATAGATGGGTTTGTTTTTTCAAACCAGAAGGAAATCGGAAGCATTTTTTCGAAAACGGCGTAGCTATGGATGATGTTTTGCAGTATAAACCGCAAAGTTTTAGAATGCTCAGGGCTATGGAAGGTGTTTCTTTTATAAAAATCGATGATGAAGAAAACTTAGCCCTAAAGGAGTTTATATATCTTAAGAATACCAAAACGACATCTTCAAGATTTAAATATGATTCTCAAAAACAAAAAAAGCTCATTTCTGCGATTGGAAGATTTAATGCTTATCAAGTCGGATTATCTAGCATTAATCAAAAGCATATTGATTCAAACGGCGATATGGACTTAGAAATCCTGGTTGAGGCAAATGTCATAGAAAAGTTGAAGCGTGAAGAATGGGATTATATATCCCATCAAGTAATTGCATCACCATATAAACCTGTAAAATGGATGAAGAGAATGGATATTTTCGCATATAAGTATTTAGCGAGTTATCCCGATTGTCCCAAGCCAATTGAAAAGTATCTTGTAATTGAAATAAAAAAAGACAAAGGAAATGCTGATACAGTTTTACAGGTAATGCACTACGTTGATTGGATCTGTAAAGAATATGCTAATGGTGATTACGGACGGATTTCAGCACAATTGATTTGCAAAGATTACACTGGATATCTTAAAGAAGATAAAATTCGAGAATCCAAGCCAGATTTAGCAGAAGCAATAAAAAGGCAATACATTATTCAAACAGAACCACTGCAGTCTGAGATGTGGAAAGATTTAAAACTATTTACTTATAGTGGAGATAAAAAGACCGGCGATGTTACATATGATCTGTATGCCGACTACTCACAACTATAAAGACCTTATAAATCTCTTCTCATTCTCATGGACTCTTCTACTCTACTCTTCTCATGGTCGAAGAGTCCATTTAATGGAACTCAAGATTCCGGATATGGTGTTACTATGTAGTTGGATTCATTTGAAATCTCCTAAAATTTCAGATTTTTTGGACAAAGCGGTGACGATTCAAACTCGTCACCGTTTTGTTTGTTAGCAAATATATTTGTGCACAAATAAAAAAGGTGGGGAGAACCCACGACGGATTCTCCCCAAACTTTATCTTCTCCGCATTCTCCAAGCCCGTATCCCTGAACAGCACAGAAATAGGCTTATTTGAAGCGCAAAGAGATTTATAGGTGTTATACCCTTTATCACTCCCGCAAGGAATACGGTGAATGCCAGGACCGTTATAGCGGCTATCACAGTGTATCTGTCGAACTGTTTCGCCTTCATATACCTCACATATGTGATTATGAGGCTATAGATCGTCAGGAATACTATCCCAATAGCAACAACTGATATGAGTATCAGCAGTACCCAGAAAACGATACCGGCAACTGTAGGATTCGGTATGAGCTGACTTATACCGGCCACAGTGTGACCGAAGCCGATGACATCCACAACAAACCCGACAAGAGTATTCCACAAGTTCACGAAGAACTGTATGGCGTCAGCTGTTATCTCAGGTGTAGCAATTGCCTTTAGAGCAGTTGCGATTACACCGTAAAACAGGATTATAGTGAACTCTGCCTGATACCTTACCGTGAGCTTCTTATACTTGTCTGCTGTTGCCTGCTCTCTTAAATGAGACATTTGCCAGATATGATCTTCCTTGCGCTTGAACTCCGCTTCAAGATCATGACGGAGACCCTCAGTAAGGATCTCCGCCTCTTTCTCAATCTCTTGTGACAGTTCTGATTCTTGTCGCTCTATCTCAGCTTCCCGGTTATCGAGCTCCTCCTCTTTCCCTTCGAGGTCGGCTCTTATCTGTTCCGCTTCGCTTCGGGCTTTCTGGGCTTCTGCCATCGCCTCTTCGCTCCTCACGCGATCCCCTTCGACCAGACTCTGGTCTTTCAGTTTCTTGTTCAGCGATACTATCGTGTCGCTTTTCTTCTGAAGCTCGTTCCTTAGTGTCGAGTTCTCTGAGGAAAGCTTCGATATATTCGTTAGTGCTTCGAAGTTCGCTTTCTGCTTCTCCTCCAGCTCCGCCTGCAAACTCTCCAGCATAGTTAGCATTTCTTCTAGCTTTGAGTCGTTCGAATCGTTCGTAGACATTTGCTTTTACCTCCTTGATCATGTTTTTAAGTTCGTTAATTCGGTTATCTGTTCTTGCAATCGCTTGTTCTGTGTCATCAGCTGCTCGTTTAGCTTCAGCGATTCTTCCAGCTGCTCTTGCAATGAATCGATCTCCGCCTGCTGGCGTTCGAGGATGTCCTGCATCTGCTCCTGCGCCTTCAGGATCTCTAATAGTTCTTCTAAGTTTTTCAAATCTTCCATATATGGACCTCGCTTTTTCTGTGATTATTTTTGTAATCTCTTCGGTTATTTCCCGGATCTGTTTTCTTAGGGAGTTCCGTTCCCGGACCTCTCTGTTTATCTGACATCTGTCAGCAAGTTTGCCTTCGGCTTCCATCTGTCTTGCGACAACACCTTCGTGGATCGTCGGCACCTGATCTATCCCCTGCCGTGCATAACTTCTGTGATCGATCTGCTTGTCTTTTGCAAGATACCGGTTACAGTGTTCTGCCCAAGAGGATCTCCAGATCTCAGCCTTGCTGTGATCGTTCCAGTCGTTCTCGGGAACCGTGATCTTCTCCCAAAGATATTCCGTTCCCTTGCCCTTACGGACTCTGACTTTTTGCTTGCCGTCTTTGTCCAATTGAGGGATGCGGTACCGGGAAGTTTCATCTTTTCTTTTTGGATCGTAGGAAGGTTTAGTCGGGTCGTATATCGGCCTGCCTTTTTCGTCTCTGCCGTTAGCAAAAACTGTCTTCTGCTTTTGAAGCCACTGCTCATGTTCATCTATCCCTCGAAGGGTCAGTAAGATGTGAGCATGAGGATTGCCGTCACCTTTATCGTGAAGAGCCCAATCAGCGATCATGCCCTCTTTGATAAAGTTGTCTTGGATAAAGCTTCTTACACATTCGCTCTGTTCTTCACGACTCATTTCATTGGGGAGAGCAACCTCGACCTCACGTGCGAACTGTGCATCAGAACGCTTCTCGATCTGCTGCACTTCGTTCCATAAGACCTGGCGATCGAGAAACCTTCTCGGAGCATTGTCCGGAAGGATGATCTCGTTCATTACGACGCCGCCTTTATGTGTGAAGTCATGGGTCAGACCTGTCTCTTCGTTATAGAGCTTCTCACCGGCTCTGTATGCGGCGGAGGCAACAGCAGAACGACCACCTGCGCGACTCACGATCTTTATAGAGCAATGGTATATCGACATGATTCGCGCCCTCCTGTATCAATGCTGTTGCGGACT
>JAEEGJ010029165.1_pt1 | contig 10910 bp, 14 predicted proteins | sample 8958761 | NCBI WGS metagenome assembly JAEEGJ01 (sample SAMN16246546, study PRJNA631951) | gut metagenome | biome: gut microbiome; feature: rumen; material: RS-attached | host: Bos | place: Iran: Karaj | collected 2018-10
TACCTCCTTAACCTGAAATATATTACGAAATAACGGTCTAAACATCATATTCCAAAAATGTTCTAAATGGTTTAAAACCTTCAGCTTCATAGAACGTCGCAGCGTCATTAAACGCCCATACATCCAATTCTATTTTGCTCAGGCCACGTTTTTGAGTCTCTTCTTTGACACGTTCTATAAGGGAATGAGCAATACCTCTTCGCCTGTATTCTTTATCCACGCATATTTCAGCAATATGACAGAAGTCTCTTGCGAAGCCGTATGGGGATTCAGGTTTTGAAATATAATCAACCATTACCATTCCAGCTATTTTCCCCTCTTGTTCATCGACAAAAATATCATTATTATCAGAGGATAAATACCACTCGGCATGATCTTCCAATTCCTTACAAAATCCAGGTTTGAATATATCCGGCCTGCCATTAACGTGAATATCATTGACTTGTCTTCTAAGTTCATTTATGGCTTCTAAATCTTTGTTATCTGCTAATCTAATCATATATTCTCCTATGAAACTTATCCGCTGATCTGTATTTCTGACAATATCACTATCTATGTCTTTGTGCATTAAACTGTTAATATATACCGTTCATCTTTGTATTCCAATATAACTTATCATCCGCAATTAGATTTTCTTATTCATATAATTTGGCAAATTTGCAAAATTGACTAATGCATATTATTTTGCATGCCTTAGTGACTTGAATCACTCCAATTTTCACTTTCAAATTGAAGAAAAATTGACTAAGTGTGCTGAAATCTATCACCTGAGTCACTCAAGCATCATTAGAAGCTCTAAAAAGAGTGACTAAATTCGGGAATTATTGATGGTTTAGTCAAAAAATGAAAATATTTCAATGTATGCCTTATAGAAGAAAAAATTAAGCTATAGGGCATACATTTTGGTGCCAGTGAAGGTTTTCCATATGTAATGTATGCCCTTTAATAGATACAAAGGGCTTTTTAAGGCATACAAAGGCAAATCAAAGATCAATAATATATAAAAAATATGCCTTCAGAAAACAAACACATCTTGTTAAGGCATATTTCTAAAATTCCGCCCCGCACTTTGTCATCGTACATAATTCTGAAAGTTAAATGTTCTTACAAAAATCAATTATTTCAAATTTCCTCGGCTCAACATTCTCCTTATACTCAATCGAAATAAGTCCAAAATGGCCTGAACATTCAATATGTAAATGTCCATAGAAATGCTCAATACTCTGAATTATCCTTTCGCACTCATGCATACCGGGGCCTGTTCTGAGAGCAATCGTATATCCCTTTTTCCCTTCCCTGATAGATGCATGCGGTTCATGCGTATCACACCATGGAGTGCATCTGTCTATGAATGCCTTATACTGTCCCGGGATATCTGCCCAGTATGATGGAGAAACGGAGACAATAATATCCGCTGCATCATACTCATCCATTATATTTTCGATTACCGTCGCATCACTCATAACACATTTCGCTGTATTGTGGCATGAACGACAACCTCTACAAAATGCATAGGCATAATCATCTATGCAAATACATTTAACGATGTATCTGGTCGATAGCTGTTCTGAAACTAATTTAACTATTTCAGCAGTTGCCCCTGTTCGCACGGGGCTGCAGTTAATGATTAATGCTTTCATTTCATGCTCCTTTACCTATGGATCTTGAGTATCTCATCAAAACAAGCATCCCCATCGGACAGATCGGAATGGCGAACAAACTTCACATGCCTCGTTAATCCGGAGTATGCTATCCGATCTGTATTGCAGAATATCTTGCAAAGCGGCCTGATACCGTAACTTGAGAACATTTCTACATACATGCATTTACTGATATAGTATTCAACTTTTTCTTTTCCAAGCTCAAAGTGATCGTATGTAATGCTTCCATCTTTTACCCTGTCTGCGTGATCGGATTTGTTCCACTTGCGTACAGCAGAAAAACAGAATGGAAAAAGGTCAATGAATTTGAGAATCTTAACAAAAGCATCCCACCTGCTCGCCATACATTTTTCATTCCCTCATTTACCAATAGATTCTTATAATATTTGGAATAAGCTCTGTATTTTTTGTCAATTTCCTTTGTGTTCATTTTCCCACTCTCTTTTCAATATGGAGAATACTCTTCTTCCCTCAAAGTGATCTTTTCGCCAGAAGAAATCGCGGAACACTCCTTCATAAGTAAGTCCGCACTTCTCAATAACTCTTCGCGACGCTTCATTTTCAGTGCGACAATCAATCTCGATTCTATGGAAGTTTATCTCTTCGAATCCAAACTTAATGACTGCCTGCGTCATCTCCGTGGCATATCCTTTGCCCTGAAATGACGGTCCAATAACATATTCAATCTCACCGTGCCGGTTATCGGTATCTACCGAAAAGTAAGCTATTTGTCCGATACACTCTTGTGATGTCTTTTCAATCACAGCCCACCTATAGTAGTCATCCCTTGAATAAGATGCTATATACTTTGTATCAAACAGCTCTTTTACAGCCTCGGGAGTTGAATAGCTCGGCTCTCCATAGTCCCACTGTGTCTGCTCATCAGCAATCCAATTCCGGATCATCGAATCAATATCTGAATACCCAAATCTTCGAAGAATTAAACGCTCAGTTTCTATTGTCCTGGTCCCTAAATGTGTAAGCATTATTCTTTTCCTTTTTCATCATTCATCTAAGAAAATCTTCCGGACGTCAATTCAAAGACATCACATAGATCTGGCAGGGGTTTGCCTCATCCCAAAGAAGTGGGAAAACTTCAAACTCCTTGAAGCCACAGCTTTTGTAAAACAGATTTGTCCTGTCATAATCCTCATACACGCCCATCTTCACAGTCTTGACCTGCATGAACTCATATCCCTTCGCTCCGGCAGTTTCTTTCGCCCTCTCTACCAGTCGCCGGCCAACGCCGCTCCTGTGATGATCTTTTAAAACTCCCATAACTGCCAGTTCAACAGTGGCCTTCCCTGTTTCTTTTAAGCAAAGAAATCCAATAGCCTCATCTTCTTCCTTCGCCGCAAAGAATGTCCAGCCGGCACTGCCTTTAATGTATTCCTCTCTGCTCTCTTCTATCCCGAACCAGTCAGTGAGAGCTTCCAGCACTTTTCTTGCGATAGCCTGTTTTTCATTTGGATCTATAATCTCAACAATCATATTGCCTCTCCTTTTTACCCTTTTAAAATCCCATTGCAGTGGCAACAATCGCAGCCTTTTCCCTGCCAACAAGCATTTCCAGTAAGGCAATTGCAACATGCGGAGCTGTTTCAGGGCAAAAACTTGTTATTATGTTCTGATCAATCACAACGCTCTGGTCAGGTATCACATCTGCCCCAAACTCAGCAAGCTGCTTCTGTCTTCTGCCATCTCCCAGATGATATGTTGTAGCTTTTCTTCCCTTGAGCACACCACTTGCTCCAACCGGAAGCGCCCCAACACAGATAGAAGCTATATATTTGTGAGCACTGTCAAATTCTCGAATGAGATCTAAGAAACGTTCATCATATGCATCTTCGTAAAATCCGAATTCTTCGAATCCACCGGGAATTGCAAGTGCATCGTATTCGGAGATATCTATCTCATCATAGGTCTTATCAACAATAACCGGGATTCCAAACGTAGATACAACAGTCTTGGAAAAACCTGCTGTAACCACTTCAACCTCCATACCATGGTCATTTCTTGCCCATCCCATCACATCGACAAATGGTGCAAACTCCATGGTTTCAAATCCCTTACAACAAAACAGCAATACTTTCATACATTTTTATCTCCCCTTAAACAAACTCATATCTCTCCAAAAAAACATCTATATGCTTTTCAATTGTCAAAAGAGCCTCTTTCTTTTTCCTGGGCTCTCTATCCAGGAGCTGTACCATGATCGTGATCGGGGATATGAATTCAAGAGCAATAATGTCTGCATCCCCCTTCATCATCTGTCCGCGTTCCATCATCTTTTTGAAAATCGATGCATAGACGCTCTGAAGATACGTGACCTGATGCCTGGTAGTGAGCTTCGCCAGCGTGGCATTTCTGTACTGCTCCATGGTTATGAGTCTTCGCATCTTTCTTGCCGTGTCGTTTCTCAGGGTGAACTGCAAAGATCTCAAGACATATGTCTTAAGTTCTTCCCCTGAATTGATCCTGTTCGGAAGGTCATCAGTTATTCCCATGCCACGATTATATTCATCTTCCGAGCAGTCAATAACAGCTTTCAATAGATCCTCTTTGTTCTTGAAGTATTTATATATGGTCGGCCCCTTAATACCGATGGACTCTGCTATCTCATCCACCCCGGTCCCGTCGTATCCCTTTACAGAGAAAAGATCTCTTGCTGCCCGAATCAAAGGTTCCTTAGCATTAGTTCTTGCCATATAGCCCCCTTCTCGCCCTGCGATTTCTAACTGTCGTTACCAATTATATTCTAACGATCGTTCACCGTCAAACAACTCGGCACATTTAATCATTCCTCATAACAAAAAGTCCGCAGCTCTATAAAGAACTGCGAACTTTATCAGTCTAGTATCCTTCCGATGAAATCCAAAATGCATTTCTCCTTTTTTGCCGGAGTCATTTTAATGAATGCTTCCGAGTGAACGGTTGCTGATATCCCAAAAAGAACCTGTCCTGCCAGGATTTCAGGATCCACTTTGTTATCTACATCCCACTTTTCAATAAGCGACCGGATAGCAGGTTTTAGTGCCAAAAGAGTTCCTTCATGCATCGCAGACTGAACCGTCCAATGGATATTCCCCTTAAGCTTCCCAAAATCCTCCATTGATTTCTCGTAAATCGGAGCCAGCATCTTCACCAGGTCCTTGCGCGTGTTACAAGTTAAAAGAACTGTCTCAAACTTCTCACGGTATTCCTTAAAAAATCTCTCAACGACTACATCAAACAACATGTCTTTTGACTTGAAATAGTGATAAAACATCCCTATCTCGCCGCCGACCTCATTCATTATCATCCTGACTGAAGTCGCTTCGTATCCATGTTCAAAAAACAGTTTCATTGCGGTCATTATAATCTCATCTCGTTTGCCGCCTTCAAGTACTGCTTTCCTTGCCATCTGTTTTCTCCTCAATCCATCCTGCGATGGTATCAAGCAAAAGCCCCATGTTGCCAATCTGACAATGATGGTCTGCCTGATCCTCTTTTGTAAAAAGCCTTCCCGTTACACTGCGTGCATTAACCAGTGCATCCAGCTGATCCTGATAGAATACGGTATAGAGATCAGCTTCACCCGCAAGCACCAGTGTATCCTGAGTGATCAGCTTAGATATTTCTCTCGTGTTATAGAGTCTTATATGATTGAAATACTCACAAGGCGTATGCACATTCTCATAGATAGCATAGCCCTGTAAGAGAAGCCACTTGGTAAAGTATTTCTGATCAAACTTCCTGTTCAGTGACTTCCATAAAATATTCTTTGGATGCCTTGTCAGATAATCAAAGAGCTTCGCGAAGTTCCCCATTTTGCTTAGAATTGCGCCGTAAAAATCATATATGAGGTCATACATTACAAGGCGGGAAATTCTCTTTTCATAAGCAGCTGCTCTTGTTGCGAGATATCCGCCAAGCGAAACGCCAATAAGCGTTACATCCTCCAAGCCAAAATAATCAAGAACTGCGCCGGTGCAATGTTCCCATTCCGGTGTCATCCTGACATCATGGCGCATCAGAACTTCACCCTGCCCCGGTCCTTCAAAGAAATACACATTATATGACAATTCATAGAAGTACGGAAGCATAGCCAAAAGATCCTGTGCTATGCTGTCATATCCGCCGTGGATTACGATGGTCCCCTTGGAATGGTCACACTCTGCATAATATACCGGCAGTTCATAGTTCTTGTACGGAATCCTTACCACCTTAAGATATGGAATCTGCTCATAGTACTCATTATAAAGTTTCATACATTTATCGTACAGCACATGTTTAAGGTTTCTGCCCTCAGAGTCCTTCTCTCCGCTCAGCGTGTAAAACTGAGCCGCCCGATAACATGTAGCTGCCTTAAGAAGTTCGCCTTCTTGTTCCGCCTTTTCTCCGGTTTCCGTGAAAAGAGAAATCCACTTCTCGAAGCTGTCTATCCTGCCTCCGATATCCATCAGTTCATCCTTGGAAAAGACTCCGTAGGTATAGAATCTGTTTAGCTGGAAATTCAGCCCTGCATCCTTGTTAAACTCGTAGTATCCTGCCTGGAACAGTACTTTTTCATTTGCCATGTCTTTCACCTCCATAAACCGAATATCGTTCTGTTAATTCAATATAACCTTATCATTAGACTAATGTCAAGAATAAAAAGAACATTGTTCTGTTTATTAGTGAAAATATGTCAAATAACTTGATATATGATATCTACAGATAATCTTAAGAAATTTCGACGATAAATCTTAAGAATTTGATGCTAAGATAGGTTTCGTGCCCGTTCCGGGCCACTTGCCACGTTCTGTGGCGGGATCAGCGCTTCGCTGAGAGATTCATTATTTATTTTTTAGAAAAGAGGTATTAAATGAACACTAAGTATCGAAACCTAGCACAGTACTTCCCTGTCATCAGAGAGGAAGAACAAATTAGAAAAGAGATTGAGGCAAATGAAAGACTCAGCGAAGTCTTTGACAGCTGGCGCAAAGATCAGCAAGATGATTTTCTGGCTATCTGCTCCGGTACTAAAGGCGTTAAGATGCTCTATGATAGTTTTTTCAAAGAAATACTAAATCCTGAAGCCACTCCGGAAAGGCTATCAAAACTACTAAGTGTTCTGATTGGACGAGAAGTAACTGTCAAATATCAGCTTCCAAACGATAACTCACGTCTTGGAGATGAAATGTCACTTGTTATCACTGATATCGTTGTTGAGCTTGAAGATGGTACTATTGCTAACGTTGAAGTCCAAAAACTTGGATATGCTTTTACCGGAGAGCGAGCATCATGCTATTCAGCAGATCTTCTATTGCGTCAATACAAGCGCGTAAGAGACACCATGAAAGAAAGCTTTACTTACAAGGATGTTCATCCGGTCTATACAATAGTCTTCCTTGAAACCAGTCCAAAGGTATTCAAAGAATTCAAAGATCAGTATGTACATACTTTCTTCACTGTCTCAGACAGCGGACTTTCTCTAAATATGCTACAAAATTTCATTTTTGTTCCGGTTGATATTTTCCTGGATAAATTACATAATAATGGTATAGAGAGTGAGCTTGATGCTTGGCTTACGTTTCTTGGATGTGATGAGCCGGAGCATATAATCAAGCTCATAGATGATTATCCATATTTCAAACCAATATATAATGACCTTTATAACATGTGTCTGAACACGGAAAGGATGATTAATATGTTTTCTAAAGAACTTCAAATCCTCGACCGCAACACAGTTAAATACATGATTGATGAACTTCAGGATGAACTGAACGAGACAAAAGATCAGCTTAATGATACGAAAGATCAGCTTAATGATACGAAAGATCAGCTAAATGCAGCAAACACTACAATTGCTGCTCTCCAGGCAGAAATAGACAGACTAAGGAACAGTTAATTACATTTCAAATAAAAATCCTTCAACCACGCATCACGTAGTTGAAGGATTTATTTTATCATGTAGTCAAAAATTGAAAACATTTCGCTGTATGTCTTTTATAAATAAAAACATCTCTATAGGGCATACATTGTGGTGGCGGTGAAGGTTTTCCCCAATAGAAGCAGTGTTTTTATTACTAGTCATTCTGCCACTATTCAGCTCTCAGCTAATATAGGCATTGCAATTATCAATAGCGGTTCTGCCCATATCCAGCCCACCCACAATATAGGCATTATTTTGGGGCAGCAATTTACTGCTACAAAATGCCACTCCCGGCATAAAGGCAGTTTGCCCTACGTAAAATCAACTGCCTCTAGTGGTAATACCCGAAATATAGGCAGAACTTCGGCCACAAATTGAACTGCCACTATTCGCAACATTCTATATATAGGTAGTTTTGCACCAGCTCCAGTTGTTCATATTCCTGGAATTTAATTGCTCGATAAATCTGAAATTCAATCCTCCACCGGCTTACAGATCGGTAATCCCCGTATGCATACGCCGATCTTGTATTTTTTTTTGGCGTTATTCTTTTCCCAAAAAACAACTGTATAACTAAACTCCGGGCCATCATTCACGAGTAACTCCCGCAGATAACCAAGCCCTTTGCTTCCCGTCTCTATGGAAATCCGGTCTGCTTTTTCCATTTCAAGCAAGTTCTCATAGATAGAATTATACAAACTGTAATATCTGTCACGGCTGGTATAATTCGCACGTGTATTTATTCTGTTCAGCTGCTCTATTTCTTTCTCAAGAGTGTTGAAATCCATAACCCTAATATACCTTATTACTCATACGATACCAGTAAATCAAATCCGGCGCTCATAGTTTGCGATGCCAATTCTACAGATTGTCCTTTTGTAATCTCTATTCTCTTTACAGGTTCTGCATTCAAATTTACAGATCCGTCATCGTTAGGTTCAACCATATAGCCATCCATATCAAGAACCACCTTATTATCCGTAACAATTTTTATAGTTATCTTTGTATCATGTGAGTCATAAACTACATCTCCACGTTGTAACGGAGTGATAACGATCGGATCATATGTTGATGAACCAAGTTCACTCCATTGTGTTTCCTCTATAGAAAGGGTCGTCTGTACCGGCTCAGCGTTTCCGCACCCATATGTGAATATCATTATCAGTAAAAATAATCCGACACTTATGGATTTCTTTGTTTTCTTCATTAATAATATCCCCGCTTGTTAGCACGTTATGCTGGAAGTTACAATTTTTTCTCCATCAAATCAAACTTACCCTTGCGCCAGCTTGCATATCCTCTGGGCTCATATCCATTATGTAAATATAATCTTTGTGCAAAGGGATTCTCTGTAAAAGTGTCAAGCCTGACGGATTGATATCCCATCGCTTTGATCTGCTCTTCAACATGATGTAAGACCGTCTTTCCTATACCTTGATTCTGAAAAACCGGAGAAACGCAAAACCTATGCAATATATATGAGGTTTTCTCATCATATCTCCATTGCCCATTTTGATATTGCTCATCACACTCGTCGCTTATCACATATAGGGCAACCAGATTCTCATTCAAATAAGCCAGATACAATGTTTGTTTTTCAATATCTTCTTCAAAATCTTTTCGCTCAGGATAGATATCGTCCCACTGGTATATACCGTGGCTTTCCATCTCATTTATAGCCTGCTGAATCAGCAAACAAATGGCATCTATATCCTGTTTTGTTCCTAATCTGTATACAATATTCATCTTTTTTTGTCATTTCATTATCCTGGAATTAAATCTTGTTATCAAGGTATATATCTCTTCTTATCTCCAAACTTCGACTCCTTTATTTCATAATTCTGCGGATTCCGCATTTTTCTTCAATAAGAGTATGCCCCCATTCACCCTCTCTGTTCAACAATTATTTTATACTTTTGCAGATTTCCGCATTTTTCTTCAATAAAGACAAATTGTCGCTAAAGAGCCTTTATTATCCCGTCATCTCAGCCTCTTCATTATATATATACCAGCGAAAAAAAGATGGTCGGCAGAAGATGCCGACCATTCACTATGTCTGAAACTATTCACTTTATTGAAAAATCTTGCTCGGAGATGTATAGAACGACTCTATCGCCTCTCCTATATATTTCGCGGATCCGCTTCCGTATACTGAATCCAGAGCCGCTATCAGTTCTTCGTTTTCCTGATATCCCTTTGCAATATCCATCAAAAGAGGCTCGGCATCCTTAACCTGATAAAGCTGTTTTGCTACGAAATCATACTCACCGATCAGCTGTCGGACTTCAAACGTAGTAACGTCCGTCCCCTTCTTTTCAGCAATCCTCTTATGAATATCGTCAATTCTCTTCTGATAAGCTGCAAATACTTCTGAATTCGGCTGATTCTTGACGGATTCTTTTACGGCTTCCTTTCCGCCATACCATTCTACAACTTTCGCGTAATTCTTCTGGACCTTTTCATCTGAAGCGGCTTCCATCATATGCTGTTCCCACGCCTCGATACTCCCATAATGATCAACGAAGATCTGCTTCTGTGATTCATTCATGTTCTGTAGCATATCGGTGAACATGCTGCGGATCTCTGTCTCATCAAATACTGTTAAATCCATGTTTTGATCTCCTTTCAACATTTCGTCAATGCTGGCGATGATGCGCTCGATCCTCTGTGATTTTGCGCAGAGCATTTCACGCTGTTTAGCCAGGACCGTGTTACGATCAAGATCCGGATTATCCATAATGAGCTTAATGTCCGCAAGCGGAAGATCCAGTTCGCGGAACACAAGGATCTGTCCAAGCATATCTATGGCTTTATCGTCATAAAACCTGTATCCCGTTTCCTTAACTTCAGTAGGTCTGAAAAGACCAATCTCATCATAATAATGAAGCGTGCGCACCGAGATACCCGTAAGCTTGGATACTTCCTTTACTGTTTTCATTATGATCGTCCTCCTGTCTCTTGATGAACCCATCGTAGTCTATGACGGAACGTGAGAGTCAATAGGTTTTTTCATCTTTTTTGAAAATTTTGAGACTTTAAAAGATGGCCGGCAAAAGCCGACCAAACACTTTAACTTCCGATAAATGCATTAAAACCATTAGCTACTATATAATAGAGGTCTAAATCCGATTTACTAATACGCATTTAGACCTCTAATGCCATTATATTATTCTTTGAATAAGTCATCAAGCAGCACTTGATTTCCAACTATACCGCTATATTTATTTTCTTTAACTCCGTATGTAGTTACCATCACTAATTGAATAGACTTGTTTGTTCCTGTACTTTCTCTGAAGGATTCTATCTTATTTCTTAAATCTTCGTCAGATGATTTATCAATAATGTATGATCTT
>JAEEGJ010029167.1_pt1 | contig 10909 bp, 10 predicted proteins | sample 8958761 | NCBI WGS metagenome assembly JAEEGJ01 (sample SAMN16246546, study PRJNA631951) | gut metagenome | biome: gut microbiome; feature: rumen; material: RS-attached | host: Bos | place: Iran: Karaj | collected 2018-10
CTGGAATATGGTCGTGCAGGGCTTGCCGTCATCGAACGGGTACATCTTGAGCCGGATTCTGCTTGCGAGGTCTTCGCGAAGGGGCGTGTCGCAGCGGTATTCCTCGTGAGGGAATTCCCCGCGCACCACCGCCATGTAGAACTTGCGGAGCAGTATGCGGTCGAGGTTCTTCTGGAAGCGCGCCGCCGACTCCGCATATTTTGCAAATAGCATGAGCCCGCCCGTATCGCGGTCCAGGCGGTGCATCGGGGTCGCCGTCTCGTAGCCGGTTTCGCGCCGCACTACGGAAACAAACGTGTTGTAGAATATGCGGGCGGTATGGTGGACCGGGATTCCCGCAGGCTTTGCGACCAGCATGAATTCCTCGTCCTCGAACACGGTGCTAAAATCAGTCGGCACCTCGGGCTCGTCGTAATTTTCCACATGGTACACGACCTTGTCGCCCTTGCGGGCAACCGTTTCGGGCCCCGCGACCACCCCATTGACGGTAACGAGCCCGCGCTCCAGGTTTTCTTTCCACTGCTCGCGACTATGGTAGGTAAAGCGGTAGCAGAGACTATCGAGCAGGAGCATCCGGTCGTGTTCGGGCCGGACGACGCTCTCGAAGTACATGTCGCGGGGAGCCTTCATGACGAACGCCACTACCTCAACGTATCGCGGGCAAAGCCTTTCGGAGGTTCGCCCTCAAACACTTCGAACTTCTGCGAACCGATGACGGCGCCGTTCTTGTAGGCGACCTCCACATTGTAGCGGCCCGCAGGAATGTTCTTTTTCTTCGTGAAGCTGCGGTAGCCGGACTCGCGCCCGCCCACGATGGTCATCCTGCCCGAGGATATCTTGTCGGTAAGGCTGTACTTGCCCGTAGCGGGGTCCATATAGTACCAGCGGTATTCGAGTTCGGCCTTCAAATCAGCAGGAGCGTAGACCGACGACAGGAAATACACCTCGGAACTGTCCGTGCGGTGAACGGAGGGCAACTTGATGCCCAATGTCTGCAAGAATGTCGGGTCGTCGATATCGCAGGAATATGTCTTGCGGTCGAAGTTCTGGCACACCATCTGCTGCTTGAGCACGAGCGGGACCGGCGGGACCCAGTTCATTACATAGGCAATAACCAGGAGAGAACTGATGATTGCGGGGGCGATGAGCACGCGCTTCTTGTGGTGCGAGAGCCTCTGGATTCCCACGCAGATGAGAAACGAGACAACCGTACTCAAAAGGAACCAGATAAAGCCAATCCTGTGGACCACGTGCGGGATGGTGAAGTTCATGAACATCGTGCCCAGCAGGCAGAAAAACGCGAGGCTCACGCCGAAACTTTCATATTTCTTCTTCAGGAATTCGTTACCCACCAGAAGGGCAGCGAGGACAATCACGAGCAAGAGCGACGCAAGCGAGCCGCTGCTCTTGAAGTAGCAAACCACGAGCGCGCTGAACATGCCGCCGAACAGGAACTGCAGCATCCACGAGAAACGGTCCTTCCACACTTCGCTCCACTCGCGGTCCAAAAAGCGGTGTTCCACCACAATGGCGTTCTTGGGAACCGCCATGGATTCATACCCAATCTTGTCGGCAAGTTTCTTCGCCTCGGCGGTCGAGGCATCCGCAGCATTCTTGATTTTCGTCGCCGATGCGTCGGCCACGTTCTTGATTTTCGAGGCCACCACAGTCGTCGCGGGCTTCGCGATATTCGCCATCTTCCCCGCCACGGCTGCAAGTTTAGCGTTCGTCGGGGACGGGGCCTTCGCCTCCTGCACTGCGGGTTGACTTGCCGTAGCGGGTTTCGCCGCAGGTTTTACGGGTGTTGCCGTTTGCGGAGCCGCGGGTTTCGCCGGAGCGTTACCGCCCGTTGATGCCTTCGCCGCCATAATGCGTTCGCGGGTCCAGCCCTCCGGATGCTCCAGGTGTGCCGAAAGCAGAATCACGAGTATAAACGCACCCGTGTAGTATGCCAGCAGGAACAACAAGTCGGTATTGTCGATTTGCCGCCCGAGCGTTATGGAATCCCAGCCGAAACCGCCGAGGAAAGCAATCGCCGGGAAAAACTTCTCCACCTTCTGCACGAAGGGCTTCTGCCTCAAATTATCTACAAACTTCATTTATCCTACCCCAAATTATTCGCTATACAAGTCGTTTTCCAGAATGTAGTCGTACACCGCAGGGGCCAATCCCGCAGGCCTTACGCCCCTGTTGTAGAGCAACTCCCTGCGTATCGCAGTACTCGAGAACTTTCCCACAAAGCCTTCTTTTTCCCCAAGCCAGAACAGCGGGGCATACCCCTTAGCGAGATGCGCATCGATATCAATCTGCGGGTAGCCGCTCCTCGCAAAAACAATCAGGCTGAAGTCGCGCAACAGCAGGTGGCCGTTGTACTCCGTGCCATAAAAATGCAGGGGGTCGCGCCAGTGCGGAATATTCTCGTAACTGTCCGCCCCTACAAGCAGGCGAAAATTCACCTCGGGGTACTTTTCCGCAAGGCCCTTCAAAAACACGTAAGACCCGCGAAAATCTCCCTGCCGGATTTCTTCGTCCGAAAGCACAAAACGCGGTTCGTCGGAGGTTACAAGTTCAAGCATCGCGAAGCGGTCTTCGGGAGAGGCGTTGAGCGTCTTATCCCACCTGTCAGGGCTCGGCACAAACCACACTTCGTCGCAAAGCCCGTGCTTCAGGCAGAGCCTCGCAACCGCAACATGGTCCATGTGAACCGGATCAAACGCACCACCCATAATGGCAACATTCTTCATCGCGGAACCTTGCCCTAGTAAATGTAAGTGATGAAACCCAGGTTCATCTGCAGGCGGCTGCCCGAGATGTTCTTGTTCAAGAAGGGGTCGTAGTGGTCGAGCACCCAACGGTAGCCCACATCGGCAAAGAGCATCGTCTTCGAAAATATGCTGAAGATTGTCCCGAAACCGGCGCCCCATTCGTTCCACGAGACATCGCCCACATCGGAGAGTTCCTTTGCCCTCGAGAAATTGCCGACTACGTACAAGTCGCCAAACACGTGAACGCCCAGCTCCACGTCGAGGTTGTAATGCTCGATTTCCGTTTCGGAACCGTCTTCGCCTTCGCCATCAAAATCAAAGAATCCGTAACCTGCGCGGAAAAACGCCACGTGCGGGAACCATATCCCGAACATGGGCTCAATCTGTCTGAGGCCAACACCCCTCTCGGACCCCACGCCCGTACCCGTACCGAAGCCGAGCGCACTGCCCAAAAAGAGCGGCGTGTGAATCCCGGTCGTCTGCGATGCCTGGGAGGCGGCACCCGATGAAGCAGATGCTGCAGACGCACCCGAGGAATTCGTCTGAGCAGCGACAGTCCCGAAGCAGAACATCAGCGCGCATACAGCGCCAAGGAGAATCTTTTTCATATTGTTTCCCATGCTACAGTACCAAAACCAGGGCGATGGAAAGCCCGAGCAAAACGTTCAAGAACGAATCCGCCTTGTCCATCAGGATTCCACGCCGGCCCATATCCTCGCCACGGATTTCCATGCGGAGTTCCCGGTCCGAAAAAAAGAGCGTAAACGCAAGTTTCAAGGCTATAACGGCAGAAACCCAGTATGCAAGGCCCGAAAAATGGGCAAGAAACACATAGGCCAGCAATAACGAGAACGAAATCGCAAAATTAAACAGGCGAATTCCACGTTCGCGAGATTCGCTCACCTTCATGAGCGTCTTGATCTCGTCTGCCTTCTCGCTCAACTCGGCAGAATTTGCCACGAGCTGCGATGCACTGTAACCCATCAGCACGATGGAGGCCACCAGAGTTATTTTAGACACGACATCCATATCAACAATATAATCAATCCGAAGAATTCAGTATGCGGAGGTAGCTCCGATAACGCGCCCTGGAGAGCTTGCCCGACTCGACGGCGGCCCGCACGGCGCAGCCCGCCTCCTTCACGTGTATGCAGTTGCTGAACTTGCACGTAAAGATATCGTCCTCGAAGAATCCCGGGAAGATTTTCGCCAGGGTTTCCTTGTCCAAATCCATGAGGCCGATACCCCTGATCCCAGGCGTATCGATAACAATCCCGCCACCCGGCAAGTCGAACAGGCTCGACGAGATAGTGGTATGGCGGCCCTTGCCGTCGCGTTCGCGCACCTCGCCCGTCGCAAGCGCGGCGTGCGGCACCAGCGCGTTCACCAGCGAGGACTTGCCAACCCCGCTCATCCCGCTAAACACCGACGACTTGCCCAGAAGCTCGTTACGGAGGTCGTCGAGGCCGACCCCCGTCTTGACGCTCACGGGAATCACCTTGTCGGCGATGCTCATAAAATCGCGAATATCTTCCGAAAGGTCGCTCTCCCCGTTCGGGAGCAAATCCATCTTGGTAAGCACCAGAATGAACGGCAGGCTATTCAGGTTCGAGGCGAGCAAGAAGCGGTCCATGAACCCGTAGTTGAACTCCGGCTGGGTCACGCTCGCGACAATCACCACCTGGTCGATATTCGCGGCAAGCGTCTGCTGCTTGTAGAACGTGTCGCGCGGGCCGGGGCGCTTGAGTTCGCTCTTCCGCGGGAGCACGCGCACCACGCAGTACTTCTGCGAACCCACGCCGTCACCCGAATCCTCGCCGTCGTTCACGAGCCCGAGAAGCACACGATCGCCTACCGCCGGGAACTCGCCCAACTGCTTGGACGTTGTCGCGCGGTACATGGCTGTCACGGTCTCGGGCGCTCCACCCGGTTCGCCCGCCGCGGGAGCAGCAAGCCTCACCTCGCAGGTGCGGCGGTGCACTTCCAGCACCAGGCCCTCGACGCAGTTCTCCTCGCCAATATTTTCCACCGGGTTTTTCAGATGCTTGATTTTCGCCTTCTTGAACTCGCGGCTAAAGCGTTCCTTGGTCGGGCGGTCGTCCACAATGCCCGAATCCCACTCGCGCATCACGTCGATACGGCGCGAACGGTGTGCGCGCCTAGACGTCCTTACTTCCCGAAGTTCATCATCTTCAAGCATAGTGCGCTGTTACCGGTTCAAAAAAGCATGCCTCTAGTTCAATATGCGGGTACGGACCATCACGTCGGTGGAATCGTTCACCTTCACCGCGGGGGCGGCAAGCGTGAGGTCTATCTCCTTGCGGATTTCCTTCACCTGTTCCTTCAGGCGGGCCAGGCGTTCACCCGAAAGTTTCGGGGTTGCAATCATCGTCTTTGACAGCGGGTTTATCCACGCCCCCTGAGCATTCTTGAACCCGTAATGCAGGTGCGGCCCCGTGCTGCGGCCCGTAGAACCGACGCGCCCGATTGCCTGCCCCGGCGAAACCTTCGCACCCACGCCCACACCGCGCGCAGACAGGTGCATATACCAGCTGCTTGTGCCGTCCCTATGCCGGATGGCAATCTTGTTGCCGCTGAACTCGTCGTAACCCGAGACAATCACCTCGCCTTCCGCGACAGCATGCACGACAGTACCCGTAGGTGCGCCGTAGTCCACACCATAATGGACCTTGACCTGTCCCGTAATCGGGTGAACGCGCGAACCATAGGAACTCGTAATGCGGAGGTGTTCCAGCGGATAGCGCAGGCCGTCAAATATAAGCGCGTCGCCCGACTCGGTGTAGTGCGCATTGTAAGAACTCTTCGGGTCAGGGTCCTCATAGCGGAACGCCTCGTGGTGCCCCACGTTCCTGCCCTCAAATTCGGCATAGACGACCTTGCCCGACACCCAGATGGAATCCTGGAAATAGGAATCTTCCAACAAAATACGGAAACGGTCACCCGCGCGCGCCAGCGGGAAAGCCACCTTGCACTGCAACACGTCGCTCACCACGCCTACCATGCGGCGCGGGATGCCCACCTTCAGTAGAGTGCCATGCAATGTTGAACTATCTGCAAGTACGCCCTCGTAGACAGACTGTTTCTTTATGACCGGTTTTTCAATCAACTTATAGACATAACCACTGTCGGTATACACAACCACATGCGAAGTGATCACATTCGGCGCATAGCGGAATCGCTGTACATGACCATCAGCATCAACCGCTATATAGAACTTTTCGTTCAAGCGAAGTTTGAATTCTACGCTATCCTGCATAGAAACATACACATTGCCCAGGTCTTTCTCATATTTTTTGTTCAAACTATCGACCCCAAGCCGCCGGAGCGAATCTAGACGGTGGAACAGATGAAACGGCCCCTCACCTTTACGCACTGAATCAGAATAAATTGTGTAGGATGGGACATTCTGCATGTTTTCCACCGCTTTTTGCAGGGAATCCGCACGTTTTTCAAGAGTCTCGACTTCGCTCCGAACCTGGGAAAGCCTTTCTTCTTCGTTACAAGCCGTAAGCACCAATAACGAAATGCAAAATACCAATGAAAAAAATCTCATTAATTAACCAAGGAATGAATGTTTAACATCACACAAATTTAGAATTTTTACAGTTTCACATTGTCGTAATCAACGCAAAATCGCCGATTTTCCGCAACTTTCCGTCATTCTAAAACTGTCCGGAAAAAGCACAACATATAGCAACTTGAAATCTCACAAAAAATTTCTAATTTTAGGCCCACGATGAAAATCCTGAAAGTTTCTATCCTATGCCTTGGACTGATTCCTGCATTCACCTTTGCTGAAGGCACACCCGTCGCCGACACCCCCGTCCCGGCGGAAAGCGTGGTCGACAGTGCCGCTACTACAGGCCTCGAAGGAGAAAACGAATCTCAGGATTGTGAGCAAGAGCCCCTAGTAGAAGCATCTAGTTCCGCAACAGCTGATTCCACCCTCGGCAATTCCGCATCGGCTGTAGAATTTGTCGCCGTTGCCGAGCCCGAAGAAGAAACCGAGGAACTTGATTCGCTTGAGAACTCTAACCTTGCAGAAGGGACACTCCAGTTCCTTGATTTTAGCGGGGCTCATTTCCCGACCATTCGCGGAACAAGAATCAATTCCCCTTACGGGATCCGTAAAAACCGCCTGCACAGGGGCGTCGACCTGCACATTTCCATCGGCGATTCCATCGTAGCCGCCTACCCAGGGAAGGTGGTCGTATCCAAGTACAACCGCCGCGGTTATGGCCACTATGTCATGATTGAACACGCCAACGGCACGCGCACCCTCTACGGACACCTGAAGAAAAGACTCGTCAATGTAGGTGACATCGTCGAAGGCGGAGAACTCATCGGCTGGGGAGGCAATACAGGCCGTTCTAGCGGGCCGCACCTGCACTTCGAAATACGCTATGGCGAAGTGAATATTGACCCCGCTACCGTTTTCAACCTCGAAGAAGGGACTCTTCTCGAAAATTCAAACCAGTACTCCATCGCAATGGCTGCTGCCAGCCACAACGAAATCCAGAAGGAACTTTCGAAACACCGCTACCACAGAATCCGCCCGGGAGACACGCTTGGAAAAATTGCGCGGATGTACGGCACAACCATCGACAGACTGTGCAAGCTTAATAAAATCAAGCGAACAACGATTCTTCAAATTGGCCGCAGTCTTCAATGCTCCTAACTATTTCTCCGACGCATCCTTCATCTGCGTCACGAGAACCGGCAATTCCTTCGATATCTCTTCAGTATTGCACTGCGCATAGCTACTTATTATGCTATTGTAGTATTCATTTGCGGATTTCACCGTAAATTCAGGGATCTTCTTGCGCCAGGCATGCTTTGCGTGAAGATTTTCGGTATAATCCCGCAGAGGAATGGTGCTAAAGCCGCTCTTATCGACGTATGCGATGGAGCCTTCCATGCTTGCCTTAATCACCTCAATCCTGGTTTGGTCTCCGTCAACAGTTTTCTGCACTTCAAACTTCGCCACTCCACCAAGTAGAGTTTCTAAGTGTGCCTGGTTGGAAATAAAATTCCCCAATGACCAGAACACCAAGGCCTTATTCCCCTTTTTTGTCTTGAAAATACCAAATGGCTGAATAACGTGCGGATGAGCGCAAACCAGGATATCGGCACCCGCGTCAATAGCCTGCTCCACTCTCGAAACAGATTCCTGATCAGGCAATTTTGTATACTCGGTTCCCGTATGCATAAAGGCTACAACTACCTCTGCGTTTTTATCCGCCTCAACGACTCGTTTGAGCCACCTTCCCGCGGGATCAAACATATCCACCATATATTGGCGATTGTCTGGCATTTTCTGACCATTCAAACCATACGTGAAATTCAGGAAAGCAAACTTGATTCCGTTCTTCTCGTCATAACGGATGCTCTCCTGGTCTTCGGCTGTACCATGAATTCCAAGCACCATAATGGGCTTATCTTTCCAGAAATCAAGCGTATAATCCACGCCCTGCGCCTTGCGATCCATCGTGTGATTCGTCGCATGCGTCACGATGTCGAATCCGGCCTTCAATTCTGCGGTACCGACTTCTTCCGGCGAACCAAAAGTCGGGTACGAAGAATACTTATCGCCACGCGGAACAAAAACGGTTTCCTGATTCAGGCAAGCATAGTCAGCAGACTCGATATCCGCCTTCCAGGCAGAAAAGAAACTATCAAAAACGCAGTTCGATATATTTGCTTCACATTTTGCATATAAAGCGGAATGCATCAACACATCGCCAATGGCGAAAAAAGAGACCTTTGAAACCTGCGGTTCAGCAAAGACGGACACCGCAGAGAGCATAAGAACAGTAGCGATTTTTTTCATGTGGCAGTTCCTCTATTTAGGGACTACCGAAAGATAATAAAAAAATTATCTATTTATGGCATCATCGATTTCAGTTATCGCAGAATCGCATATTGTGGCGAGCATGCGCTCGTGCGTGCAGACCTCGGGCGAAACCCCGTGGATATTCCCTGTAGAATAGAATGACGTGCAGGCGCATTCATGCGCGTGACAGCGGAAGCGTATAGCACAACCCTTGCAGTCTTCCTTGTCGCGACTGAAGAAGTCCAGGATATCGCGGGCCACCGCTCCATTCCAGATTTGCGCTGGGTCGTCAAAGACATTGCCCAAAATATAGGGAGCATCCGGCTTGCTCGTGATAAACCGCGTGCAGGGGAAAAGGTTCCCGTTCGCGGCACAGGCGACAATGCCCTCGGCCACCTGGCAGCTGGACGTGCGGTGGCGCTGCCCAGTAAGCCTGAACTTTAACTTGTCCTGAATTATTCCAAGGTAGAAGGGGACTTTCTTGCGCTTGAGTTCGAGCCAGAATTCGGCAAGTTTCTCGTATTCTGCGGCAAGGACATCGAATTCCTCCCCCGTCCACTTGCCGTCGAAATCCACGGCGGCGGTCATGTTCCTGAACCCCTGCGCCTGTATCCAGCGGACCGCATCCGTAAGCGAGCGCATGTTGTCGCGGGTCACCACCGAAAGCACGACCGTATCGAGCTTGGTGAGCGCAGGAATATGCGGCTCAATCAGCTTGAAGGAACCCTCCCCGCCCACCTGCTTGCGGCAGATGTTATGGTGAGCCTCGGGGCCGTCGAGCGAAAGGTAAATACGGAACTTTTCACGCTTCAGATATTCGATGATATCTTCGTTCAGCAAGGTAGCGTTCGTGTTGACAGCAAAACGCAGGCGAAACTTCGGCGATGTCGTATTCGAAGTCGGCGGCCCGAGCAACACGTCTTCGCCAAATTGTTCATGCACCAAGCCTTTCGCAAGTTCCACTCCCCTGCGGATGGAATCCATGCAAAGTAACGGCTCCCCGCCAAAGAAAGTGATGTTCAAAAAACGCTGGTTCAGCGAAAGCGTGCGTTCAAAAGCAAGCCTAATCGCCGCCTCCATAATGCCACTCGACATCACTAGGCTGCGGGCCTCGTGGCTCACCTTGTAATAGCAATAGGTGCAACGAAGGTTACACCGTTCCGTTAGAGAAAGAACCAGGTTCATTGACGAAAATTACTGTTCAGGTACAACCGGGTCGCCCGCAAGCGGCACCAATTCCATAGAAGAGGAGGATGGCGGAATCGCATCACCAGAGGATGACGAACTGGAAGATTCCAGGTGCCCGGTATCAATGTTGGAGCCCGATTCCGGTTCAATATATTCCGGCGGAATTAGCTCGCCCGAAGTCACTTCAAGTGAGTCAATTTCATAGCTACTGGAAGAAAGCCTAGTCTGGGAAGAACTGGACTGTGCCACCGACGAACTGGATTCATTATACTCCCAATCGCATGGCATTTCCCCGCAAGTTGTCTGCTCGGAAGATGTGGGTTCTACAACATCGCCACTGGTAGCCGATGTCGTATCACATGCCGTCAGCGCCGCACTGGCAAGCACTGTAGCCGCCGACACCCCAAGCATCGAGGCCAGCTTCTTTTGCGTGGAAGGCGACCATTCACAGTTGCCGGAAACTTTTGCTTTTTTGATATCCATAAGTTTTTCTCCTCTACAGACAAAAATATAAACTAAAACACCCCAAAACTAACATGCAAATGCATTTTTTCGCAAGTTTCCCAAGCAAAACAGCCTATATAGAACAATTTGTTTCATAAAAAGCAAAAATCGCTTTAGAACGCAATTCGCCCAGAAACGAGCAAAAAAATCGCTTTAGAACCGAGCAAGACGCGAAACGCGAGCCGAAGCTGTATAAAACATACTGCGAGAGCTCGCGTGACAAAGTATTGCGATGTGTTATAAAGCGATTTTACACTTTTAATTCGCCGGCGTCGATGTTAGCCCAATCCGGTATCTTTTCAATCGCCGGGCGGACTTCTTCAGTCACGAACTTCACAACCTGGCCCGGAGCGCGACCCACGAACTTGCGGAGGTCGAGGATTTCCTTGAGTTTCGCTTCAGTGATGCCGAGCTTCTGGAACTTTTCGTTCTTGAGGACGCGTTCGAGCAAGTCGTTGTCCTTGCCCTGTTCCTTGACGACCTTGCCCGCTTCCATGGACATCACGCGGATTTCTTCGTGGAGTTCCTGACGGTCGCCGCCGTTCTTGACGCCTTCCATGATGATGTTTTCGGTGGCCATGAACGGGAGTTCGGCCAT
>JAEEGJ010029169.1_pt1 | contig 10909 bp, 6 predicted proteins | sample 8958761 | NCBI WGS metagenome assembly JAEEGJ01 (sample SAMN16246546, study PRJNA631951) | gut metagenome | biome: gut microbiome; feature: rumen; material: RS-attached | host: Bos | place: Iran: Karaj | collected 2018-10
TAAAGTACTTAATAATAATCGTTTAGTTTTCATAAGTAATACCTCTAGCACTATTTTAGTATTCGAACATACAAAATAAAAGCGACCTTTTGAAGGGTCGCAGTTATTTTATTTAGTGGTTAAGTTATCTATCGGCCACACCGACTGTAGCGATGTTGAAGGAACCAGTTTTAACACCGACTTGAACTGTGTGTTGTCCAGCGGTGAATTGATAGTTACCTAAGATATTGAACATATAACCAATTCTATTATCTTGTTGTGTGGCGCCGAAGCCAGCAGTCCATAAGTTTCTGGTGCTCGCGATTGTTTGGTCAACACCATCAATCTTTAATGTGAGAACAGAAGACAACTTTGTTGTATTGCTGGATTGAATTGATTGTGTGGTGCCTAAGTAGACGATGACATCTTTGCTACCAGCAGTTGTGGTCACTGTATATGTCACGGAACCATTAGATGGGACTGAATAATAGGAAGCTGGTGCTTTGAAATCGGTTGATGTGGACTTGTTAGCGGTACTTGTTAAATCGCTATCACCACTGACTTTGAAGTTAGCGGAGAAGTCGGCTTTTGGACCAATGGTCATGATGTCGATAATCTTGTCTAATTGGGCAGCTGGGCAGCCAATCATACGGAGAGCAAGATAGACTTTTTGTTGCCATGTGCTTCCTGGTAATTCTTGGAGAGCATCAATGTATTTGGCAATATCGTCACCGTTTGGGTCACTTGATTTGTGTGGATATCTTTGGTTATCGATTGGAGCGAAGTTGGAGAATAAGTAGTCTTGTAAACATTCATCAAAATCAACACCGAGTAAACCATTGATCATCATACCGGTAATACCGGTTCTATCTGTACCGATACGGCAGTGATAGAAGACTGGATAGTTACTTTCATCAGCGAGGATGTCCATAACTTGTCTAATTCTTTCGGCGTTTCTCGCTAAGTTGGAATATGGAGTTGCACCATAGTCCATGAAGCAGTTTTTAAGGGTAATGGTACTAATACCGAGGTTGTTGCTTGTACTATTAGCAACGTTAATTTCTGTTTTAATCTTTAAGACGTTCTTAAGAATGTTTTGACATTCTGAATCAATACCAGAACGGTTATCAAATTTATTACCCGCACCACGGTAGATTAAACCTTGTTTGATTTTGCCACCGGCATAAGTTGTTCTACCACCAGTATCTCTAACGTTTGGCATGTTACCAGCGTATAAGTTTCTTGGAGCTTGGCCATCAACTTTGAATGTCTTGATCGCGGATTCTTGTTTGGAACCATCTGAGAAGTTAGCGATGACTTTGAAGTAGTTATCACCAAGATATGGATTATAGAAGCTCACTGATTTAGCAGTTGTGCCTTCAACTGTAAGGCCATCAGATAAGTCTGATTTTTGACCATACACTAATTGGAATTTGCTAACTGTTTTTCCTGTAGGAGCACCGAAATTCCAGGACACAGTCACCTTATTTGGGGCTGATTTGTTGGAATTACCCATAGCATTACAAGAAGTTAAATCGTCAGCGGTAATGTGATAATACTCTTTGTTGAGATTTAAGTATTTCTTTTGGTCAGCAGTATGGATTTCTTGTGGAATTGATAATGCTGTTTCATCAAATGTGAATTCACCAGCGGTTTCTGGAATACTTGTTCCAGCATAGCTTGAACTCTTGCCAGCTTGGGAAGATGATTTGCTATTACCAGCTTGGGATGAACTTTGCTCTGATGTTTGTTGGCTATCATCTGGATTGCTGTTTGATTTTTCACTATCGCCTGATGGATTAGCGGAGCAACCAATAAGCATGCCAAGAGATAACACAAGTGAAAGGAGTCTAATTGATTTTTTCATTTCTTTATGTCCTCTTTATTCTTATGAAACTCATTTAGTATCAATGAATTTTTCATAAATAATATACAAGATGATACATAGTATCGTGAGTATTATTTTATTGATTTCGTAAGACTTTTATATGACAGGCAAAAGAAAAAGGCACCACTTTGTGGTACCTTTAACTATTATTTGTTATTTATTAGTCTTGTTTTCTTCTCTTGAAAACGAGGATGGAAGCACCTGCTGCTGCGACTAAGGCGATTAAGGATGTTGTCGCAACGATGGAACCACCACAACCTTTACTATTGTTATTTGGTTTTGGATCAACTGGTGTGACTCTTTCCATTGGAATAATGGAGATAGCACCAATATTGAGGTTATTGGCTTTACCAGTAATCACAACTTCAGTGGAACCGTGAACGATATTAACTGTGCCTAAGACAACAGCGGAGTAATATGTTCTACCATCACCTTGACCGAAACCAGCGGATGTAGATGTGACTTCATCATCAATTTCAACATCATTGCTATCAAGTGTTGCACTGATGGATTCATTAATTTTGAAGGAAGCGTTACTGCTGCTACCTAAGTAAGCAACGAGTTTGGCCTCGCCATCATAATCAGGATTGAATTCACCTGTGACTGATTGACCTTCACCTAATGTGTAGTATTTCTTTGGATGTTTTTGTGATGTTTCTGTTTTCATTTCTGTGCCTTCGGCTTCGAATGCATCAGCAAGAATGGCTTCTTGATGGTTATCATTGCCTTGAGCTTGTGTACCTTCGGTAAGGATATTGATCACAGAGTTGAGTTCACTAGCAGGAACACCAATGCTTAATAAGTAGTTATAAACTTTGTTTTGGAACTTTTCACCTGGAAAGGCTTTAAGGTCATTAACATAGTTAAGAATGTTATCTCTACCGGCTTTTTCACCAATATATCTCTTTTCTTGGATGTTACCAAAGTTAGAGAATAAGTAGTCTTGATAGATTTCATTTTCAGAAACGCCTAATAAACCAGAGATTAAGATAGCGCATAAGCCAGTTCTATCGGTACCGATACGGCAGTGATAGAAGACTGGGTAGTTATTTTCATCTGCTAAAGCATGGAAAACTTCTTTAATTGGTTCAGAGTTACGATATAAGTGATGCTTACCACTGTCGTACCACATGTTAGCGATCACGAAGTTTTGCACACCGATATAGTTGTTATTGCCACCATTATTGACGTTGATTTCTGTTTTAACGCCTAAACGGTTTAATAATTCTTCTTTACCATCATTTGTAATGGTATCTGGGACTTTAGCACGGCCATTGCCCCAACCATTTGTGGAACTTGTACGGTAGATGAGACCTTGTTTGATCTTGCCACCATCTTCGAGTGTACGACCACCACCCATATCACGGCAGTTTGTCATACCATCAATCTTGAGGTTACGTGGATAGGTTTCATCAACTTTATACATTTGAATAGCTGATTCTTCTTTTGTGCCATCCGCATAGTTAGCAATGATTTGGAAATAGTTATCACCAAGGTATGAGTTATAAACATCTAATGATGTAGCGGCTGTACCTTTGATTACATAACCATCACTTAAGTCTGCTTGTTTACCGACTTTCACATCGTATCTAGAAACTTCTTTGTTTCCCGAGAAGTTCCAGGCTAAGTTCACTGCTTCTGGATCAGATAAGTGTTGTCTGCCATCTGGGTAATTAGCTTCTGGAATAGAAACATATTCACCGTTATAGGCTAAATACTCTTTTTGTTGAGCGGTGTGGATTTCTTTTACTTGTTCTAAATTTGTTGTGACTTCAAAAGGACTAGATGGGTCCGCTAATAAACGGGCTCTAGCCATACCACCTTTAGCTTGATCTGTACAACCAATTAAAAGGAAGGCTGATGCCAAAACAAATAAAGCACTATATTTTTGTGTTTTCATATTATGTAGTACTCCTTAAATACTGACTTATATATTATAAATGAAACACGTGGGCATACAATAAACTATAAGTTTTAAGTTTTTTTCTTTTCTATTGATACTCATCATATATTTTTAATAAAATATAACCATGAATAACGAGAATTTATTAGAAAAAACACAATACGAATGGCTTTGTTTTATTTTGAAAGTCGAAAAAGAAATTAGAAAAAAAGATAAGGAACTATCTAAAATTCCTGTCGAACAATACCTTAAACTCATTAAAGGAATTAAACCAAAATATTATCGAAACGATGTTCTTTTAGATAAGAAACCAGATAGAAAAAAATCCTGCTTAACAGTTTATGAAGGAAAAGACATTGTCGTTAAAGATAGTTATAAAGGTGAAGAAGATGAACCAGATATTAGAGATAGGACTGAATACTTATACGCAACTTATGGAGACACCACTGTTAGTTATAGAGTTAAAAAGTACTATGAAGGCGCTTCATTCAGATTAACGGTCGATGGTGTTGATATTATCGTTAAAAGCACTTACGACTGGGGATGTGGTATAGATTTCTTAATTGATTTAGGTAACCACCACTTAGCGGGAAATATCGGTCACTATACTTACTCAATCAACTTTGTTAACGCTTCAATTGCTAACGAGAGAAATGCAAAGCCATCTGATATTATGTCGATATTTAGATGCACCAGAAAGAAAGCGCGTTTAGATGTCGCAGAAAAAGCCGCAATGGAAACTTTAAAAGAATTTGGCATGACTCCACCAGATCCTATGAAAAGATTTATTAAGCAAGGATATCGTACCCAAGAGCAAATCGAAGCCGAGAAAAAATAGTCCTGAGATTCAGGGCTTTTTTTATTTCATCGTTTATGCGAATAGTTTGCATAAATATTTAGTATGCATTAACATAGAGACAGATATTGAAAAATATTCGAAAATGAAAGTTCGCTTTTGAAAGGAGTTTTTATAATGAAAAAACGCAACTTTTTAATGATGGCGGCCCTTCTTTTTGGTATGACTTTAGCGGCTTGTAATAACAAGCCAGCTACATCATCGAAGGAACAAGAAAATTCTTCGAGCCAAGTAGAAAATAGCCAATCAAGTTCACAAGAACAACAATCTTCAAGCGAAGCTCAACAATCAAGTTCACAAGAACAACAAAGTTCTAGTCAACAACAAAGTTCGAGCCAGCAACAAAGTTCTAGCCAACAACAAAGTTCCAGTGAACAACAACAAACAGGTCAAATGACCGCGAACGGTATCGACATTCTTGAAGAAGGCGGTAAAGTTTACGCAAAAATCACCGGTACAATTTCTGGATTTGCTAACGCAGATGCCATGAAGATGGCCTTTGGTCTCGTTAAAGAAAGCGGTACAGACTATATCGTTGGTTCCGCTACACCAGCTGATGCAGACTACAAGTTAGTTCCAACAGTTGATGCAACTGCCGGTACATTTGAAGTCAAAGTTGACTTAAGTGAAGTCCAATGGGTTGGCGGTACATATACCGCGATGATTGGTCCTAAAGGCGCATATGCCGCTGTTGCAAGCACAGGCGGTACATATGGTACAGGTCAATCTATCGTTGGTGGTTTCAGAATTTCTGTTCGTAGCCATAACGGTACAATTGCTGCTGATGAACTTCCACCAGTCGCAATGACAATTTCTCGTATGGAAATCGTTGGTGATCAAATTTATCACGTTATCGGTGGTGCTCTTAACACAGCCGCTTTATCAAGAGATGATTTCTTAGCCAAACATCCATACGTCCAATACGAAGCCACCACTGTTGGTTGGTCCAAGAACGTTATGGGTTCATCCACAAAGACAGATTTAGTTTCTGTTGAAGTTGATGATTCAGGCAATGCTTTAATCAAGACAAACGTCACATCCTTAGGCGCCAACGGTTACAACATTAAGATTAACCTTAACGGCGACTCTGATGTTGATACAAAGATGGATGTTATTATCGACGAAACTGAACATCCAGTCGCATTCGGTATGTATGACTATGTGCCATACGCTGATAGCACAAAGTCAGACAAAGCTCACCTCTATGGTAACTGTGGCTTATTCATCAATACAGCAAATAGATATGTCAACGCTGGTGAAAAATTCGCCGACTTACAACCAGTCCAAAGCAAAGAAGGCGAAATCGCTTATGAGATGGTCGCTGCAGACTGTGTTGGTCAAAACGCTCCAAAAGCCTCAGATAAGAACACACGTTTAGGCAAAGGCAACAAGCTCACAGACGTTTGGGAAATCAATGGTATTAGATCTGGTGAATACGAAGTTTACGTTAAAGCTGCATATTCTTCAGGCAATGGTTCATCCTACTGGTCAGGCGCTCAAAACGTTGAAGCCGCTACAGATAAAGATAAAGAAAAAGGTAACAACAAGACTGGTGATGTTTACAACCCAGCAGCTCGTTACAAAGTCGGTATCGATTCTGAAGAAACAGTCGATTTAGCTTCCGATAAGACATATGCAAACTGTGGTTTAGTGGAAGCAAAAGATGATGGCGGTTGGACAAACGTTGCTATGGCAAAAGTTATGGTTCCAGAAGGCTCAACAACATTCACAATGACAAGCAATAACAATGGTTATGCTATTTGGGTCTATGCTATCCGCCTTGTTAGAGTTGGTAACTGGGCAAGACCAGCAACACCTGCTAACTTCCAAGATGGCGTTATGAGAATCGAAGCTGAAAGCTATCATGAAGCAAGTGCCGATCCAACAATCAAAACAGAAGATGGCGCTACATTCCTCGACCACATTGGCAATTGGCCACAATTCAACGCTTCCTATAAAGTCAATTTTGACGAAGCAAAACACGTCAAGGTTAAACTCCACTACGCTTGGTATTCAGGTCAATGGGGTAAATATGGTGCTGCTGAATTCACAATGGATGGCGGTTCCAAGATTCATGATGCCAATGGCGCTGAAAACCTCGCTCAAGCCGATGCGAATATGACAGGCGAATGGTTAGACACAGAATCTGTCGAATTCGATATCACAGCTGGTGAACACACCTTCAAGTTCCAAACTCCTGGTGGTTGTACAGTTAGCTGGGATTACTTCGAATTAATCGTTGTTACTCCACAACAAGCATAATTAAGACATCATAATTAAGAGGGGTGTGAGAAATCACACTCCTTTTTATTAGTTTCAAAATAAAAAAGCCCTTTTATTAAGGGCCTTTTAAACGATTGATGTTATCCTATTCGCTAACTATAGCGCTGAGTTCAAAGTATAAATCATAGAACAGGAACACGCACTCGAAGTTACCGCTTTCTTGGAAAGATATTTGATAGCGGTATACACCGTTTTCCATCGATATGAAGTTCCAGCTTATAGATTCAACTGATGTGCTTTCACTATTCATGGATAATGCATATCTAATTTGATGCACTGATGCTGGATAATCAGGATTTGTGTGGCCGTTAAATTTGGATAATTCCATCTCAATGATGTATGGTGTATTACTAACAAAGTTATAAGAACCATTTACTGAGACAACTGGAGTTTCTCCATCGGCTTGATATACACCATCAAGTTTGAGTTGTATTAACTCATATAAGTTTTGCCACACAATGGTCATACCATCGTTTCCAGTATATGAGAAGCGACCATAATCAAGTATATATTCATCACTAACGAATCCTTGTTTAAAGAGATTGATAACAAGACGGTCATCTCTCATATCGAGATAATAGTCATACATATCAACTTCTGAGATAAATTTACGGTAGAGGTATTTATTGTGGCGAACATCATAAACGTTAATAGCACGGGCTGAATCTTCATTAGATTCGAATATTAAGTCACGGTGTGCGTCTTTATTTATTTCAGAAGCATAAATCTTATTAACATTATTCAAAGAGAGAATCTCTGTTTCGTCCAAATAGAGCTTATTATCTGAAACATTGAATGTTCCTTCAAATTCTTCTAACGCAAATGATGTTACTTCTGGATTTTCAATAGCGTCGTAAACAAGTGTGTCTAATCCACCATAGATATCAAAGATTTCGTAATCAGGATTGTTTCCTAGACGTTCCTTTAGTTCGTTCATACCACATTGAATTGGTGTTGGATCAAAGAAGAATGATTCAGGATTTACCGCGTAAACTTCACCTTCGATGTTGATATTCAATAATGATTCATAATCAAGAGTGGAGTTTATGCAGCGATCAAAATTTAATGTGAGATATCTCTTGTTTGTTACATCTTTAACAACATCGAATTCTTCGATTGTTTTATGAGAAGAAAATTCGATGTATGCTGGTCCATTTGTATAAAGCGAACCCCCACCATTAGTTAAACATGAGTAGAAATAGTCACCGTTTTTCAAGATGAGTATCGTCTCATTGTCCATGATATTGGTTTTCACAGTCAGACCATAAATGTGTCCATTGCCTATTCTTTGTTCTAAAAAGGCATTATCGACAGTGTCAAATTCAAAATATAAGAAGTCCGAGAAAACATATTCCATGTCGTATGGAATTGGATAATGATATCTTCCGTATTCATCTACATAGTTTTCACGAGTTGGAGGTAAAGTTTGTTCTTCTTCACTGGTTCCATCGTTTTGTTTCATTAATCCACGTAACGGTTTCAACTGATTGTTATTGATGGCATTACTTCCGTGGAAACCAAAATATGAATAATAAGCGACCTCATCATAGCTTTTAAACACTGGTTTATAGTTATTATTGTGATTGTGGCTACTACCACCACCATTATTGCTACTGCTACGTGTACTATTTGAAGTATGGCTCTTTGCACTACCGCTTGTACTATTGCTAGTTACTGGTGCGATAGGAGCAAATTGTTTTAAAAGCACTGGAATCATAATTGCAGAAATAGCTAAAGCCGCTCCACAAGGAATAAGGAATAATGGTAATCTTCCAGTTTTTTTAGTTTTTGTCGGAATCTTGTCTAAGGATTCGATTTCTGGTAAAGATGATTCGATGAGTTCGGTGCTATTCTTTTTGATTTCTTTCTCAATCTTTTTCATTTTTATAGACTCCTTTAATCTTTTTAATCGCTTGAACGTAACGGTATTTAGCAGTCGCTACTGGGATACCCACTAGCTCGCTAACTTCTTGCCAAGAAAGACCAAATGTTAATCGATAACCAATGATCTTCTTTTCTTCTTTTGATAAATCGTAGGGAAGAAAATAGTCTAATTGGGTCGTTTGGCTTTCCACACATATTTCTTCTAAAGAATCATTACTTTGTTCGCGTGAGGACTTTTTAGCGTAGTCAATAGCTTCGTTTTTCGCCATTGCGCATAAGTAGGAATGTAAAGAAGAAGGGTCTTTAACTTCGTCTCTTTTAGAAAGTATTTTCATAAATACATTCTGATAGACATCATCACAATCCTCTTTTTGATTTACATAAGTAGAAATTATGAAATAAAGAAGGGATCGATAACTTTTGTAGACAGTAACAGTTGCCTCTTCTTCGCCTTGAAGAAATAATTTGGCGGTCTTGATGGTCACGTTCATTTTGAAAGCTGCTTTCATAAGTTAAGACGATTATAAAAAGGAAAATGTATAAAAATATTTTTAATAAGTAAATTATATAGATTTAATAAGGATTTCGTTTTAAATTCCTCCATTTGTTTCATATATAGTGTTCCGTAACAAATATGTGGAACATATGTTTTACAAAAAATAAGTATCGGCTGCTTCTAAACTTTTCATATATTTCAACGCAAAGAACAATTTAAAAAATAGAAAGAACAAGCATATATTTAATAGCGCTTTATAATGAGGCTGATTAAACGTTTGGTCATAAAAATACAAGAAAGGAAAAGTGTTTTTTTGCACTGCATAAAATAATGAAAAAGATATTTTTATTAGCGTTGCTTTTTTCATGCATTCCGCAGATAAAAGGCAATATTTCTCAGCAACCTGTTCAAAAGCCTAATTTCGTTGAGGTTCAAGAAGCAAACATTGTTAATCCGATTAATGTTGATTATGGTTCTCAATTAAAGTTAGAGGCTCTTAGAAGTACCACATCTTATAGTCTCGGTGACTATACTTATGATTCAAAATATGAAACCGATCATTTTTTGCTCTACTATAATTCATCAGTAACTTCATATAACATTGCTACTCAAGCAGGCAGCGTTTTTGAAACTGTTAGAACAAAATACGCAAACAAAGGTTTTAGATATCCAATTTTAGAAAACGGACAAAGCAAATATAGAGTTGGGTTAACTACTGATACCGGAAGTGCTTTAGGTGTTACTACATATTGGTTAGGAAATCAAACATCAGCAAGCTATATTACTATGTATTACTTAGCTGATGGCATAACAAATTCCTTCAAAGAAACAGCTGCACATGAATATATGCACGCTATTCAAAACGCATACAACATCGATATGGGATGGTTTAAAGAAGCGTGCGCAGAATGGGGAACAGCTGTTATTTCCGATACAAAAGAAAACCTTGCTTGGAAAATAAAACAATTCATCGATTCTGGTACATATTTAGGAGATGATACGGATGCTAGAGAATATGGCGCTGTTCTTTTCCCATTAGCTCTAACGAAAAAGAGTAACGGCAATACTGCGTCAATGGTAAAAGTCCTCGAAGGTTTTGCTAATATGAGCGGCAGTTTCACTGATCAAAAATTTGTCGATATCGTTAATAATGCCATGAGTCAATCCGGCTATTCAGCTAGATATCCTCAAATTCTAAACGCCATGCATAGTTATATGGTCAAACCAACTCAATGGTATAGCACTTATGGTGCCGGAACAAATTGGAGTCATACTTCTCCTTCACAAAATATCAATATTACCAGCACAAATTTTGAAGGTTCTGTTACAGGAACAATCGCAAAATCATCTGGTAAATATATTAAATTTAATGTCAATTCAGGCATTAAAGGTGACATTACTTACAGAATCGTGTTCAACAATAGTAATGGCATTTCTTCTAGATATATGACATATGCATCTAGTGGAAACGATTATTTCTATACACATCCATCAGGAACAGTTTCCAGTTCTATTCCACTCTATGGAATTAATTATTCTGGTACTGGACTTGTTTTGACAAATCCAAACGTCAATCAATCAATTTCATACACAATTTATTATTCTGTTTCTCCAAAGGCA
>JAEEGJ010029170.1_pt1 | contig 10908 bp, 9 predicted proteins | sample 8958761 | NCBI WGS metagenome assembly JAEEGJ01 (sample SAMN16246546, study PRJNA631951) | gut metagenome | biome: gut microbiome; feature: rumen; material: RS-attached | host: Bos | place: Iran: Karaj | collected 2018-10
CTATTTTCCCCCATTCAGCTTGCACAGAAACAAAACTTTTTGTAAATTTGCAGCACAATAAAATGTGCGGATCAAACATAAATCGACACAAACTATAATATGAAACGGATTATCTACCTGCTCAACGTCATGCTCATGATGACCATCATCGGTTGCACGAAGACTGGGCAAGAGAAAGATGCGGGCGACAGTCGTGCACCAGGACCCAAAGACACCATCCACACCCGGCAGGCGGCAATGAACATCTATGGCTATCAGCCAGTGAAGGCATTACAGATCATCGACGAGGCTGTCGCCGTGGGCAACCTCAGCGACTGGCAGGCCGATATGTGCAGGGCGAGAATCTATAGTGCCACCCTGATGAGAACGCAGCTCGACTCATTGCTCGGCCAGCCTGACGGTGCCAGCCTTGATACGGCGCAGGCCATCGGCGAGCGCCTGCTCAGCCACGACTCTGTCAAATCCCATCTGAAACGTCAGCAGGAGGTGCTGGAGATACTGGCTAACACCGAACGGATGCAGAACGACACGACTGGATGGCTGCAACGGTCGCGCGAATATATAGATGTCTGTCGGCAGATAGGTGCCGAGGCCGAGACCGATGCCCTGCGCACTAAGGCCGAGATCGGGGCTGCTTGTCATGCGATGGGCAGGCATCAGGAGGGCATGACGAAACTCGACAGCGTGATCACCCAACTTGAAGCCTCCTTCCATCGTGAAGAAAACCGAGGCACTTTTGACGAACTCGACGCCCTGATTATCGCCCTGAAACGGAAGATCGTCATGCTCGGTTCGCACCAAAAGTATGCCGAGACGCTGCCATTGGCCCGCCGTATCATCGAAGGACTCGATGACTACGAGGCCCACCTCGAACAGTATCACGACGGTAGCCATCGCGAACCGAAGACCGACGAGAAACGGGCAGACTACATCCGCTTCTACCATAACCAGGCTCAGAACCACATCACCGCCGCCTATACCGCATTGGGCGAGCACAACAACATGCTGGAGGCCTTCACGAAGATTGACAAGACTGTGCGCGACGCCACTGCCCTCGAGCACGAGGCGCGCTATAACGCCCTGCAGCAGCAGATGGAGGCTGAACGCCAGCGCTCCTTGGCCAACAGGTCGGAGCTGATAGCCATCGGCATCGGCATCCTCGCCCTGTTGCTTCTCGTCTTTGCCGTGGTGGTCATCGTCAAGAACAGGATTATCAGTCGCAAAAACCGCCTTCTGGCTCAGCAAATAGCCGAACACGTGACCTACAAGAAGAAATATTGGACTGAGATACGCGAACATGCACCTGCAGCCGACCCCGACGAGGACTCACTCACCGACGAGCAGCTCTTCCAGCATATCCACGATGTCATCGTGCGCGAACGCCTCTTCCTCGACCCCTCGTTCGGACGTCAGACCATCATCGACCGCTTCCAGCTGTCGAAGGAGCGCGTCGGAGCCATCTTCTCCAAGAGTTCAGAACATTCCAAGCTGAGCGGCTACGTACAGCAGCTCCGTCTGGAATATGCCGCCAAGCTGCTGATCGAACAGCCCGAGAAGAGCATCGTGCAGATAGCCTCCGACTGCGGTTTCAGCAGTCACACCTACTTCAGCGCCCGCTTCCGTCAGCACTTCGGCATGAGCCCAAGTGATTTCCGCAGTGACGTCTTAGAGCAAGAATAGCGACTTTTTGCGGATAAAGCAAGCCCAAAGCGACAAATTGCCATAAAAAATACACAGATTGATCAGCTGCTCTTTCCTCGGTAAGGTGATAGGATTCGCTTTTTGTGCTGGCATACATCATATTTTTATTTGCAAAGGTACGGAACAATTATCTGTTTTTACACTTTCTTCCATATAAATATGGTATTCTGCCCGTACATGTATTTATAGGTGATGTCGGGGATGATATTGGTGACCAGTCGCAGTCCCATGTGTTCATTATCCTGGGTGCCGATATGCTCGTCGGCCATCTTGCCAGCCTTGATGGGATCGAAGGGCTTGCCAGCATCCTTCAGCGTGACATAGATGCCCTTATCGTTGACGCAGAGATGTACGTCGAACGACTGTGTGGTGATGCGCCCCTTGGAGTGCTGGGCAATGTTGCTCATCAGCTCCTCGCAACACACGTTGATATCGAATGCAGCCGCAGCCGGCACCTTGCTATCCTTCAGGAACTGGTCGATGTCGGTGAGCGTCGCATAGACATCCTCCACATTGTAATTGACAGAGCGGTCGAAGATGGCACCCTCAGCCTCCTTCGGTATCATGGTGAGCGGCGAGATGGGCACATGGTACATATGGCTGCGGGCCGTGGTGTAGCCAATCTGGAAGAGCAGCACCAGCAGACAGCCGGCGGCAAAGCCCCACCAGAGCTCGATGCTCCCAATATGAGCAATAGACCATACGCCGACAACGAGCATGGCCGTCTGAGCCGTTGCCGTCACGACACTGGTCTTCTCGTGGCCCAGTATCTGATAGGTGCTCAGCAGGATCTGCGTCACGGCAAACGGTATCAGCATCAAGGCGAAGATACGCAGCACGCGGGTCAGTTCTACCGACATCTCGCTACCTGGCTCCACGCCGAAGAGGATACCGACAAGGCCAGGCACGTACATCAGGACAATGACGATAGCCACAAGCGAGGCAATGAAGGTCAGCGCCTGCTTGACAAGGATCTCCAGTCCTCGCAGGTCGCGCTCACCCATCAGCACGCCGCCAATGGCAAACATCGACTCGATGACACCGTCGATAAACACATAGGAAAGCAGCAACATCTGCAGACATACCGACCAGATGAAGAGGCCGTCGCTACCCAGATTCTCCAGTACGATATCATTGATCATCATGATGGTAATGGCCATCAGCGTATTGCTGACCGTAATCGGGGCGCCCTCCTTGACATTGGCAGAGAAGATGCCTGCAATGCTCTTGCCAGGCCACTTCAGGCGATAGGAGCTGCTGGGCTTGCGCAAGTAGCTGACGAGTATCAGGATATTGACGGTGAACATGGAGAGCGAACCCAGGGCTGCACCCTCTACACCCATACCCAATACGGAGATGGTGAGGAGGTCCACCAGGCCATTGACAACGGCACCTGCCACCACGGCTATCGTCACCATACGCGGGCGGCCATCGGTAGCCACAAACAGGCAGAGTCCATACGACAGCATCTGCAGCCATCCACCCATCGCATAGTGGTGGATATAGTCATAGGCCATCTCGTTCAGCTCCGGCTCTTCCGACATGGCTTCGACAATCTCGCGGCTAAACAGGCTGATGCCCAACGAGACAGCCAGTCCCAGCGTCATCACCGTCAGGATGGTGGCGGTGAAGGTGCGCGCCACCTTGTCCATATCGTTGCTGCCGATGGCATGCGCACAGATGGCGTTGGCACCGAAACAGATCAGGAAGCCCATGCAGTTGAGCATCTCAACCAATGGAAGTACCAGGTTAATAGCAGAGACAGCATCCTGCCCGACGACATGGCCGACAATCATCGAGTCGGCGGTATGTGCTAACTGTGAGGCAGCGGCTGTCAGTACCGCCGCCGTCACAAAAGTCCTTAATGCCTTAGAGACAATAAAGGAGTTTCTCTCAGTTTTTCGCATGATCATCAAATAAATCTTCGTGCAAAGGTACACATTTTACTCAAAAGCAGCAAGAAAATCTAAAAAAAATCCCCCGCTCGGTGAAGAACGGGGGATTCGTGTTATCATGAGATATGCTGATTATTCTGCCATATCGAAGGGGATAACAGAGAAGGTGAGCTTCTCGTAACCCTCGAAGTCGTCGAACTGCACCTGGAAGTTGGCATACTGGTAGTAGTTGCCACCCGTGTTGTGGGTGTCTTTCACCGAGTTGCTCTTGGCCAGGGCATTGAGAATCTTGTTGTAGATCACCTTGTCATTGTTGGTATCCTCAATCTGGATAGCCATAGAGGTGACCAGGCCACGCTCAATCTTGTAGGTGTAGTCACCTGCAGAGTAGAGCTGGAATTCATCGGTCTCAAGGATGGTCTCGAGTTCGCCGACAGCTGCCACGAGGTCATCTTTCGTCCAGTTCACATAGTTGATGGGCTCAAGGTTCTCGTCGAGCTTGATATATGTGGTGTCAACCTCACTGGTGACATTCTCTTCTTCGGCAAAAACAGCCGTGCTTGTCAGCATCATCATGCCAACAAACATCATTTTCATCATTTTGTTCATCTTTTTCATCTTTCTCTTCTCTTTTGTAACCTTTTGACGGTGCAAAGATAGCAATAATTAAGATTACCTCCAACTCTTTTTGGCAAAAAATTCAAAAAATATCCGCTTACGGCCGACTTTTTGACTAAAGTCAACCATAAGCGGTATCAAATTGTCATCCAAATCGCGAAAAACGCTATCGAACTGGTTTTATGACGTATGTAAAATCGTAGTCACGATAAGGCAGCATATACTCCTCGCGAGGCCATGCGCCCCAGGAGTTGACGCAGCCGAGTCCCATCTGGCGCTGCTGGATATGCACTTGGGTGAGCGGACGCTCCATGAGGTCGCCGCTATGACGGCCGATGACCTTATCCTTCACAGGACCGTCGTCGAGGTCTTCCGTGAGGTAGTTGAGGGCGCTGACCTCGATGGGGGCACCAGCGTAGAACTCAAGTCCCTTACCGTCGGCATTGAGCACGCGGAACCAGCGCACATCGGTGTGGTTGCCCGACTCCTGCGGACGGACATAGGGGAAGTACTCATCGGCAACCTTGGCCTCATAGACGCCAAGGAACTCGGAGTCGTGGCGATCGCAGTAGTTCTCCACCGGTCCGCGTCCATAGTACTTCACGCTGTTGTAGGCCTGTGGCATCTGGAGTTGCATGCCGTAGCGGAACATCGGGGCGACCTTGGCCTCGTCGTCGGCATCGAGTTGCTGGCGGATGATAACCTCGCCCTCAGCGGTGAGGGTGTAAGTAAGCTTGAGGGTGGCCTTGACGGCAGGCAGTTCGAAAGTAGCCTCAGCGCCATTGTCTTCGACATCCAGCTCCTTGAGTTTCATCTCAGGGCTTTTCCAGACTGCGAAGCGCTCCTGGAAGCGGGCACCGTAGTCATTATCCGTCGGGGCGCGCCAGAACTCTGGCAGGATGGAGTGACGGTCGAGCAGCATGGGCTTGCCATCGACATCGAGATAATCGATAAGTCCCGACCACTTGCCGATGGTCAGCGTGGTACCTGCGGCAGTGAGCTTGAGATAGCTGACGGTCTCCTCCTTGGTGATGCCGGGCGTCTTGACATCGTCGGAGAGGACGGGGAACTGATAAGGCTGGATGCAGAACTGCTGGCGGGCAAGCACCTGACCCTTGTCGATGAGGGGCTGTGCCTCGCGGCTGCGGAACTCGAAGTTGACGAGAATCTCGGCATCGGGATGATGTTCGAGTACACGAGCCACAGTAGCTTTGAGCTCGGCATCGGTGATGAGCTTACGCTGCTGGGGAGCGATGCCAGAGACATCGATGGTGCCACTATGACGGCGGATGGTCCATACGAGTTCGAGGTCGTCGAGGCTCTTGAAGAAGTTCTCGTTATAGACCTCAAACTGGCCTTCCTTCAGATTTTTCTCGGTGATCCATACATTCTGGTAGTAGTAGCCCACCTCGTAAGCATGGGGATTGAGACGACGATCGGGGGCAATGATACCATTGCAGTTGAAGTTGTAGTCGCTGGCGGGATAGCGTCCGTAGTCGCCACCATAGGTGAAGATCTCCTTACCCGTGATGGCACTCTTGTCGCGAAGGCCCTGATCAACGAAGTCCCAGATGTAGCCACCCTGATACTTGGGGTACTTGCGGATGATATCCCAGTACTCCTTGAAGCCACCCATCGAGTTACCCATCGCGTGGGCGTACTCACACTGGATGAGCGGACGGGGATTGTCGCCCTGGGCGTATTTCACGCAGTCTTCATAGCCCAGATACATCGGGCAGAAGATATCGGTCTTGCCGTTCTGACGAGCCTGTTCGAACTGGCAAGGACGCGTCTTGTCGTAGGCCTTCACCCAGTCGTAGGCCCGTTCGAAGTTAGGTCCGTAGCCAGCCTCGTTGCCGAGTGACCAGACGATGATGGAGGGATGGTTCTTATAGGTGATGACATTGCCTTCCTGACGCTCGATGTGCATCTTGGCGAAGGCCTCATTCTTGGCGAGTGTCTTCTCCTTGTAGCCCATACCGTGACTCTCGAGGTTAGACTCGGCGGTGAGATAGATACCGTATTCGTCGCAGAGGTCGTACCAACGTGGATCGTCGGGATAGTGGCAGGTGCGCACGGCATTGATGTTGAGCTGCTTCATGATGCGGATATCCTGGATCATACGCTCGACGCTGACGACATAGCCCCCATCAGGGTCGAGTTCGTGACGGTCGGCACCTTTGATGAGGATAGGCTGGCCATTGACCAGCAACTGGCCTCCACTGATCTCTACGTGGCGGAAGCCCACCTGCTTACGCACGACTTCCAGCACCTTATTGCCCTGCTTGAGCTGGAGTTCCAACATATATAAATAAGGTGTCTCTGCCGTCCAGGGCTTCACGTTCTCGACAGTAGCCTTCAGTCCTTCAGTCACCTTGTTGCCATCGGCATCGTAAAGCGTGGCCTCCACATCGGCCTTGCCGCCAGCGACCTTCACATCGACATCGAGCAGGCCCTTGCCGTCGGCATAGTCCTGACCTATCGTGATATCCTGGATATGCACCTTCGGCGTGGCATAGAGATAGACCTCACGAGCAATACCCGTGAAGCGCCAGAAGTCCTGGTCCTCGAGGTAGGAGCCGTCGCACCAACGCATCACCTGCATGGCGATGAGATTGCGGCCCGGCTTGAGGTACTTCGTGATGTTGAACTCTGCAGCGACCTTCGCATCCTCGGAGTAACCGACATAGCGTCCGTTGACCCACAGGAAGAGGTTGCTGGTGGCAGAGCCTACGTGGAAGAACACCTCCTGTCCCTTCCAGTCGGCAGGCAAGTCGAAGGTGCGGCGGTAAGAACCGGTATAGTTGTTGGTCTCACCGATATAGGGGGGATTGTTCTCAAAGGTGGTGCACCAAGCATAGCCCATGTTCTTATAGGTCTTGTCGCCGTAGCCGTTGATCTCGAAGAGTCCTGGCACGGGGAAATCGACCCACTTGGAGTCGTCGTACTTCAGAGCATAGAAGTCCTTCGGCGCATTCTGGTGGTCCTTGACGAAGCAGAACTTCCACGTGCCTTCCATCGAAAGATAGCGGGCAGAGGCGCTCTTGTCGCCACGGGCCTTGTCGCTGTTCTCGAAGGCAAAGAAGTGGGCGCGTCGCGGTTCACGGTTCACCTGATTCACACTGGGGTCTTTCCAGACGGGTGTCTTGTCGGCAGCAAGCATCGGCAAAGCCACGAGACAAGCAATTGATAATAGCAGTCTTCTCATATTCGTAGGATTAATGTTTTGGGTTCAGAAATATCTTGCAAAATTACACAATTCCCGGCTATCGTGCAAAAATGATGTCTTAATTGATGCTAATTCGGGGAAATTTTGTATTTTTGCCCACACAATATGAAAAGGGAAGAAAGATATGAGCGGGTACTGGCCCACTTCAGGGCGCAGATGCCGAATGTGAATACAGAACTGGAGTTCGGTAGTGTGTTCCAGTTGCTGGTGGCAGTCATCCTCAGTGCGCAGTGTACAGACAAGCGCATCAACCAAGTGACGCCAGACCTATTTCGTCGCTACCCGGATGCGAAGGCGATGGCGCAGGCAGAGCCCGAGGACGTGCTGGAATACATCAGCAGCGTCTCCTACCCCAACGCAAAAGCCGCCCATCTGGTAGCGATGGCGAGGGCATTGGTGGCGCAGCACGGCGGCGAGGTGCCTTCGGATATGAATCAGCTGCTGGATCTGCCTGGCGTCGGCAGGAAGACTGCCAATGTCGTGCAGAGCGTCGCCTTCGGCAAGGCCACGCTGGCGGTGGATACCCATGTGTATCGCGTCGCCCACAGGCTCGGTCTCGTCAGCAAACGTGCCAATACGCCCTATAAGGTGGAGCAGGAGTTGGTGAAGCACATCCCCGAGGCAGACATTCCCGATGCCCACCACTGGCTGCTGCTACACGGACGCTATGTATGTACATCAAGAAAGCCGCACTGCGAACGGTGCGACTTTGCTGATATCTGTCCTCAGGAAATCGAGGGATCGAAACTGGGATAGCCTGTTCTACTTATTTCTTGTCTTTCGGCTTGTCCTTCACCGGCATGGGCTTCGGCTTGTGATGGCCGCCCCACTGCTTGAAAGCGTTACGATGGAACTTGTCCTCGGCAAGAATGACGCGATAGACCTTCTCGGCTGGGAGCACGCTGAAGAACTTGTTGTGATAGCACTGCAGGATCTGCTTCAGCTCTATCTCCTGACAATCGCGCTTCTCGACAGCCTTCTTGAAGGAAGCCTCATCGGTAGGCTTGCACTTACGCGCCTGCTTCATCTGATTATAAATCTTGCGCTGCTTCTGCTGCATCTCCCTGTAGAGCGGGAAGAACCTCTCGGCTTCCTCGGGCGTGAGCTCTGCCTCCTTCGTGATATACTGCTCCATATCGGCCTGGAACTTCTCGGGTGAGAACTTCTGGGGATCATGCGCACGAGCCGTCGTAACGGCTAATGCAAAGGTGAGCAGACAGAATAGAATCTTCTTCATCGTTTGTTTTTAATCTATTAGTTTTCAGCTAGATATGTATATATATCCTGATTGTCAAGCATCATATAGTCGGCAGCCTCATCGAAGGTCTCATCGACAGTCTGCTCCTGCTGGGCAGCAAGCTGCGCTGCAGGCTGCGTGGCGACATTCGTGTCGGGAGCCGACTGCCACATCCACACACTGACCACAAGCACCAGAGCACAGGCTGCGGCATACAGCCACGGACGCATCCGCACCATCAGCGCAGGCTTGCGCACCTTCGGCGAGGCCTCAACAGAGACAGGCCGCTCGGGCAGCTGCTGCATCATGCGATCGGCAAAGCTGTCGAAATAGCCCTCAGGAACCTGAAACGGATTCCGCTTCCCTACTCTTTCCTCTATGTACTTTTCTTCGTTCATCGTATGTTTGACGTATGATTATCCAAATAGTTTAATCCCGCGACTTAAAAAATTCGGAAATTTTCTTCACCGCGATATGATAGGAAGCCTTTAATGACCCCTCGGAGGTGTTGAGCAGCTGACTCATGTCGCTATACTTCATCTCCTCGAAGTAGCGCAGCTGGAAGACCGTGCGCTGGACATCGGGCAGCGAGGCAACGGCTTCCTGGAGCTGGGCCTCAATCTCTGATCCGTCGAAATAGCGGTCTGCCATCAGGCTGTTAGCCACCGACGCCTCCTCGGTACTGATGGTCTGCTGCTTGTTGCGTCGCAGGAAATCCAGACTCTCGTTGATGGCGATACGTGACAGCCACGTGCTGATCTTCGCGTCGCCGTGAAAGCCGTCGAGCCCGTTCCAGGCCTTGAGGAAGGTGTTCTGCAACACGTCGTCGGCATCCTCATGTGTCAGAACGATACGACGTATCTGCCAATACAGCTGTTCACTATACAGGCGCACCACTCGCTCGAAAGCACTGCGTTGTGTCTCGGGATTCAGCAGCTGAGCAGATAAGTCACGTTCGTCTGTCAAAATTGTAAATGAGGAAAACTGTCAAGGCCGTTAGCGGACGGATATCTTACGGACCACATTGCCCACCTTGACGATATAACAACCTTTAGGGATATTCAGTTCAAATTTCTGTGCCGGACTATCAATCTGTTCCTCCATGACCTTACGTCCTGTGAGGGAGACGATCTCAAGCGTCTTGCCTTCTGCACCATTGATGTAGAGGACACCCTGCGTATAGGTAATCGTCGGTTCGATATCCTGATATTCCAATACGCCAGCCTCATAGACAGGATCAGCACTGGCCGAAACCGGTGCCACCAGCAAGAGTGCCAGAATAGCGGATATATGGAGTAACTTTCTCATCATAGACATGATAATCTGGTGCAAAAGTAGGGAATTCTCCTGAAAAATCCAAATTTTCAGAGAGAAAACTGCAGTTTGAGGGGGATTCAGACGTCAAAAACGTCCATTTCGTTCGTCAGGAACACGTTGTCGAACTCTTCTTTGGCCTGTGAGAGCAAGACCTGCTCATCGTCGTAGCGCGAGCTGTAGTGTCCGAGCAGGAGACGCCCTACTTCGGCCTCACGCGCCACCATAGCCGCCTGGCGAGCCGTAGAGTGACAGTACTTCTCCGACTGCAACAAGCGGTCGTCGCCATAGGTACTCTCGTGATAGAGTGTATTGACTCCCTTGATGAGATCCTTCAGTCGCGGCAGATAGCGCGTGTCGCTGATATAAGCATAGCTGCGCGGAGGGTCTGCAGGCTTCACAAGGCGTGCATTGGGGATGACTTCGCCATCAGGCAGCGTCCAGTCGGCACCATTCTTAATGTTCATCAGCTGACTCCTCGGAATCTGATAGGCCGACATCACATCAGGACGGATATGCGGCAATGTGGCCTTTTCACGGATGAGATAGCCGCAACAGGGCACACGGTGCTCTAGCGGCACACTCAGCACCTCGATGCTACGGTCTTCATAGACCACCCCATGAACCGTCGTATCTACCGGATGGAACACCACCTCGAAATCGAGGTCGTGGGTAAAGAAGCGGATCTGACGATCCAACTCAGCGCCCAAGGCCTCAGGAGCATGGACATGCAGACGAGCCGTGCGCCCCAGCAGCCCGAAGGTGGAGATCATGCCTATCAGACCAAAACAATGGTCGCCATGAAGATGGGTGATGAAGACATGACTCAACTTGGTAAAACGCACATGACACTTGCGCAACTGCATCTGGGTGCCCTCGGCACAATCGAGCATTAGCACCTTGTCACGCACCTC
>JAEEGJ010029171.1_pt1 | contig 10907 bp, 7 predicted proteins | sample 8958761 | NCBI WGS metagenome assembly JAEEGJ01 (sample SAMN16246546, study PRJNA631951) | gut metagenome | biome: gut microbiome; feature: rumen; material: RS-attached | host: Bos | place: Iran: Karaj | collected 2018-10
CCGCCTTCCGGCTGGCTCATCACGAAAACCAAAGGCAGGATAAGCATGTAGAAAGCCGCCTGGTGCGACGTTTGGACAGCGGTTCGAGTCCGCTCACCTCCACAAAAACCGCTTCTGAGTTATCTCGGAGATGGAAGAGCAAGCTATTCTTCAAGACGTATTCTTTGTCACCCTGTACGGTGGCATCACAATGTTGGACGTAGTGGCGGCCCTCTATCTGCTGCTGCGTCGGGGTAATGCCATCGCCCCAGAGGTAACCTCCCCTATCCGGCTGCGCAGGTGGGCTTCGGCCTTCCTGATGGCCTCTGCGGTGAGCCACGTTATTTGGCTGATATATGCCTGTCATCCTTCTTCCAAAGCCTATTTTACGGTCTGCAGCCTGGATATTCTGATCCTTATCCCCACTATGGCCGGCACCCTGCTGGCTATGCTGCAAGACCGGCGCCGCAAAGTCTGGCCCACCTTCGTGGCACTACTTCCCGTCCTTATCCTATCGGCCATTTGCATCATACAGGGTAACGAAGCTTTGTTCACGTCCATAAGTATTTATACCATCTCTTTGTATACCGTGTTCATTGTGTATTTGCTCTTTGCCGTCAGACGCTACAGGCGCTGGCTGCGGGACAACTATGCCGACCTGGAGCACAAGGAGATTTGGCAAAGCTTCCTGATACTCGCTGTGTTCCTGCTGTTTTTCATTGGCTACAGCAGCACCTCCGAAAACCCTGTTCCTCTTTTTCTTTTACAGCTGGACAGCATCTTGATTGTGGGCCTGCTACTGTGGCGCATAGAAACCCTGCAACAGTTGGGAGAACCCTCCTTGGCAGAACAGGCCGAAGAAGGGCCCAAGAATGCCGCCCCGGCCATCCCCTCCACCATAGGCCCTCTTCTCCAGAAGCACTGCGAGGAAGGACAGCTTTACCTGCAGCACGACCTCACCCTGGCCCATCTGGCCCAGAGCATTGGCACCAACCGGTATTATCTGAGCCAGCACTTTGCCCAGCAGGGCATTACCTATAACGCATACATCAACAATCTCCGCATCCGCCACTTTGTTCGCCTGTATCACGAGGCGGTAGCCAACCACCGGATTTTCACGGCACAGCAGCTGGCTCACGAGAGCGGTTTCCACAGCTATAGCACCTTTAGCGCTACGTTCAAACAGAATATGGGAACCACCGTAACAACGTGGATGCACAGCTCTTCGGAGTAGTTTAGAGTTTCAGAATTTGCAAAAAGGTTTCAGGATTTGCAAAATATGCATTCTGAAACATTATTTCGTTGTGTTTTTCAGAAAAAATAGCTAACTATGGTCATTGAACCACAGTTATGAAAAAACACAAACTAATAACCATCCTGGTAGGACTGGTTGTCGTGGCCGTTCCTGCAATGGCCGTTTTCACGGGAATGGGGTTGGACGCAACGCTTTCCAACCTCCGTCGAGAACTGTATTACGATTATTTGCGAATCGACCATTCGAGGGAAGAGATGGAGGGCAAGTACGAATTGCAGCACCAGAAAATGGTGGACATCGTCAAGAAGTGCAACGACCTCTCCCTGATGCTGTATTCCCAAAAGCAAGGATACACCTTTGACATCAGCTATGCCCTGGAGAAGGTGAGCCAGGAATACAACGACTACAATAAAAACCGCACGCCCTACGACCGCATAGTGTTCACCATGGACCTGGAGATGAAGCGGTATGCGCGCCTGATTGAGTCGCTGCGCCGTCTCCCTCCGGAACTCAGGGACGTGGAAGTGGTGCCGGACAGCCTGGCCTACCACAACGATACGCTGGACGTGCACCTGTTGCAGAACGAGAGCCTCCTGCAGCAGGAACTGGAAGAACAGGTGAAGGCCATCTTGGAATCCGATGAAGCGTTTATTCTGAGCGAAGCCGGCCAGATAGACCGCGACTCCTGCCTGCTGTACGCCTCCGAACTGCTGAAACTGTATGCCGAGAGGCGCGACCACGTTCTGGCCGACAGCACCCATTACCGGGAGGCCGAGATCCGTATGAAGGAATCGTACGAGTACGCCAGGAATTACTATGATATCCTCGAGAACAAAGTATTTGCAGAGGGACAGACTCCCTGGTTTGCCATCCTGAGAAATCCCGGTCAGTACTGGGACGAAGCCAAGGCCGCCCTGGTCGATAAATTTGGCGTCTCCTCCGCACAGATTCTGCTCAAAGAAGAGCGGGACGGCAGAAATCTGAGAGAGACCATTACCAATAACTATCAGCTGTCCAACCTGGCCAAGCTCTACTGGCTGGTCTTTTACTTTGTATTGTTTATCATTCTCTGGGCACTTTCGGCCCTGTTGCTGCTCCCCCTCTACCGCTTTGTAAAACCCATCGGAAAGCGGATAACCAGGGAACAGAAGCCCTATCTGGCCCTGCTGCTGGCCTGTGTCCTGTTTGTGGTTCTAAGCTATGAGAACGTAGATGACGACATAGCGCGCAAGGGAATGAGCATTATGCGCGCCTTCATCTGGCTGCTTATGGCCATCAACACGGCCCTGCTCATCAGACTGGAACCCTCCAAACTCAAAAGCGGCGTATTTATCTACGTGCCCACCATCTTCTCGGCCCTGTTCGTGATCAGTCTGCGCGTGCTGTTTGTGCCCAATGCCGTTTTGAATTATGTATTCCCGCCGCTGCTGCTGATCCTGACGCTGTGGCAGCTGACGGCCAATTTGCGGAGCAGCAAAAAGACAGACCAGACCGATATGGTGATTGGATGGGTTTCGCTCTTTATAACGGCCGCCGCTATGGTTACCAGCTGGGTGGGCTACATTTTCCTGGCGCTCATCATTATGGTTTGGTGGTATTTCCAGCTGGCCTTCATCCTGGCCATTGCCTCTGTCTGGAGTCTCACGCTCCAGTACAAGGACAAGCGGCTGGACAAACGGATTTCGGCCTATAAAGCCAAGACCACCTATGTAACGGGAGTGGCCAAAGACCAGCTGCAGTTCAGTGCCACCTGGTTCTATGATATGATCCGGGAGGTCATCATCCCCTGCATGGTCCTGTTTTCCATCCCTACCTGCATGAATTTGGCGCTGAACATCTTTGAGTTCAACGACTTGTACTATACCATTTTTGAGGAGCCCTTCTTCCGGCAGGGAGACTTCCGGATATCGGTCTATGACATCCTGTTCCTGACCGCGATGTTCGCCGTATTCCGCTATTTGAACAAGGTCATCCACATCACGTGGCAGACTTTCAAGTACCGCCGTTTCCTCCGCAAGTACAACCGCAAGACCGTCCAGAACAACGAGATTAACCTGGCCCTGGGCAACAGTCTTATCAGCGTGTTCATCTGGTTTGTCTATCTGGACCTCTTCGTCGTCAGGCTCAACATCCCTACCGGATCGCTGGGGCTTATAGCCGGTGGTCTTTCGGCCGGCGTGGGTCTGGCCCTCAAAGACATCATCAACAACTTCATTTACGGCATCCAGCTCATGGGCGGCCGCCTGAGGGTTGGAGACTGGATTGATTGCGACGGTGTACGTGGCAAGGTGGTGGACATCAATTACCAGACCACCCTGGTAGAAACGCTCTTTGGCACCCAGGTAGCCTTCCTGAACGCATCCCTGTTCAGCAAGAGCTTCACCAACTTGACCCGGAACAACGCCTACGAGCTCACCATTATTAAGGTGGGCGTTGCCTATGGAACCGATTTCCAGAAGGTAAGGGAGGCGCTGGAGAAAGGTCTGGAAGTGCTCAAGACCAAGGACAAGTTTGGCCGGGATATCGTGGAGCCCACCTACGGGCATTATATCCGTTTTGACGACTTCGGGGACAGTTCCGTGAATGTGGCGGTGAGACAGTATGTGCTGGTGTCTGAGCAAATTGAATACCGGTATCAGTGCAAAGAACTCATCTACAAGATACTGAATGAGAACGGCATTACCATCCCGTTCCCGCAGAGAGATGTACATATGATTAAAGACATTGATTAGTATGTTTTTCCACAGGTTTTCCATATTGTCCTGTGCGTTGGCTGCCACCGTGATACTGTCCATTTCCGGCTGCCATAATGTAGACAAGTCCTCCAATGCGGAGGCCGTCAACCTGATGGATGCGGCTTCCAAGGCAAGAGACTATGAAAGGATGCTATCCCTGGCAGACAGTCTGGGAAAGGCCGGAAAGCTTTCCAAGGGTGAGAGCAATTACTGGCAAGGCTATGCCCATTATCAGATGAGCCAGCGAGAGTTGGCAGAGTACTTCTGGCAAGAGGCCATCCGGGTCACAGAAAACTCGGAAGCCCCGGGCGACCTGGTTTATTATGCCAAATCGGCCAGCTACCTTACCAGCCAGCTCTGCCGTTACGCAGAATATGCATCGGCCCTGCATACGGCGCTCCCCATCATTAACCGCCTGGAGAAAATCCAGTGCGATACCACCAGCGATTATACCAACCTGCTCATTTTTGCCGGCGTCAGCAAGACCTCCTTTGACAAGGAAGACCCCACAGCAAACGAGATGTTGGAGAGGGCCTACCAGATGCACATTGACAACATTCAGAAGAAGGACACCAAGACAGCCTATCGTGATGCGGTGGCTGGCATTAACAACATTGCCTACATCTGGGTCTATGTGAAAGGATATGAGCAGGGTCTGTTTTGGACGAATCGTCTGGAGAATCTGCTGCAGGAATACAAAGAGAAGTTTTCCGATGACAAAAACTATATAGACAAGCAGTGGGCCCGCTATAAGTTGTACCACGCCGCCGCTTTGGAAGGCGTTGGGCAACACAAGGAGGCCGAAAACGAATACCGGGATTATCTGGAAACGGATTTTGCCCAAACCCTGGAGGGCCTTACCAATGCCAGCGAGTACTTGTCCATTGCCCATCGCTGGGAAGAGGCTGTGGCCAGCTATCGCAGCATTATGGAATACCTCCAGAAGGAGAATATGGTTTATTCACTGGACAACATCCAGCGCTATCTGCTCAAGAAGTACCGCGCCTACCAAATGCTTCATCGGCAGGATTCCATCAATCTTACGGCGCGACAAATCTGCGAGGTGCTGGATTCGGCCATCATCAATAACCGGCAGCTCGATGCCAGCGAACTGCATTCCATCCACGTGCGGGACATAGAGATTGTAGAGGCCGAAGCCCGTTCGGCCCGCCAGCGGCAGATTTATACCGCCTTAGTGGTCATTATCCTCATCATTGCCTTTACCATCTATATCATCTTCAGAAGAAGGGCCGATAAAAAGCTGCACAAGGCCCACGAGGCACTGAAGGAAGCCTATGACCAGCTGGAAGAGACCACCACCATCAAGGAGCGAATGGAGAGCGAACTGCGCATTGCCCGCGACATCCAGATGTCTATGGTCCCCTGTATGTTCCCCATCTATCCAGGGCTGGATATGTTTGCTTCTATGATGCCGGCCAGAGAGGTGGGAGGAGACCTGTACGGCTATATGCTCACAGACCACAAGCTCTATTTTTCCGTGGGAGACGTGAGCGGCAAGGGTGTGCCCGCTTCCCTGTTTATGGCGCAGGCCACCCGCCTGTTCCAGACCCTGGCCAAGCAGGGAATGACGCCTGCAGAGATTTGCACCCGCATCAACGATGCCCTTTCGGGTGAGGACAACGAGGGCAATATGTTTGTTACTATGTTCCTGGGCCTGCTGGATCTGGAGTCGGGGCACCTCTGGTTCTGCAATGCCGGTCACAATCCCCCTATTCTTGGAGACCCCGGGAAGGGCTGCGATTTCATTCAGATGCACCCCAACGCTCCCATAGGCGTATTACCGGGACTGGAGTTCCAGGGAGACGAGATTGAGAACATCAAGGGAAGGCCGCTGTTTGTCTACACCGATGGTCTCAATGAGGCCGAAAATCCCGCCCACGAGCAGTTTGGAGACGACCGCCTGCTAGCTTTCCTCAGAAGCTGCAGCTTTGAGTCGGCCCGGCAGGTAATACAGGACATCACGGCCGATATAGACAAGCACAGAAATGGGGCCGAACCCAACGACGACCTCACGATGATGTGCCTCAACATTAAATAACCACAAAGTAATTAATAACCTAAAACATAAAACCATGGGAATAAGATTTAAGAATAAATCGGACATCACCAATGTATTGATTACCGCCATCGCTGCTGTTGTATCCGTGGGCGTGATGCTTTACGGAGTATGGCATTTCGGCCTGGAGAACGCTTGGCCCGAACTGGTGCTCAACGTGTTCTACATTGCCTGTATCGTGATGATGTGGATGTACTTTTTCAACGGTCCCATCACCACCAAGCAGTTCAACTACTGGTGCACGGTCAATGTGGGCATCACGGTGCTTCTGAGGGACATCCTGTTTGCACCGCCCCTTGTCAACTATCCCCTCCACCTGAGCAGCCTGACCCTTTCGGTGCTGCTCATCATCCTGCTCACCTATTTCTATGGCCGGAAAGACTGGAAAACCTATTCCAAACGCAACCTTTGGTTGATTTTCGTCGTGGATATGCTCATTGCGGTACTCTACAACGTGGATATCCTCCTGGAGCCCACCGACGAGTATACCGTTTATATGCTCACGGAAATCTGGATCCGTCCCACCATTACCTACGGGCTGGTAGCCTGTTATGTAAAGGGAACCAAAGAGCAAATTAATCAATGAGAACCAGAATACTGTTATCCTTATTGCTGATCGTAGGCAGCCTTGGCACGGCCCGTGCGCAAAACAAGGTAGAAGCGGATCTTACCGTTGATTTCGTAAGCTCCTATGTGTGGCGCGGTTTACATCTGGGCACTCCATCCGTCCAACCCGAGCTGAGTATGGGTTGGAAGGGACTGGTGTTCTCCGTATGGGGCAACACGGGACTTGCCAATCCAATGAATGAGATAGACCTCACGCTTTCCTACACGATAGGCGGTCTCAAGCTCAGTGTTATAGACTATTGGGACGATTCGGGCGAAACCCGCTATTTCGCCTACCGCCCCCAGGAAACAGGTCATAGCTTCGAGGCGGCTGTGAGATACGACTTCGGGCCCGTAGCCATATCCTGGCAGACTTTTTTTGCCGGAGCCGACCTTCAGGAGGCCGACGGAAGACGCGCCTTCAGCTCCTATTTTGAAGTATCGGCCCCTTTCCATCTGATGGGCATTGACTGGCTGGCCAAGGCTGGCGTTGTTCCCTGGGCGTCCGACTATTATGGGACCCAGCGTTTCACTTTCCAGTCCGTTTCCTTGAAAGCCACCAAGGCCATTCCCTTTTCCGAAAGGTTCAGTTTGCCCATTTATGGCGAGCTGATAGCCTCTCCGGCCATAGGAAAACTATGGTTCGTAGCGGGATTCAGAATAAAAGCATTTTAATAACCACTTAATACTCTAAAACCATGAAAGCTGATAAGATTATCAAAAACGCGAAGATTTACACTTCTGATTCCAAGAACCCGAAGGCAACTGCACTGGTGGTAAAGGACGGAAAGTTTATATATGTTGGCGACGAAACTGGTCTTAAGGACTTTGAAGCCCCTGTCACCGACCTGGGCGGCAAGTTCATCATGCCTGGCATCATTGACAGCCACGTCCACGTGACCATTCCCGTTGCATTTGACTACGCCGACCTGGGTGTCCGCTTTGAACCCGACGGCAAGAAGGGCGCCATGGACTTTATGTCGGCCTATGTCAAGGAGCATCCCGGGCAGAAATGCTACCGCTTCCTGCTGGAACGTCACTTCCTCAAGGGTGAGGAGATTACCAAGGAAGACCTGGACGCCGTATGCCCGGACAAGGAGCTCATCCTCCTGGAAGGCGAATGCCATAGCAACTGGGTGAACTCCAAGGTCCTGGAAAGGATGGGCATCGCCGACGACACGCCGGACCCCGTCCCGGGACTGGCCTACTATGTGCGCAAGGACGGCCACGTGACAGGCAATTCGTTCGAAACCGCCAGCTGGCCCATCCTCTTTGACGGTGTGAATGACCTGACGGAAGAGCAGATCCGGGTGTCTCTCGAGCGTTGGATCGAGTATTCCAAAAAGGTGGGCGTCAGTGCAGTCTTTGACGCCGGTTTCCCGGAGCACAACCCCGTCCACGAGCGGATGTATGACATTCTTTGCAAGATGGATAAGGAAGGCAAGCTGCCCATCTACATTGACGGATCCTACGTGCTCACCCGTCCCAGCAAGATGCAGGAGGCCATCGAGGAAGTGAAGCGCTTCAACAAGAAATATAACTCTGAGCACCTGAAGGTGCACACCCTCAAGATCTTCATGGACGGCACCCTGAAGATTGAAACGGCGGCACAGGTCACGCCTTATGTGGACACGGGTGTGACGGGCACTACAGCCTTCAAGCCCGCCCAGGTGGCCGAAATCCTCAAGGCCCTCAACGAAGCCAACCTCGACCTCCACGTACATACCGTGGGCGAAGCAGCTTCCCGCGTGGTCCTGGACGGTGTGGAGCTGGCTAAGAAGGAATTGGGAGACAAGTTCCACGTGAGGGTTACCTGCGCTCACCTGGAGGTGCAGGACGATGCCGACCTTCCTCGCTTTGCCAAGCTGGGCGTATTTGCCAATTACACCCCCTGGTGGCACAACGGAGGCGGCCCGGGCGTATTGGCCCAAATGCTTGGAGAGAAGCGTTCCAGGAGCATGTACCGTTGCAAGACGGTCTGGAATTCAGGCGCCACGGTGGCCTGGTCCAGCGACAATGTGGCCGGCGGCGATTTCACCACCTGGAGCCCCTACCTGGGTATGGAGATTGGTATGACCCGCACCATTTCGGAGAAGACCAATGTCCCGGCTTACTGCATAAGCCCTATTATGAATCCTCCGGCAGAGGAGCGGATGAACATAGAAGAAATGATTATCGGCTATACCATCAACGGCGCCAAGCAGCTGGGCATCGAGGCCACCAAGGGTTCCATCGAGCCCGGTAAAGACGCCGACTTCCTGGTGTTTGACAACGATCTGATGAAGGCCGAACCCGACGGTTTTAGCCACAACATCCCGGCCGAAGTTTATATGGGCGGCAAGAAAATCAAATGATTATGAATAGCGAAATCAAATTGGCCGTAAAGTGCAATAACGGCACCTTTGTTGGCAAGGAGACGGACGAACTGATTATCTGGAAGGGCATCCCCTACGCAACGCAGCCGGTGGGAAAGCTTCGTTGGCAGAAGGCGCTTCCTGCCGCAGACGATGACGGAGTGTACGATGCCACAAAGCCCGGCCACGTCCCCATCGGCCCTCTTAACGACTCCATGGGAACAGCGGAGTTCGGCGAGGACTGCCTGGTTCTGAATATTTATTGCAATACCGGCTGCCCCGGCGGCAAAAAGCCGGTCATGGTGTGGATTCACGGTGGCGGGTTCTGCTCCGAATCCCAGGCGTCGCCCCTCTACGACCTTACAAACATCGCCAAACAGTGCCCCGACACCCTGTTTGTGTCCATCGACTACCGGCTGGGCTTCCTGGGATTCATGAACTTCGAGCGGGTTCCCGGCGGAGAGAACTTCAAGGAGGCCGGCAACCTGGGCCTGCTGGACCAGCTTGAGGCCCTCCGATGGATACAGAAAAACATCGCCGGCTTCGGCGGAGACCCCGGCAACGTGACCATTTTCGGCGAGTCGGCAGGCTCGGCCAGCGTCACCTTCCTTCCTCTCATCGAAGGAAGCGATGGGCTCTTCCGCAGAATCATCGCGCAGAGCGCCAACATTGCCTACACCGACACCATGGAGCATGGCATCCACGTCACGCAGAACTTCCTCACCGCAACGGGCTGCCAGAGTATGGACGAGCTGATGCAACTCACCACCGAACAGCTCGTCGAAGCCACCCTGAACGCTGGTATGATTGACAAGAACAGCCTTCTTGGATTTGCCAACTTCCCGCTCCTGGACGGCGTTACGCTGCCGGAGGACCGGGCGGTCCTGTACGAGATGTGGGGAGACGAGAAGCGAGCCAAGATTGATCTGATGCTTGGGTCCAACCAGGACGAAATCCGGTACTTCGTTCCGTCCGAGGGAGGCGAAGAAGGCTTTGCGGATACGCTGAGGTGGATTGCGAAGCGGGATCGTGCGCTGCTGAACGACCAGGAAAAGGCTATGTACGACAAGTTCATGGCTACGATGGCCGGCGAAAGCGAACTGAAAAAGCTGGAGCAATACTGCAACGACATCAACTTCCGCGCAGGCAATACCGATATGGCCATCCGGCACGCTGCCGCCGGCGGCAACACATACATGTATTTCGTCAGAAAGCCGGTGACTACCCCTTATCTTGGCGCAATACACGCGGCCGAGCTTCCGTATCTGTTCGACAATCCCTTGTCGGATCCGATGGGAAGCGGAGAGATTGTTAGCACCGAAGACTGCGAGTTCCGCCATGTCGTCAAGGAGATGTGGACCAATTTCGCACGTACGGGCAACCCTTCCACCGACAAATACCAGTGGAAGATGTTCTCGGGCAACGACCGCCAGACGATGGTCTTCGACGATGCCATCGGCCTGCAGAAGGATATTTTCGGAAGACGGGAAGACCTGATGATGTCCTGGGCCAAGCGCCTTGGAAACGGGTCTTCCAAACGAGTCTGCTAACGCAGGCTTCTGTATGAAAGGGATTAATGATATGGATAAAAAGAATATTGCTGACCTCGTGGTCTATGGGAAGATTTTTACTTCCGATAATAATCAGATTGTAGAAGCCTTTGCCGTGAAGGACGGCAAGTACGTGTATGTGGGCGACAAGAAAGGCGCCGGAGCGTATATTGAGGCTGGCAAAACTCAGGTGGTGGATTATACCGGCAAAGGCCTTGTAATGCCCTCCTGCGGCAACGGACACGCCCACTATTCAATAGGCGTTGCTCTGCCCATCGTAGGAACTATAGCCATTGGCGCCACGCCCGACCAGTTCCTGAACGAACTCGTTCCCGCCGCCGTCAAGAAGGC
>JAEEGJ010029172.1_pt1 | contig 10907 bp, 6 predicted proteins | sample 8958761 | NCBI WGS metagenome assembly JAEEGJ01 (sample SAMN16246546, study PRJNA631951) | gut metagenome | biome: gut microbiome; feature: rumen; material: RS-attached | host: Bos | place: Iran: Karaj | collected 2018-10
TGGGCTGACAGTTTGTCGGTGAACTTCCCGCCGACGGTGGCATAGATACCATGGGTCTGTTGGTTGTAGTCGAAATGGGTCGACGAGACCGAATCGTAGTATCTGTCCAGTTGGTGCGTCACCTTATCGTATTCTGTTCGATGGTAGATGGCGTTTTGGTTGGGCCAGTCAAGACGGCCCTCGTAGCCCGTCTCCAGTTTCCATTTTTCGGCAAAGGGGTGTACGTAGTTCACCTTTATGTTCAGGGCCTGATGATGGTTTTCTGTCTCTGTCTCGCGCAGATAGTAGTTGTCCCATATGGGATTCCAATTCATCCCGTTCCGAATGGCCAGGGTGTCATAGTATAGCTGTTCCTGGAATCCGTTGCCTTTTACATTCCGCATGGAGAAAGAGGCATCGGCTGTCAGCTCTCGGTCTTTCTGCTCAAACTTCTTCACATAGCTGAGGTTGAACACATGGTTGAAATTCATGTTGTTGTTTGTGTCAACCTGGTGGTAGTCCATCAGCCCGTTGTACATCAAATCTTTCGAGAAGATATCGCTTGTCCTTAATCGTTTACCGCCGCGCAGCTGATAGGAGAAAAGCAGGCTGTTCTTGTCATTGAAATAGTACTCGCCGCCCACTTTCATGCTGCCCATGTAGTTTCTTCTCAGACCGTATTCATCCATGGAGTCGTGCGAATAGGGCACGCTGTCCCTCATCCGCTCAATCATCGAGTGGCCGTGGCTGCCCCGGCTCCGCATACCGCCGTCCAGGGTGAAGAAGATATTGTATTTCTCCGTGGTATAGTTGAGGCTGATACTTCCCATGGTGGTGGGGATGAGCTTGGGCAGCTTGTCGGGAACCACAAAAGGCAGCGGGCCGCCAAAGTTCAGGTTCGCCACGCCGTTCAGTCCAAGAGCTCCCGAGGTCTTTTCTTTCAACTTGATGTTGATGATGCCCGACATCCCTTCCGGGTCGTATTTGGCCGAGGGATTAGTGATAACCTCCACACTCTCCACAGAGCTGGCGGGTATCTGCTCCAGCAGGGTCTCCAAGTCATTTCCCATCATCTCGTAGGGTCGTCCGTTGATAAGAACTTTTACGCTTGACGAACCGCGCAACGACACATTGCCGTCGTTGTCTACCGACACACTCGGCACACTTTCCAGCACATCGGTTGCCGTTCCGCCACTGGTCACCAAGTTCTTGTCGACATTTACTACCCTTTTGTCCAGTTGGTACTCAACCATTGTCCGCTGTGCCGTTACTTGCACCTCTTCCATCATCCTTGCGCTGGGCACGATTTGTATTTTTCCGAGATTCACCGTATTGTGTTTCTCGTTCAGCGTCACGTGGTGGGGATGGAAATAGGTCTGATATCCCATAAACGATATTCTTACTATATAAGTGCCATAGTTAGCCTTGGTCGTGAACGACCCGTTGGCCTCGGTCACCGTGCCTGTCACCAACGACGAGTCCTTTACCTTCAAGATGGCCACCGTGGCGTATTCAATGGGGTGCCCTGTTTTGCTGTCGTACACCCGTCCGCTAATTGTTCCCTGTGCCATAGCCGTGCAAGCCATTCCGGCCATGCAGCACATCCATAATATCAGTCTCTTAATCATGTATAAACTGGGTATGCTATATTTCAATAATCAACCATTGTGCGTGCTCAGTACTGTGCTATTCCGTCTTGGGCTGCCGCACGTAGTGGGGCATCTCGAAGGGGATGGGCAGCGAGAACTCTATCAGTCCGCCGAACTCCTCACCGTCGTACCAGGGCACTTGGTAAATCAATTTCTTTTTACCGTTCTTCTCAATGGTGTAGGCATTCAGTTTTTCGTTCTCAAGCAAGTCTTTCAATATTGCTGCCGCACGGGGAGGGTGGCAGTCGAAAAGATTGTTGCCGATTATCTTATTGCCATGGCTATTCACATCGGCCGAACATTGGTTCATGTCCAGTATATTGCCGTCCTTGTCGCACACCGTGATGGCCATTCCCTTTAATCCTTCAAAATATTTATCCATTTTTTGATTAATGATTGAAACAATATATCTTCTTGTCTATAAACGAAGATTATTGGCTATGGACAACCCCAGGGGGTCTGTATGTCCGTAGCCAATAACCTTCTGTAAAATCTTTTTACTTAGCGTTGATGGCGGCCAAAGCAATGCTGTACAACTTTGTCTTGGCGCTGTCGCCACGGCTGGTCAGGATGCATGGAACCTTGGCACCCACCACCATGCAAGCCAGTTCGGCACCGCCGAATTTGGTGCAGCATTTGTAGAACACGTTGCCGCTCTCGATGTTGGGGAACAGCAGGCAGTCGGCATTGCCAGCCACTTCGCCAGCCACTTTCTTGGTCTTGGCACTCTCGGCATCAATAGCCACATCCAAAGCCAAGGGACCGTCAATAACAGCACCCTTTATCTGGCCGCGGTCGCCCATCTTGCTGATGATGGCAGCCTCGACGCAGGCGGGCATACCCGTCGACACCTGTTCGGTGGCGGCAATCAGTGCCACCTTCGGTTTCTCAATCTCGAGATTCTTGGCAGTGCTGATAAGGTAGCTCAGTATCTGCTGTTTCTGTTTCATGTCGGGAGCGGGGACAATGGCCACGTCACTGCACACCAGCAGCTTGTGGTAGCGCGGAATCTCAAACACGGCCATGTGGGTCAGCATGTCGTTCTTCTTGCCGGGCATCAGGCCGGTCTCCTTGTTCAGGATGGCACGCATATACTTGTCGGTCGAGAGCAGACCCTTCATCAGGATGTCGCCCTTGCCTTCGCGAATCAGTCCTACGGCTTTCACACCGGCCTTGTTCTCATCGGCTTCCTGTACCAGCTCGAACTTGTCGGGATTGATACCCTCGGCGGCGCAGATTTTCTTGATGGTCTCGATGTCGCCCACCAAGGTGGCGTCCACAATACCTTTATCCACGGCAGCACTTACGGCGCATACAGTATGGTCGTCGTTGGCATAAGCGGCCACCAGTCTTTTCTTACCTTTGGTCTTAACCAGTTCCAGAAGATCGTCTAATTTTGTAATCATCTTGTTATTAGTTTATTAATAATTTAACAATGGGGTTTTGGTTTCTTCAACCGCCTGCAAAGTTACAAAAAAACTTTCACATACGAAAGTTTTTCGTAACTTTGCAAACGCTATGCCCTTCGTTGAAAACTTACGCAACTATCGGAGCCTGTCCATTGTAGGCCTTGAAAAAAACACTGGCAAAACAGTCTGTCTTAATTATATTCTTGGCCGGTTGAACCATCTGGGGGTCTCCACAGCCGTCACCTCCATCGGTGTCGACGGTGAGCAGGTAGACTCCGTTTACGCCACCGCCAAGCCCGAAATCACCCTCTACGAGGGCATGCAGTTTATCACCTCCCACAAACACTACCTCCAGCGGCGGCTGGTCTCCAACATCCTGTCTGTCGACGAGCGGCGCACTGCCCTTGGTCAATTGGTTACCGCCCAGGTGCTCTGTCAGGGTCGCATCCTCCTTTCAGGAGCCGCCACCACAGGACTCCTCCGTCAACAGATTTCCCAGTTCCGTCATAGCGGAGTGCAGCTTACCATTGTCGACGGAGCTCTCTCTCGTCTTAGCTTGGCCTCGCCCACCGTCACCGACGCCATGATTCTGGCCACGGGTGCTGCTGTCTCCCCCAACCTCCAACAGCTCATCTCCCGCACCCGTTTTGTTTATCGGCTTATCAATCTTCCCGAAGTCTCCGAGGTGTTGCGTTCCAAACTCTCTGCTGTTGACAACGGTCTTTGGATTGTCGACAGTGATGACAATGTCCACGATCTCGGCATACAGTCTGTCTTCCTGCTCGGTCCTGAAAGCAAAAGCCTTTTTGCCCAAGGTAATACACTCTTTGTTTCGGGTGCCGTTAGCAATCGGTTGCTCAAGTTCCTCTCTGTGCAGCCCAACATTAAGGACATTGTCCTCATTGTCCGCGATTTTACCAAACTCTTCATAACTCCCGACGCTTACGCTGACTTCACCCGCAAGGGCGGAACCATGCGGGTTCTGCAACGCTCGCATCTTATGGCTGTCTGCCTTAATCCCACCTCCCCTCAAGGCTACACACTCAATTCAGCTGAGGCTTGCCGACAACTTTCCGATGCACTGCAGTGTCCGGTATACGATATAGTGCAGTATGGCCGTGCCAACTGCCAGTAAAGGTGGATTTCTATACGTTTTTTTTTCCTAAAACAATGCTGTATCTGGTATTCGGAACCGCAGTTTCCGCACTTCTTTATTTCTATTTTAGTTTATGTCAGATAACAAAATATAAAATAAAGGTAAAATGTATAATGGATAAATGACGAAGTTACAGCCCCCTTGGTATTAAGTTCGTCAGGATTTGGGCTAAAACAACTAAGGACAAATAGGGGCGTGTTGTTTTTTGACCTATTTGTCCTTAGTTGACTTCATGCTTAGCAGTGGCTATGTTAGACAGGTTTTACAACCTATTTGAGGCTCTGCTGTTGTGCTGATGCCGAAGGGGTTATTGCACTACAAACCGTGTGGTGGTGGTACCGCGTGGCGAAGTGTGTTGCAGCAGGTAGACACCTTGGGGCAGGGTGCTCACGTCGACAGCGGTTTGGGTGGATGAGGTACAGCGTTGCATAATCTGTCGGCCTGTAGCATCGAAGAGGGTGAGGGTACCGTTGGGTTCGGGCAGGGTGACAGAAATCAATTGTCGGGCAGGGTTGGGGTGTACACTCAAAGCAGTGTTAGCTACGTCGCCAATACCCAGGGGGTTCTCCCATATACGTAGGCCGTGTAGATTGAACACTCCACCTCCAGTGCCTTCTTGGCGTCGCATACGTAGGGCAATACGTATAGGGTTGCCTTGGTAGTGTTTGGATAGTTTGATGGAATGGGTGACGATGGAGTTGAGGTCATTGTTCGTTGTCAGGGTGTCGATGGCGGTGAAGTCGGCACTGTCGAGTCCGCCTTGCGAGAGTTCAACCGTGATAAGGCAGTCTTCTGGCGTGATATGTCTGATATCAAGCCATATATTCTGGTCGCGGGTAAGGTCGATGAGGGGTGAGACATACCAGTCGTCAACCCCTTTGGAGAGATAAATGGAGAGATATTCAGTAGAAAACAAAAAGCCAATTTTATCGCTACGATAAAACCATTGCCAACAGGCACGTAGCATGACATCCTGTTGGTCGAAATTGATGACGTAAGGGAAGGAGCTGACAGGACTGTTGCAGTCGGTGATGAGTACCGTGTCGTTCACAGTCACACTGCCATAGGGATTCGAGACATGAACACTAACAGGATGAAACCCAACGGTGTTCCATACGATATAGGCAGAGTCGGAAACCACGCTTGTGGCATCGGCATCGCCAAAATCCCATTCCACAGTACTGGAGGTGGAGTGAAGGATTTCCACCATGATGGTGTCGCCGATGTCGCCTTTTTCAGGGGCGACAAGGAATGCGGTGGGAGTGAGGTTGGGGTTGACGACAGAGTCGGCAGACGTGATGCATCGGATAAACCAGCTGATTGACGTGTCATCAACAGACGAATTGGGCATTAATTGGTTGAGGTGTTTCCATGTGGCACCATTGTCGGTCGAAATCCAGTTGCCATCGGTAACACCTAAATTCGGGGTTCCCATATAGTTGATACCTTCTTTAGCCATTCGAACTGTAATCCAGAGGTTGTTGTTGGTGTCGATGGGCACGGGAGTTTCGAGTTCGGCGCGGTACCAACGTAGACTGCCGCTTGGCACAGAGATTGGCTGGGTGTAAACAACAGGGCCGGGAGCATCGTCGCCTCCACGATGGATATAGACGACAAAATCGCCGTTATAGTGATAGAGCTCGATGGCACTGATGTATTTGTGACCTGCTAAAAAGGTAGCGGGCAGTTTAATTCCTATCCGGTCTGAGTCTTCGAGTGAAAAAGTGCCACGGAACGAGGTATTGGTCCCGGTATATGAAAGCACATTCTCCTCTTCGTCAATAATATGGTTGAAATAGGCGGTAAGGTTGATGTCGTGGGCAAGGAGAGGATAGGGGTTGACGGATGACCCGTTGCTCCACTGCATAAAGCGGTAGTTGTGGGTGGCCTGGGCATTGAGCAATACGGTGTCGCGATAGGGGTACACTCCGCCGCCGGTTACAGTCCCTTTCGTGGTGTCGGAACTGGTGGCGTTGACGGTGCAGGTGATGTTGCTGCCGAAGAGGGTGTCGGGCTCGATGCCGATAATGATACTCTGGTAATCATGATAGTTGGTTCCTGCCGGATTCAGCCTTGAAAGGGAGAAATAGCCGTCCTCATCGCCACTCCAACCCCAGTTGAAATGGAAGTAGCCGTTGGTGTCGTAGCCGTCGCAGACAAACTCGTGTCCCTCGGCTGTGTTCGCTCCTGCAAATAGCACAGGACGGCGATGGTCTATTTCGTTTTTAATCAGTGCTGTCCACTCGTCGGCTGTACAATCGGTGCGTCTTACGCCTGTCAGTGCAGGGCTGTATTTGAAATAGGTGCGGAGGGCATTCTCGGGACAGGGGAAGTTGAGACCGTGGTTGAACATGATATTGTCTCTAATTCCACTTGAATAGATGCCATACTCCATTTCAACAGCCACGCCACAATGGTACATCAATGTTGCCACGGCAGTGATTTGGTCTGTACTGCTGGAGGAGGAGAGGGCGTTGGGCATGTTGTCCCAGTCGTAAGTGGTGGCATCAAAATTAACACTCAGCGTGTCATTGTCGGTTGTGATGTAGCTGTGCTGGCCAACTCCCGTGGCAGGCCAGTTCCAATACTTCATCACCTGAGCCATGGCGGTGGCAATGCAGCCTGTCAGCGTCAAATTCCCGTGTTGTCGGGGGCAAAGGCTGTTATAGTAAGGCGATTGGTCCCATGTGGTGGTCAGTAGCGGCCCCACGATGGAATCGTAGCCTTCGATGCCTGACTTGGGTGAGCCTTGCTCCGTCCAGCCGCTGTGGACTGGCAAGGTGGCATCCTCCATGGCGGAGCGTACCTGTCGGTCGTAGCAGTCAAGCCAAGAGGCAAAATTCGACGGCATGTTGTCCACATTGAGATTGGATTGCAACGAATAGCCCAGGATGGGTTGAACATGGTTGTCGGCACTGACAATAACGAAGCCCCCCCCGTCGATGGAAAAGAGGTAGAGGTTATCGTAGGGGGATTTGAGCAACTGTAGTTGCGAGTCGCTTTTAAGTTGCAAAAACGACGTCGCCTTGGCTGCGGCAACGTCTTTTGAAACAGATTGAGCATTGGCAGCAATGCAGACTGTTAGTGCAAATGTGATAATTAATAAATGTTTACGCATATAATTATAATATGTTTTTATTTGAAATACAAAATATAGTAAAAAAGCAATATGCGGGATGGTAATAAAGAAGGTGTCATAGAACTGTTGGGGTTAGTGTTTTTAGTCCGAAGATGATCTCATTTTTTTTATTTGTGTTCGATAAAACGTGCCAACGGCACATTACATCAAGTTCGCATCCCAGTAAAATATAAGTATTTGTACGACAATGAAAAACGATTATCTAAACGCCAATAATTCTTTATTTTATCAGTGCAAAAATACACTTTTTTTTCGATTATCTACATAAATTTGCCAATTAAACAAGGAATTGAAAAAAAAGAAACATAAGAATTTCTAATAGAAAGGCAGTATTTTTGCAACAGAAAACAGCAATGATTTATTATCCTAAATCGGTCATTAGGAGAATAGCAATCCTTTTTTAATCGAAAAGCCCTTCTCGCACTGACCTTGGCTCGCTCTTTCACCCACCCTTCGACCTCCGTTCTACCTCAGTTCTCCTTCTGAAATGGGAGAACGATGGGAGAACGATGGGAGAACTGAGTACTAAGGAGCGTAGGAAGAACAGCTGTGCCTATATCGGTCACTGGGACGGAAAACAGGACGTAATGGACAAAATTAATGGTCGAACCAACTCAAAAGCGTGATTTTATCGTTACTTTGACAAAGTCAAAGGTCATGAACAAAAAAATGCTTTTACTGTGGGAGCGACAAAGTCCAGAAATATGGACATGTGAATGGTGTGCAAAGATACCGTTGCTGGTGTTGTGGGAAACAATTTCTTGGTGGCAAGCGCATAGATACAGCTACAATATGGCGAGAATATTCAGAGTTAAAACAGACATATGGGCAGTTGGCTGAGAAATACGGCTGCTCGCCACGCACAATCAAACGAAAACTCGACGCATATATACCGCCCAAAGGCATGTCATCACCAGGGCGGGCTGTGGTGGTGATGGACACCACATACTGGGGACGCAAGTATGGAGTGATGCTTTTCAAGGATGCCCTTACTGGACGGGATTTGCTTTGGTATTTCGTGAAGTCCGAGACCAACGCCCTATATGCCCAAGGCATAGCCGAATTGGAGGGTATGGGGTATGTGATACCGGCGGTGGTGTTTGATGGTCGGAAAGGTCTTCCGGCGATGTTCCCCGACAAGAAAGTGCAACTGTGCCAGTTCCATCAGCAGAAGACCGTGCGCAAGTATCTCACAAAGCATCCGAAGACGGAGGCTGCCATTGAGCTGAAAGCGATTGTGGATATGCTCACCAATACCGACAAGGAGTCCTTCGTGGGGATGTTTGACAAATGGTGTGAGAAATGGGACGGCTACCTAAAGGAGAGGACAACCGATACCGAAACAGGCAAAAGTCATTACACCCACAAAAGGTTGCGCAGCGCATACCTGAGCATCAAGCGGAACCTGCCGCTGCTGTTCACCTGGTACGACTACATCGAAATGGGGATACCCAACACGACCAACCTCATCGACGGGCACTTCTCCCATCTCAAGCGGATGCTCCGCAATCACAACGGAATGACACGGGAACGTCGCGAAAAGCTCGTCATTGGGTTTTTTGAGGCATCAAGAGGCAAATCCCAATAACAAAAGGCCACCCCATAGGGCAGCCTTGTCATTGGTGTTTTGCTCGTCGACTATTCCTTGAGGAGTTGCTCCCCAGCAGAGCTCCTCTCCGCTTCATCGACGGTGCAAAATTAAGAACTATTTTCCATATGGCAAAATTTCGAATGAAATTCGACCATTAATTTTGTCCATTAGAGAGCATGTCCGCTAAAAAACCATTAATTTTGTCCATTACACCCATTTTTCATGAACCCACGCTGGAGCCAACCCTGTTTCTTCTTCGAACTCTTTCGCGTAGTCGAATTGGCAGGGGATGACTTCAACACCTTCATAGTCCATAAAGCCGTACTTGCCGTCGCGACTCACCAAACTTAACTCCCCTTCTTCGTATGGCAAGATGTGGGAGGTGTCATACAGGGGTTCAATAATCCATCGTCCACTCTCGTCTATCACCCCGCATTTCCCCTTCATCGTAGCTGAGGCCCGCCCGCGCTCATCAAAACCATATATCTGGTCGAAGGTGGGTGGAACCACAATATTCCCCTCACCATCTTTTATTCCCCAAAACCTTCCTATCATGGGGTAGTATGCTGGATTGGGCATATCCTCTGGCTCAGAATAGTCCGCCCTGTTGCCGTGGCGGTCAATATAATAGTCTTTTCCATTTCCGCTGACATGACAAAGGCCTGTCGATTCTTCAAGTCCCCAAAGCAGCTGCACGAACTTTGGCTCAATGGCAAATCTCCCTTTGTTATCAATGCATCCGTAGCGGTTTCTTGTGCACACCACAGCCAGCCCTGAGCGGTCTTCGAAGTCATCTGCCCAATGGTATTGTGGTTCTATTACCCATTCCCCCTGCGGATTGATATATCCATATCGACCGTCAATTTCGGCAGGAGCAAGGCAGAAACCGTTATCAAACGAACCGATACTGTCAAACTTGGGTTCGCACACCCACCTCTCCTCGCGGTCTATCACACCCCAGAGTCCATCTTTCCTCGCCGTCGCAATGCCGTGTCTGGCACTAAAGACATTCAAGTCATCAAATCGGGGCTCTATCATCCAGTGTCCTGTCATGTCCAAAACACCATATTTCTCATCGTCACCATTTGGCACGCTCGCCACAATATGCCCTATGCCATACTTCGGCTCATCCTTCAACTGAGGCTCCAGCACAATGCGGTTGGTAAGGTCAATAAAGCCATATAAACTTGTCTCTGGATCCTGTACGAGAATCAGCCCATCGTAGAGATAGCTTGTATCCATCCATTCCCACCGGGGTTGGATGACCCAGTTGCCTCCTAGGTCAACACATCCCAACAGACCGTTTCTCTCGGCTCGCAGCATCTTTTCATGCGCACTGCTGTATATGATATCAAAATACAGACCCTCGAAACGGGGTTCAAACACCCAATTCCCATTTCTGTCGATTAGTCCCCATTTACCTTCCAACTCAACAGGAGCTACATGGTAATCCTTGTTGAAACAATGAGCGTTATCATATTGTGGCTGCAACACATATTCTCCCTTCGTGTTGATGTAGCCCCATTTGCCACTTCTGCCATCTTTTACGTTTGCCAAACCATTGACAAACATACCAGCCTGTTCGTAACAAGTATCAAACAGCCTATGCTTGTCAACATCGATATATCCCTGTCGTGCGAATATTTTCAGTTCCTTGCTCATATCTAAGGTTGAAGGCTTTTGTCCTGTTCTTCCCAAATTCTCTTGTATAAGCTTTTGCTCGAAAAGAGTGGTCGGGTATGATTTGAGTTGCATTTAGGACATGAAACAGGCTGAGAAAAAACAGTTGCACCGTATTCGATGTCCAATCCTACGAATATCTTTTTGCAGTTATCGCAAACGAATGGCATTATTCCGCGTATCATGATATAATTAGATTAGTTCTAACAACTCACATTCAACATGACGTGGGTCGATAATTCCAACTACCATGCATTTCACCTTTCTGCCTCGAAGTTCTTGTTCGAGAGTGGCAGCTCTGTTG
>JAEEGJ010029174.1_pt1 | contig 10907 bp, 6 predicted proteins | sample 8958761 | NCBI WGS metagenome assembly JAEEGJ01 (sample SAMN16246546, study PRJNA631951) | gut metagenome | biome: gut microbiome; feature: rumen; material: RS-attached | host: Bos | place: Iran: Karaj | collected 2018-10
CCCAGTGCCTTTATGACCTGAAAAGTTGCAATGGTAACCGTCATTCCCGGTACCTACAAGATAAACGACATCACCTATATGTCTCTTTTATCGGATTTTAACGAAAACAGCAACAACAGCTATTAATTCCAGCGGCAGAACGAGCAGATTTTTGAGCAGATCATGACCTACAAGGACGAGGTTAACTCCTGCTATATTTTTAATACAAAAGGAGAGGGCGATTACAAGGTAAACATACTTCAGCCGGTGGTGGAAAATGCCATCTATCACGGGATGCGCACGGTCAGGACAGGGGGAATCATCAGGGTGAGCGCCTCCAAATCCGCAAGAAACACCCTGGAAATAAGAGTATCCGATAACGGAAGCGGAATTCCAAATGACAAGCTCATTACGCTCAATGACTATATAAATGAGAAAAATGACAGTTTCGACAGCATTGGTCTTCGAAACGTAAATAGAAGAGTCCATCTCTTCTGTAAAGATGAGAAAGGCTCTTCTAATGTAGGTGTATTTGTTGAAAGCGGTATTGAAGGCGGAACAGTCGTCATTATCAGGATAAGTTGCTGATCTTCAAATAAACCATCACTTAACCGTGCGATTACCCGCAAGTACTTCTCTGTAATCTTCGAGATTCTTACGTAAAAGTTTACTCCCTTTTTGTAGTCCTCCTTTTTTAGTCGTTTGCTTGTTAGTTGCTAAAAGCTGTCATAGTTCAAAAGCCCCTGTTCTTCATATTTGATAATGTACTCGCCAACCACTCTGTCAGAAAAATCCTTAACTTCTCCCAGCATCTGCTGATAGTTATCCAAAGTCATTTCGTATTCTCCGGCAAGGATTTCATCCAGCATAAGCCTGTTTATATCCTGTGAAAAGTGGATGGAATCCATATACAGATCAAGATTTGTGGCAATCTCTTCCTGAGCCTGGAAGCAGAATATTCTGACATTGTCATATTGTAAAAGAGCGCGGGTCATCTGAAGTTCATTGTAGATGTAGGCATCTCTTTCTCCGGTTCTCACAACGCCGTCCCACCAGAGCATTGAATATATTGGATAAAAGAAAATAAATTCTGTCTCCGGATGATTCTCAACCTGGGCGGTTAACAGTTCGATGTTGGCTTCAAGCTGCTCCTGATATGCAGTTTCTTCCATCATTGGCGTAACTTCCTTTTGCCTGTGATAAAGCCCAAGAGCCATCTCGCTGCCAAAGCTTTTCCACTTTGCCCAGTTGTAGGACAGGCCCTCATCATAATTCCCCATGAAAGAATTGGCAATCTCATAGGGGATCTTCTCAAATAATACATCCTTATTAAAAAGATATCTCACGTCATTAAAAGGATTCTTGTCGTAGAGATACATGGGACAACCCGTTGATTCATAGGTGGTCTCTGCGGAAGCCGAAAGAGAAGAGGGGTCTATATTGTAAAAAACTCTCTTAATATCATGGTGCTCATAGGCCGCGTCCATAAGATAGCACAGATCCGCTGTTGCGCCGTAGGATCTGATGGCCTTGATGGACTTAACACCATAAGCCTCGTCGTACCATCTGTTGTTATTGTTCTCCATAACGGAAGAACCCACCAGCAGCGCGTCGTAGTCGAAGTTCCTGAGGGTCCCGATGCACTGATACTCCTTGTCTGAAAGCACAGCCTTCAGCCCAAACCACGGCTTGTGGTAGTGATAAAAGGGATCAAAAGCATAGACTGTAGCCCCTATGAGAACTGCCACAATGAGGATTGCAGCCAGGATTCTTTTTATGAAATTCATGGATTTACTGTTTTCGTTCATTATAATAACCTGTTAGTCCTTAGAACTGGAAATAGATAAAGGTGCTGACATTTGAAAGGGATACAAAAGACCAGATAAAGAGGATCACCAGCCCCACAATTGTCTTTTTATCAAATTTCGTAGTCCTGATAATTTCCGCTGTGTTCTTCCTGGTCATGACAAAGCCGCTGATGGCAAGGAGCAGTATGAAGGTGACCATGTAGACGGCGGTTACCAGATTACCTTTTCCAATCTGGTTAAAGAACATCCTAAAGAGATAGTTCTCCGGAATCGCCAGATTCTCAGCTGTTCTGTACAAAAATCCCGGATAGGTCCAGAAAAAGAACCTCTTAAACATCTGAAGTGCATAGGTCATATTCTGTGATCCAAAGAACACCAGGGATATGACAAACATGGTAAAAGTAATGGCATTTCCAAGGGGGCGTGGGAGAGTGATGAGCGGCCTTTCCCTAAACAGGTACTTGTTCTTTTCCCCAACTCCCGTAATACCAAGATTGTCCCAAACCACCAAGAGTCCCTGCATCAGGCCCCAGCAGATGTAGGTCCAGCCGGCGCCATGCCACAATCCGCTTAAGACAAACACTATAAGGACGTTGATCATGGTTCTGCGCTTGCCTTTTCTGCTGCCTCCCAGAGGGATATAGACATATTTGATAAAGAATCTGGACAGAGTCATATGCCAGCGCTGCCAAAGTTCCTTGGAGGTGGCAGCTTTATAGGGCGAATTGAAGTTCATGGGGAGCTCGTAGCCCAGCATAAGGCTCACGCCGTTTGCCATATCGCAGTAACCGGAGAAATCCAGATAAATCTCAAAGGTATAGGCCAGCATCACCGCGATAACAGTGAGGGTGTCCATGTAATAGGTGTAATGGAAGCCGTAGTTGACAGCCTTTGCCAGATTGTCCGCCAGAAGCACCTTCTTGGAAAGTCCGATGATAAAGGACATGATTCCCATAGCCATCTTGTCTGCGTCGAAGTTCCTGAGAGACTTGTCCTCAAACTGGTCTATCATTTCCTTATGAAATGCAATAGGTCCCTGAATGAGCTTCGGAAAATACACGGTGTACATGAGATATTGCAGAATAGGGTAGTGAGGCGCATCGCCGTTGGCCCTGTCTATGATAAAAGAAATCTGACCAAAGGTAAAAAAGCTGATTCCAATAGGCATCAGTATCTGTTTGGCTGTCAGAGTTGCCCCGGTCAGAGCATTTACGTTCTCAATAAAGAATCCCAGATATTTGAAATAAAACAGAAGAGCAAGGTTAAAGATAACACCCACCACTTTAACAGTTTTATTTATGTTTTTTCCTGAGGATTTGGTAAGCAGCGCACTGAGGGCGTAGTTACCTGCGGCACTTGCAAGAAGCACCACCAGAAAGCCCGCGCCAAAAGAGTAATAGAAATACAGTGACATCACTACCAAAAAGGCATCTGCCACTGTATATTTCTTGATGTTATTAAGCCCTCTCCAGCCTATAAGCAAAATAGGGAGGAAGAGCAGTAAAAACTTAAAGGAATTAAAACCCATTGCATTCTCCACTTATTAAATGTCATGAAGAGTATACCAAATAAGCGATATTGTGTAAACGAAACAAAAACTTAAGTATTAGCGCAGAAAAGGGAGCAGAAAATCTGCCCCCTTACTCTGCAAATAGGATTTATTTTACAAGAACTCCATTCTCATCAAAGGTGTACTTCTTGAACCACTTTGTGATTGTTTCGTTCTTTGCAAGCGCTCCGGTGCTCTTAGCATAGTATCTGTTACCGTCTGCATCGATCCAGTCAGAAACTGTAACAGCGCCATTCTTCTCAGGCTTGCAGTAATATGTCTCGCCGTTGAAGTCTACAAAACCAGTCTGAAGAACTCCGCCCTCACCAAGGATGTACTTGGTTGTCCACTTTGTGATCATCTCGTTCTCAGCAATTGATCCGTCTGCCTTAGCATAGTAGGTCTTGTCATCAACTGTGATCCATGTGCTCTTCTGCATTGTACCTGTAGTTGTGTTGAAGAAATACTTAACACCATCAATTGTGTAGAAGCCTGTAAGCTTTGTTCCATCCTCTGTCATGTAGTAGGTTGAACCCCACTTTGTAACAAGCTCTGCCTTAGGCTCTGAAGGCTCTTCAGGTGCTGGATTTGAAGGATCTCCAGGTGTAGGAACATCTGCGTCCTCTGTAAGGAGGATTGTTCCGAATACTGAAGGTGCTGACCAGCCGTTACCTGTCTTGTCTGCCCAGTTAAGGTATCCAACTCTCTTTCCTGACTCATTAGCATCGTTGATCTGAATATCAAAACCAACCTTTGCACCAGCTTCAGGAGCAATGTCTGTCCACTTGAAGGCTGCTTCGATAACATAACCATCTGCAGTAACAACTGCTGCAGAGTTAACATTTTCTTCTACGCACTTTGTGCCGTTGAAGCTGTGACCGTTCTCATAGTTGATTCTGTACTGCTTATCATCTGCCTGATATGAGCTTGCCTTAGCATTGTTCTCATCGATGAATACTTCGATTGAATCCTGCTCCCAAGCATCAGATGCATCCATATTAAGAACATCATCTTTTACTGTTGTAAGAACGTAGAGGTTCTCATCATCCCAAAGGATCTTAGCTGTTGCTGTAGCCTTTGCACCATTGTTTATTGAAACAGGGATTTCTCTTGCTGTAGCCCAAGCAACATCAGATACATCACCATCAACTGTTACTGACCCCTTCTTTACTGAAGCAAGAGGCTTAATAACTGTCTCAGCATAGTACTTGGTTGACTCAGCCTGCTTAAGGGTTGTGTCACAGAAAGCATAAACTGTTTCATTGTCTGTTAATGTTACATCGAGTTTAAGCTTGTTAGCCTCAAGTACTTCCATACTCTCAGCAATAGTAAAGGATGCTTCGTATCCGCCTTCGATTGCAGTTGCATCGCTTCTTGAACATGCTTTAATAGCGATTACACCGGTGTCATCTGTTGTGTATACTGTAAATCCGTCCATTTCATCAACTGTAGCATCTTTTACTACAACCTTGATATCAAGGCCTGCTTCGCTCCACATAGGTGTGAAATATGCAACAGCGTCATCTTTTCCTACTTCGTAGGTAATACCGCCGCTAAAGTCGCCATTAGCGTTCTGAATAAGTGTTACTGTCTTGATTTCAGGCTCAAGCTCACCTGCTTCAACCAGTGCCCAGAAAGCATTCTTTGCCTTGTAGTAATCATCGAAGAGAAGAGGATACTGTCTTGTTCTTCCATCTGCGCTACCACCAACGCTGTTAGAAGTCTGGAGCCATGAGTGCTTATCTGTTACTCCCCAGATTGTCATACCTGTGAAGTTAACGCCTTCATTTCTAAGTCTTCTGATTGTGTCATAAACCGCTTTATATCTCTGAGCAAGTCTCTCATCTGTTGAGTTTGCGCTTCCCTTGAAGTCAAGCTCTGTAACCTGAATCTGGTCAACAAGCTCTGCATATCTGTGAGCTGCTGTCTTGAAAGCTTCCATTGAAGGGTCGTTGTTGGAAATCTGATAATGAGCCTGCATGCCCATACCATCAATTCTTGCTCCGGGTGTAGCCTTAACATTCGCGATAAGCTGGCAGATACCGTTTACCTTGTTAGGTGTTGTGTCATTGTAGTCATTGTAGAAAAGAGCTACCTCTGCAGGCATGTATCTGTTCGCATATACGAATGCGTTGTTGATGAACTCAGGTGACTGATATACTCTCCACCATGTAGAATTCTCGCTTGCATTTCTGTATGTGCCTGTTCCATCACTTACAGCCTCGTTAACAACGTCCCAGCCATAGAACATTCCTGCATACTTGCTGCCTTCTCCGGTGAAGTGCTGAGCAACTTCTCTGATGTAGACTTCAAGACGCTTGTTCATAACGTCGGGTGTTACATAAGGCTTAGATGTGTCATAGTCTTCGTGGAAGAAGAAATCAGGAGTCTGTGAGTGCCATACAAGAACGTGACCTCTTACTCTGATCTTCTTTTCAGGATGCTCGTTGTTCCAGTCAAGGAAGTAATCAAGACGTCCCTCAGGTGTTGTGAAATCAAGCTCGGGGAAGTCGATCTCTTCGCCATTGAGTTCTTTCTTAACAATTGCTGCACCCTTCTTGAGCATTGCATCAGGCTTAAGCTCGTTACCAAGTGTTACACCGTTGAAGTGCTTTGTTGTAAGAGCAAGATCGTTGGCATCACGGAACTCGTCATAGCTTACAGCTGTTCCGATGATGAAATCCTCACCCATAAGAGCTTCAACAGGATCACGAAGGTCTACAATATCATACTCAACGCCTGCCTCAGGCTTTTCTGATGCAGGAGTTGTGTCAACTACAACTTCGATCTTCTCCACTGTAACAGTGAATGGGAACTCCTGATCGTTCATTGCCATAATGGCGATTTCATCGACATTTTCAACTGTTGCAGGTGTATATGTGTAAACGGATCTGCCGTTCTGTCCATAAACCTGTGTCAGCTCTGTGCCGCCGCCATAAGCTTTGAAGCAAAGGTTCTTTGTAGGCTCTGCAAATGTAAACTTGATGGACTTGATTGCATCGCCTGCGATCTCTTTGCCAAGTGAAAGGAAGTATTCTCTCCACTCCTGGTCATACTCGAGAGTGTTGCCTTCTACAGCTGTTCCACCCCAACGCTCTGTGAACTTAAGGGTCTCACCTTCGAAAACAAGAGTCTCTTCGTTCTTAACTTCTGTAGTTTCTTTTTTATCAACAACTACGTCATCGATGGTCACACCATAAGGATAAACTGACTCATCGGATGGCATTGACATAATTCCAACGTACTTAACATCTCCGTCAAATGTAGGAATAATAGCGTACTGGCTGCTTCCGTTGCATCCATAGTTTGCATACTTCTCAGTCATGGATGAATCATACAGCTTGATACAAATATTCTGAGCCTGCTTGGAAACCTTTACTATAACGCTGTTTACGTTCTCAACTGCAACAGCCTCTCCAAGGTCATAGCAGTATTCCTGGTACTGTTTCTGGAACTGGAGCTTGTTATTGTAAGTTGCGCTCTGATTCCATCTGTCAAAGAAAACAAGATCATTTATATCTGAATCTTCGTCCTCAACGCTTTCTTCTGTAGCAGCTTCGTCAGAACTCTCTTCTGTAGCAGCTTCCTCTGAGCTTGCTTCTGTAGAAGCATCTTCTGAGCTCTCCTCTGTAGAAGCCTCTTCAGAACTAGCTTCTGATGCTGCATCCTCAGAACTTGCCTCTGATGCTGCGTCCTCTGAACCAGCCTCGCTAGCTGCGTCGTCAGAAGAATCTTCTGCTTCCTCAATCACTGCAGAAGGGCCGTCAGCAGCAAAAACCTGTACTGTGCTTGTTCCAATAGTGGAAATTGTCATCATTCCAGCCATCAGCATAGATGATAACCCCAACCATCTTTTATGCATACCGTTTCCTCCTAATATAAGTGCTTAGTTTTTTGTGCATTTCCCCTATGCACAAATGTGTCATTATTGATTATTTAGTATTTTCGTACAGTATGCTTACCAAAAAATGCTATTCTATTGCCAAATTTTGCAGTTTTATTATCATCTTCGACAGGGTTATTGTTAATATTTCCTCATTTTATGTAAAAAGTGACAAATAACCTCTCAATCATTTGTCACTTTTGCTTGATATCCACGTTTTTTAGCCCAAACGACTCCCATCTCCATAGGTATTTATCGCCGTTAGTAGTCTCAGTAACAACGATGGAATTATTGGATTCAAGAAGGCTTATGCCCTTTACCTTAAGGCCAATTTCCGAGGCAAACCACTTTTCTTTTACCTCACCGTTCTGGTCAACTTCGTAGATAAAAATGTGCTGAGAGTAGTTCTTTTCATCCCGGGAAACCCAGAAGGGCCTGTGCTTGCCGTAGAGGCCTTTCTTCCAGACAAGAGCGATTATCTCGTCCCTGCCGTTACCATCAAGGTCCGTCAAAAGAGCATCCTGGACTTTTATCTTTTTATCTGAAGTAAATTTGCAGTTGCCTTCGCTGTCATAGACGCTAAACTGCCGGTCTTTCAGCTCCAGATGAAGGTTTCCCGAGATTTCTTTTTCCTGCCAGGTGACAAAAGAGGAGATATGGTTTAGGTAAAAGTAGTTTATTGCAACGCAAATAGCTACTACTATTCCGAAGAATAGCAGTAGCCACTTAAGGTTTCTCTTTAATTTCAGTTTACTCTGTAACTCATGGTCCATTCAGGTTTATCCGGTGCTCCTTCTGTTTCTACCCAGTTCCAGTCATCGTCCATATATCCGCCTGAGAGCATGTTCCTCCACTCGGAATCTGTGAGTCTGTTTGACATAGGAACTGCGAACTGATAAAAGCTGTAGACACTTCCTCTGCCCACATGAAGCTCCCCGTCTATAGGGAATACAACGTACATGTAGCCTGCGTTGCCGGTTCCAACCTCAAGAACTGCGCCGTTGGGGTCTGTGGCAATATCTGCAATGATGGGGCAGGGTGCCTGGTAGCTGTCGCTGAGTCCTTCAGGATTGCCGTCTTTGTTGGCCTCGTACCAGAAATGCTCCAGGTTTCCGCCGTAGCAGCGTATGAATTCGTAGTCGTCCTCAGTCAGTGCCTGGTTCTGAAGTTCCTTTTCAGATATGGAAAGGAGACGAAGCGCAATCTCTGAAAGTCTGTCCAGGTCCTCTTTTCCCTGATCATCTATCATTCCGTAGCCTTCGAGGCCTTCCTTGGTCTTGGTTGAAAGAAATGCAAAGCGGCTGTAGATCACAGGCTGAGGATCCACATATCCTCTGTCATCCAGGGGATCCATATCTCCGCCGCCCATCTCTGCCATGACCTGCTTGGCGTAGAGAATTGTGTCATGCTTGAGTTCAGCGTAGGAGCCTGCGTAGGTTTCAAGGTTCTTTTTATTCCATTCCTCTGACTGCATGTAGGATGGATATCCCTCGCCTTTTTCCTCGAAAAGAGGTCTAAGGGTATTGAGCCAACCTGCATAGAGACTGGCATTCCAGAACTCTGGGCTGTCGTTGTTGAAGTGGGCCTGGGAAACTGTCAGGTTGTCTACGTAATTCTTGTAATCGGTATCTCCCTGCTGCTCCAGGATCTTGTAGGCTGTCTCGCTGCCAAGAGCGGCTGCTGTGTCCAGTGTGTCGGGGAGATATCTGTAGTCGCCGTTACTGTTTTCCTCAACTGCGCTGTAAACCAGCCTCTGCATAATGGCTGCGTCCACAGTAAATCTCTGTCCCATGAATCTGTAGGATGGGATAATGGGGTTCTCGCCGTCCATAACCGGAATCGAATTGATGGCCGGGAGCTTTAACTCTGAAGTCTTGCTCATGATGGACTTGAAGGCGATTTCTTTTGTAAGATCCTGTGTTGATGGGTTTTCTCCACAAACTTCGGTGATTATTTCTTTTAACTCCGGGTATCCGGGATCATCGGAAGCTCCGGCAAAAAAGCTGGTGATCTTATAGATGCTTTCCCATTTATCGCTGGCGCTTTCTGTGGCTACAGTCTGGAGAAGTGCGCTCTTTACCAGATCTTCTTTATCCAGCTCAAATGCGATTCTGCCATACCACATCATAGAGCGGAAATAGTGCTCCAGCTCATCATCGCCCTCGTAGTAGCCTCTGGGCTTGTACTGAGAGTAATCCTCATCGCGGTCTGTGAGAGCACAGGTTGTAATGCCTGCGGCAGCCATGATCTTATTTATTTCACTCTCACATATTGTGGAAAGGTCGCCATCTGTTACCGGGAGAGTGGTGGATTCATCTAAAAGCTTAGATCCGATGTAAAAAAATGCTACGTTCCTGCGGGCTGCCTCTTCCCATTCGCTTCCTTTAAGCTCCTGGTACTGCTTTGCAGACTCCTCCAGCATTGCGCTGCTGAGGGTCTTAAGCTCGCCTGCAAGATAGTTCTTTTCACTCTTTTTCATAAGATGTGCAAAGTACAGGTGATATGTGTGCATCAGGGAATCCACAGTGACAAAGCTAGGAAACATCACGTATCTGTTGCCTTCGTATATGTCAAAAAACTCACTGTTGCCCCATTTCTGCACCGCGAAATTATTCTTTATCAGGCCATTTCTAAGGGCGTCGGCTTCATCATCTCCGAAAAATAAGTAGTTGAAGTCTTTTTCGTAAACTACATTTGAAAAGTCCGCGTTGACGCTGTAGGACGGAACTGATGGAACAATATTGGGATCGTAGTAGGTTTCTTCCTCTTCGCCCAGGAGAGAGGTCTTTACCACCTCAAACTCTTCGGTTGCGGGCTTTTGCGCCGTTTCGCCTTTGCCGTCCTCATCTTTTTTGGGTTCATATTCTTTTGCCTGCTGCTCAATGGCCTCCATAAGTTCTTCGCCATAGTCCTCGATGTCGGACAGACTGCAGGCTGAGAGCACCATTGCAGCAACCAAAGCACATGCCAAAAACCTTTTTTTCATAATTTCCTCCTCTTTTTATCCTCCAATATTTCTCACATATCCTACGGATACATAGTTATCAAGAACAGCGCCGTAGTCAGTGCCTTCTTCCATGGATGGAAGGTACTGGCCGTCCACCATGAGGCTCACGCCGCCGCCCGCAAATTCCTCAACAGCTCTGTATCTGTCGGTAAAAAATGCTTTTCTTGAAACTTTTCTATCCCTCAATGTTCCTTTGCACTCAGCCAAGGTGCAGTGCGGGAAGTTGATATTTATAACCTGTCCCGGAACGTAGGGGGCATCGATAAACTCGGCCATCAGCTCTTTAAGATATCTGTCAGTAACTTCGTGGCAGCCATTGACACCTTCAGAAAAGGCTATGGAGGTGTAGCCCTGAAATTCTCCCTCAAAGGCAGCTCCCACCGTGGCAGAATACTGAATGTCAGAGGCCACGTTGTATCCAAAGTTGATTCCGGACATGACAACGTCGGGTCTTTCCTTCATTATGCTAAGACTTCCGACTCTTACGCAGTCGCCGGGGGTTCCGCTGCAGGAAAAAGCGTGTACTCCCTCAACAGGAAATGTGTAGGGGTGCACATCAATTGGCTGACGCAGAGTAATGCTGTGAGAAGCCGCACTTCGCTGGCTCTGGGGCGCAACAACCCAGACTTCACCAAATTCTTTTGCCGCCTCAGCAAGCCTTACTCTGCCGTCAGAATCAAT
>JAEEGJ010029178.1_pt1 | contig 10905 bp, 8 predicted proteins | sample 8958761 | NCBI WGS metagenome assembly JAEEGJ01 (sample SAMN16246546, study PRJNA631951) | gut metagenome | biome: gut microbiome; feature: rumen; material: RS-attached | host: Bos | place: Iran: Karaj | collected 2018-10
CAACTCCTAAAAAAACACGGAATACTCCTAAAAAAATTAGGAGATAGAGATTTTTTGTTTATATTTGCACCATGAGACAAAAACTGACAGCCAAGGAAGAGCAGCTGATGACCCTTTTCTGGGAGCATGGCGACCTCTTCATCCGCGACCTGGTGGCGTTGCTGCCGGAGCCGCGGCCGCATTACAACACCGTGGCCACCCTCGTCAAGTTCCTGGAGGAGAAAGGCTTCCTGGAGCGGGAACCGATGGCGAACACCTTCCGCTACCACGTGAAAGTTACCGAGAAGCAATACCGCGGGGAGACCGTAGGCGAGATGGTAGCCCAATATTACAACAATTCCTACGCGAGCCTGGTCTCGCAGTTCGTGGAGGAGGACAAGATGGACCTCCAGGAACTGAAGGACCTGATCGCCCGGATCGAAAACGCACGGAAATGACACCCTTCCTTTTATATATCGGCCGAAGCAGCCTGTATCTCGCCCTGTTCTACGCGTTTTTCCTGCTGGTGATGCGCAGGACGACTTTCTTCCGTCTGAACCGCATCCTGCTGCTGGCGGGAACGGTCGCATGCTTCCTGCTGCCGCTACTGCGGATCCGGACAGTGGTCCTGCCGCTTCTCATGGCCGGGCCGCTGACCGAGGCGGCTTCCGAGCCGGCGCTGACGGCCGGCCCGTCCGCCGCCTCCCCATTCCCCTACCTGGAACTCCTCTACATCATCGGCTTCCTCGCCGTTCTGAGCTGGACCGCCGTCGCGATGGTCAGGATGTATCGGACCATCCGGAAAGGCGCCGCCACGCGCCTGGAGGATGGCACACGGCTCGTATTGACCGAGGCCGATGTCCCCTCCTTCAGCTGGGGCCGGACTATCGTCATGAGCCGGAAGGATGCGGAGACGAATCCGGTCATCCGGCTGCACGAGGAGGCCCATATCCGCCAGGCCCACACCCTGGATATCCTCCTGTTTACGGCCGTCACGCTGGTCCATTGGTTCAATCCCCTCGTCTGGATCACCCTCAGCGAACTCAAGCTCCTGCACGAGTACGAGGCCGATGACGCCGTTCTCAATCATGGCATCGATGCTACCCAATATCAACTTCTTCTGGTGCGTAAAGCCGTCGGGGACAAGCGCTTCACCCTGGCAAACGGATTCCAGCACGCCAAACTCAAAAACCGAATCGACATGATGCTCAAAACTCCCTCCTCCGGATGGAAACGTCTCTCCTGGCTCGCCATCCTCCCCTTCCTCGCGGGAACCATGTTCCTGTGCAATCCCGTCCGCGCCAAGGTCGTCTCAGCCGACCTGTCCGAGACGGTCCTCACCGAAACGGTCCCGGCCGCCCTCCCCGACACGACGAAAGCCATTCCTTTCAGTCTGCTCGAAGTCAAACCCACCTTCCAGGGCGGCGAAGCCGGCATGGCCTTCTCCAAATGGGTCAATGCGCACCTCACCTACCCGAAGGCCGCCAAAGATGCCGGTGTCCAAGGGCGCGTGACGCTGCAGTTCATCGTCTACCCCGACGGCAAGGTCCGGGACGCCAAGGTCCTCCGCGGCGCCCATCCCGACTTGGATGCCGAGGCGCTCCGTGTCGTCTCCGCCTCCCCGGACTGGACGCCCGGCTATGTCAATGGCGAGCCTGTCAAGGTCACGTACACCTTCCCGGTCATCTTCCAGCTGAGCGGCAAAAAGACCGAGCCGAAAACCGCGTCGATCCATGTGTCCGGCGAAGCCAATGACGTTTTCATCCGGGGCGCCTTGGCGGATTCCGTGCTCTTCGTTTTGGACGGGAAGGTCGTCCCTTCCAGAAAGGACATCAACCTGGAGGACATCGAATCCATCCAAGTCCTGAAAGAAGAGAAAGCCATCGAGAAATACGGCGAGAAAGGACGCTACGGTGTCGTAGAGTTCACTTCCAAGAAAAAATGAGACGTCGCCTGCTGACCGCCGCCCTGCTGGTCTGCGCCACCACGCTCCAGGCGCAGACCACGCATCGCGACTCCGTGCTGGCGGAGGCCCGGTATCTCAAGAGCATCTACCGGACGGACGATGCCATCGAGAAACTGTCGGCCCTGGTGCAGCCGGGCGCGATGGACGAAGGCGTGCTGGCCGAACTGGCCGACTGCCATTTCCAGAGCGGGGCCTACGAGGATGCCTCCGGGACCTATTTCATGCTTTCGTCCAGAAACCCGGACAACCTCCTCTACAAAATCCGGCTGATGCAGGCCTATTCCCGGCTGAAAGCATATCCGCAGAGCATTCAGGCCGGGCGGGCGGTCTTGCAGCAAGATTCCATCCCGGCCGTCCTGAGCTTCGTGGGGGACTCTTTCCGGCAGCTGGAGCAGGCCGATTCGGCCCTCTGGTACTACCGCCGGTCCCTGGCTCTGAAGCCAGGGAATGAAACGGTCCTGTCCAAGGCGGTGGGCATTCTCATCGACAAGGAAAAGTATGACGAGGCGATCGTCCAAAGCGAGCCCTTCCTGGCGGAGGACCCGGACAATATGACCATTGCACCGCTCCAGGGGCTCGCTTATTACCGGAAAGGCGATTACGAGACGGCCAGCAAGGTGTTTCAGCGGCAGGAAGACATCGGCAATGACTCGTATCCCATCCATTACTATCTGGGACAAAGCTATTGGCATACCCTGGTCATTTACCGGGCCGAGGAGGAACTCCAGAAGGCATGGCAGATCGACTCCAGTGACGTGAACCTGGCCTATTCCATCGCCGCCGTGAAAAAGGAGGCGATGCGCCCGTTCAACCGGGAGGTCAAGCCCTGGTTGGACAAGGCCCTGGAGATGCTGGAGCCGGACCCGGTCACGATGTCCCGCATCCACCAGCAATATGCGCTGGGCTACTATGGCCGGGAGGACGCCTGGGATCTGGCCATCACCCATTACAAGGAAGCCTACCGCTACAATCCCAAGCTCATATCGGCCCTCTCCACCATCGCCTACTGCTACCAGCAGAAAAAAGAGTACAAGACGGCCATCGAATGGTACGAGAAGTACCTGAAAGTCGCCCGCCCCGGCTCCCGGGGCTATGAGTTCGCCGCTGACAACTTGAAGTATCTCCGGGCGGAAAAATTCATGGAAGAGCCCTGAGGCTCAATTATTGCAGCGAAATCCGCCGCTATGAAGAAGGTTATCTCCACGATTATCCTGTGTCTTTCCGTGTGCCTGGGCGCACGGGCGCAGGTATTCATCCTCAATGACAATATTTTCCAGGGCCGGATGAGCGACATCAAGGCCACCGTCCTCGATTCGCTCACCAACGAGCCGGTGGCTTTCGCCTCCGTCTATGTCATTCCGGCCAAAGACACGACCATCACCAATTTCACCCTGACGGACACCCTGGGTGTTGCCCGGCTGGAGGAAGTCCCCTATGGGAACTATGTCTTCCATGTGGAGATGATGGGATACAAACCTTTCGTGAAGGAACGGTACTTCCGCAACGAGGAAGTGGACATGGGCACCATCCGGATGCAGGTCGATGAGCACTTCCTGCAGGCGGCCACGGTCACGGACGTGGGCAACCCGATCGTCGTCAAGAAAGACACGGTCGAGTTCAATGCCTCCTCCTTCCGCGTAGGGGCCAATGCCATGCTGAAGGACCTGCTGAAGCGGATGCCGGGCATGGAGATCACCGAGGACGGCAAGGTCAAGTTCAACGGCGAGGAGATCGACAAACTCACCGTGGGCGGCCGCACCTTCTTCTTCAACGACCAGAGTACGGCCCTGAACAACCTGCCGGCGGCCGTCGTGGACAAGGTCCGCGTGATCGACCGGGAAAGCGAGCAGACGCGTGCTTCCGGCATCCAGGACGGCAGCCGGGAAAAGGTGCTGGACGTCGGCCTGAAGAAGGAATACGAGAAGGGCTGGTTCGGCAACGTGGGCCTGAAGGGAGGTACGACGGCCGGTTCTCCGGAGGGAGAAGACCCGCTCCGGGACAACCGCGGCTTCCTGTACAACGCCAACGCCCTGGTGTCGGCCTATACCGAGAAGGACCAGGTGACGGTGATCGGCAACGCACAGAATATCAGCGACTCCGACATTGTCGTGATGGTCAGCTACGGGGGTGACGACGAAGTCATCTCTTCCCTGGACCAGGGCCTCACCACCGCCGCCCAGTTGGGCGTGAATGCCAATACCACCCGCATCAAGGACGTGGAAACGACGGTGAGTGTCAATTCCAAGTACACCGACTCGGATACCGGCACCCGCGCCGACCGGACCACCTACCAGCAGGACGGGAACCTGACATCCCGCACGGAAAACACCGGAAAGCAATATGCCAGTTCCGTGAGTGCCGAAGTCGAGTTCCAGAAGGAAACCGGGAAGGTCTGGTTCCATGTCCGGCCCGGATTCCGCTATGGGCGGACCAACTCGTTCGGCGGCAGTTCCTCGGAAACCCGCCGCGAAGGAACCCTCATGAACCGCTCCGAAAACACGACCCGGAGCCTGTCGGATTCCAAGGATGCGGAGGTGAGCGCGGATATCACGTTCCGGGAAGTGGGAGGGAAGACAGGGCGTACCATCGGCCTGAGCGGAGGCACCTCCTATGGGAAAACAGGAGGAGAGAGCGCAGAAAACACCATCCTGACCCTGTCAGGCGGCCAAGATACCCGGTCCATGACCTATCAGTCCGACGGGGAATCTTCCACGCTGAACGGCCGGATCCAGTATACGGAGCCGCTCGGCAAGAAATGGACGCTGTCCACCTCGGCGAATTACACCTGGTCCCGCCGGGACCGGGTACGGGACGCCTTCGATCAGGCAGGAAGGAATGACTATTACTCGTCTGTCAGCCAGTCCGACTACTTGAGACAACAATATGACGTCACGGCCCAGTACAAGTTCGGGACGGGCAGCTGGATCACAGTCGGCGCCCGTGCGATCGGCACCCTGAATGAAACCTTCTCCAAGAGTTATGGAATAGAGGAAACCACCGGCAAGGACCTGTGGTCCTGGTATGTGGCCCCGTCTCTCAATTTCCAGTACAACAAAGGAATCAACCGGCTGATCGTCAGTTCCTCCGCTTTCAGCCAGCGGCCTTCCGCGGAACGGATGCTGCCCGTGCTGAACATCGCGAACCCGTCCCGGCTGACCCTCGGCAACGTGTATCTGAAGCCTTATTCCTACAACTATTTCTCGGCGAACTGGACGCGGAACAACCGGGAGAAATTCTCCACCTTGATGGCCTATTTCAGCGGACAGGTGAATTCGTCGCCGATAACCCAGGCGCAGTGGTACGACGCGGGCGGAATCCTGTACTCCATTCCGGTCAACGCCCGGAAACCGAGTATGTCGATTTCCAGCTTCATCAATTACAGCACGCCGCTGGATGCGAAGAAAAACTGGTTCCTGACAATCAATGGCTCGTTCGGCTACAACACTTCCCTCAGTTACCAGACCCGGAAATCGCTTCCGGGACTGGACAAGGACCACTTCGACTATTCGGCCTTCCTGGATGATTTCTGGGGTGACGCGGAAGGCAATAGGTTCTACAGTGGCGCCAGCGGCTTCGAAGAGAGCCGCACGCGCACTTTCTCGCCGTATGCAACCTTGTCCGTCCGGTACAACCAGGAACGCTGGTCCTTCTCCGCAAATGCTGGCGTGAACGGCCGGATCGCCCGCTATTCATTGGATCCGAGCGTCAACATGAACACGCTGGACACCCGCTTCGGGGGAGAAGTCTCCTATACGACCAAGCATGAGTTCGAAATCGAAAGCGACCTGGACTACGTCTTCTACAAAGGCTATTCGGCCGGCTACGGACTCCCGGAATGGCAGTGGAACGCAGAAATCACCAAGAGTATCGGCGCCTTCAACCTGAGCCTCAGCGTCCACGACATCCTGAACCAGACCCGGAACCTCACCCATACCGTTACCGCCAACTACGAGGAGGACTCCTACCGCCTCGTGATGGGCCGCTACGTCCTGTTCGGCGTCAAGTGGAACTTCGGCAAGATGAACGCCGGCCACAGCGCCCGCGCCCAGCAGGCCGCGATGAACATGGTGTTCTAGGCGGGACCGCTGGCTAAAAAGCCGTATTCATCAGTTCTTTTCCCAGACGATGCAGGGCTGCTTCTATCTTGCAGACTTGCTTCTTCCTGGGTTTTGAATATCCGTGCAGATAAGACCAGAGCTGTTTGGGATGAATACCCGCCAGATGCCCCAGGGCCGTGGGCGTAATGATTCCGGAATAGTATTCCAGCATGGTCCGGACCTCCCAATGGGTCACGAACTCATAATCACCGTCCAGCCAGTCCGGGTACAGGAAGGCCTTCCCGCGGCCATCCTCTTTGGTCAGGCGGAGCGTTTCCTCCAGTTCCTCTTTTGCCTTTGCGGCAGTGGCTCCCATCCCGAACAGCGCCGGATGGTCGTTGCAATAAGCGCTGAACGTCCCGTCCTGCGCACGGCAAATGGTGATGTCAACCTTTTTCATCGATCCCCAAATCTTTTAAGATTTTCCTGGCAAACTCGTTCGGTATTTCCTTTCCTTTGTGAAAAGGAACCGTATATCGCTTTCCCGCCTTTTCATATTTCAATTGGCTCCCCTTCCCTTGTCCTTTCAGCAAGACCCAGCCGTTTCGGGAAATAATCTGGTGCAGTTCTGTTATTTTCATCACACACCACGCTTGCAAATATAGATTATTTTCTATTGAAAACAATGTTCGGTTGATTATTTTCTATTGTACTACATTGCCAGACATCGGCGAATCTGCGCCTCACCCGCCAGACGGCGGCGGTAGAGTTCGCTGGCGATGTTGTTCTTTTCGCGGGAGGACAACTGATAGACCGACTGCGCCCGATAGTGGGGAACATATTGCTTATCGATCAGTTCACATAGTTGCAAGTCATTCCGCCCCAATGGAGCACCGCGATTCGTTTCGTTGCGGAGCATCTCGGCGATGGATTTCTCGCGGGAGGCCGAGCGCTGCAGAACCAACTCTTCAAAGCTTTCCAGGGTGATCGGCGGCCGGCCGTTCTTGTCGGCCTCCTGCTCCCGGCTCCAGTCATCCCCGCTCAAACGGGTGACAAGGTAATTGAACGCTTTAGGAGTGGCATACAGATTCTCCACGACATCGGTTTCTATAACGGACTCCCGAAGAAACACCCCCTCCACCCCCATTTTCCATTGGCGGTCATATTTTGCCCGGCGAGGCAAGGCTGCCTTGATCTGTGTGGGGGTCAAAAGTAATTCCGGCACATACAACTTTCCAAGCTCCTTTCGGAAATAGGCATTCACCGAACAAAACGGCCACTCGAACGGCGTCGATGTAATCCCGTGATGGACGCTTTGCCTGAGCGTATAGGAAATGGCCGTCAATTTGTGCTGCAGACCATCCAATTCCTGTGCGAAATATCCCGGATCCCCCAAGGGGCCCCTCCGGCCGTACTTTTCGTTGAAATAACGTGTATAGGATTGCCGCCTGATCCGGAGCAGGCGATCCGGGCATTCCGTTTCATAGCATCCATGATGATGGTTCGTCATGTCATTCTCGGCCAGACACCGGCTCCCTGTCTTGCGCAAGGCGGAGCATAAACAATTGAAGGAATGATTCATGTCCTCGACACTCCTATATAGGACTTCCCCGTGGGAAGTGTAGCAAAGATGGTAAGTTTTGAGCATTCTTCTCGTAGTAAGCTATTGTACAAGTCTCGCTTGTACATCAAATACATAAAGGATCTGTGTTTCTGTGTTCAAGCCTACGCGACTTATCACGAAAACCGAGGTTCTCTTCAAGACTTGAACAAAACTAAGAGTTCTGGGGGCAGTTTCGTGTACAAGTCTCGCTTGTACATCAAAACATAATGGATCCGTGTCTCCGTGTTCAAGCCTACGCGACTCTTCGCGAAAAACGAGGTTCTCTCTGAGACTTGAACGAAAACATGAGTTATACGGGCAGTTTCGTGTACAAGTCTCGATTGTACATCAAATAAATAAGGGATCTGTGTTTCCGTGTTCAAGTCGATGCGACTAATCACGAAAACCGAGGTTTTGTTCGAGACTTGAACGAAAAAACGAGTTATACAGGTTGTTCCATGTACAAGTGAGGCTTGTACAGTCACGGAGCCATTAAGGCGGCTCGCCGGGGGCGGGGCTTCCCTTGACAAGTGGGGAGATTCTCTCGCTGGGGATGAAACTTCCCTTACCGGGGGTGGAGCCTCCCTTTTTGTCCATAGGGAGGGCGACCTCAAGCAGAATCGGAAGGTGGTCGGAGACGCCGCCGAGGATGCGGGGGCCCTGGAAGGTGCGGAGAGGCTTTTCGCCCGAATGGGCCGTGTCGCGAGCAAGGAGGAACGGGATCCGGAGGATTCGCATGCGAGCCAAAACGGGGGCGGTGGTAGCGACGAGAATGGGCGACACATAGATATGGTCAATAAGATCCCACTTACCATCGTATTTGATGGTGCCAAGACCGCGTCGGAACAGGTCCATATGCATGGGAATCAGAGCGGGCTCCAGAAGCCGGAAAACCGGATTGTCGGGCGTATCGTTAAAGTCACCGCCGGCGATGACATGGTCGATGCCGACGGCCGCGAGCGAATCCACCAGGAACCGCAACCGCTCCACGGCAATGCGCCGTCGTGGTTCCGACTCGGCTGCGCCGCCGTACTTGGAGGGATGATGGTTTACCAGTACGGCGAATGCTCCGCTATACCCGGTAGAACTGTCATCATGCCCGGCAGAACGACCGTAATACCCAACAGAACCGTCGTCATGCCCGACCCCGATTGGGCATCTGTCCTCTTCCAAGAGATTCCCGGTCAAGCCGGGAATGACGTCATGTGATGCGCTCGTGGGATTCCCGGTCAGGCCGGGAATGACGGAAGGTTTCCCCTTAAACACACACAATAGGATATCCCGCGTGGCCATGAGCGTGTCCGAGGAAAAGAGGTGGCAAGGTTTGGAATCGAGGAGTTCCAGGCGGGAGGAGCGATAGAGGAGTGCCACGTCGATGCCGCGGCGGTCGGGGGAGTCATAGTGGACGTACTTGTAGTCCAGCTTGCGGAGCGCAGTCTTCTGCAGTAACTGCCTGAGGACGAATGCATTTTCCACTTCCTCCAGGCCGATGATGTCCGGCAGCCGACCCGTATTTCCCTCTATCCAGAACAGCGCCTTTGCAAACGCATTCGCTTTCGCCTGAAAACGCTTCCAGGTCCAACGCCTCTCCCCTCTCGACGAAAACTCGGCGTCGGAGACCGTCGTAGAATCATTCCGCCAGTCAAAGAAGTTCTCCACATTCCAGAACATTACCTCTAACGTGTCTCCTGCAGGACAAACTTGGTTTTCTTGGTCTCTTCCCTCCAACTGACCAATGAATTCCTTTCCCGCAGGGTATTGTACACTGCTCCAGTGTACAGAAGAATCGCCCTCTATCTGGCATTTTACGTTCACTCCTCCTGGAGAACCCGATATTTCGGGGATTTTACGGAGGAGTGTACATTGAATTCTGGAAAGAAAAGGGTGTGGTTGCACACTGGAGCAGTGTGCAGGGGTGACGTTCCAACAAGGGATAGCCAAGGCAAGAAAAAAGGACAGAAGGCCAAATAAAAACGTTCTCATGCGCCCAAGTTAGGACGCGCCCTCTAACTCCGGGACAAGAAACGTTAAAATGTGGCGAAATGTTTTCGGTTGTTTCAAAGAAACACGAAAAAATCGCCACCCTACGGATGTAGAATGGCGATTGAAAAGGTTTAGGTTGTCGTAGATTTCTCGACTTCGCTGCGCTTCGCTCGAAATGACAAAGAAGAGGGCGCTCGTGATGACAAAAGGAGAAGATGCTCGAAATGACAAAGGGCAGTCTCTCGAAAGGGACCCTACACGTTGAACAGGAAATGCATGATGTCGCCGTCCTGGACGACGTAGTCCTTGCCTTCGACGCCCATTTTGCCGGCGGCACGGACGGCGGCTTCGGTCTTGTAGTGCACGAAGTCGTCGTACTTGATGACTTCGGCGCGGATGAAGCCGCGTTCGAAGTCGGTGTGGATGACACCGGCGGCCTTGGGGGCCTTGTCGCCCACGCGGATGGTCCAGGCGCGGCATTCGTCGGCGCCGGCCGTGAAGAAGGTCTGGAGGCCCAGGAGGCGGTAGGCGCCCTGGATGAGGCGGACGACGCCGGACTCTTCCAGGCCCATTTCCTCGAGGAACATCTGACGGTCTTCGTACTCCTCGATCTCAGCGATTTCAGCCTCGGTACGGGCGGCGATGACCAGGATTTCCGCATTCTCATCGGCGACGGCGGCGCGGACGGCGTCGACATAGGCGTTGCCGGTGGCGGCGGAAGCCTCGTCTACATTGCAGATGTACATGACAGGCTTGTTCGTCAGCAGGAACAGGTCATGTGCCATCTGCTCTTCCTCGGCGTTCTCGGGAACGACCGTGCGGCAAGACTTGCCTTCCAGCAGTACAGAACGGTACCGCTGCAGCAGCGCAAGCAGCTTCTTCGCTTCCTTGTCTCCGCCTGTGGTGGCCTGCTTCTCGACCTTCTTGATGCGGTTTTCGACCGTCTCCAGGTCCTTAATCTGCAGCTCCATGTCCACGACTTCTTTGTCGCGGACGGGGTCCACGGAACCATCGACATGGACGATGTTGCCGTCGTCGAAGCAGCGGAGGACATGCAGGATGGCGTCGGTCTCGCGGATGTTGGCGAGGAACTGGTTGCCCAGGCCTTCTCCCTTGGAGGCGCCCTTCACCAGGCCGGCGATGTCCACGATTTCCACCGTGGCGGGTACGGTGCGCTTGGGCTGGCAGATCTCCGTCAGCACCTCCAGGCGCTTGTCAGGCACATTGGTGGAGCCCACGTTGGGCTCGATGGTGCAGAACGGGAAATTGGCGCTCTGGGCCTTGCCCGAGCTCACGCAGTTAAACAAAGTGGACTTCCCGACATTGGGAAGTCCAAC
>JAEEGJ010029179.1_pt1 | contig 10905 bp, 9 predicted proteins | sample 8958761 | NCBI WGS metagenome assembly JAEEGJ01 (sample SAMN16246546, study PRJNA631951) | gut metagenome | biome: gut microbiome; feature: rumen; material: RS-attached | host: Bos | place: Iran: Karaj | collected 2018-10
AATGATACCGGGCTGGCAGAGCCGCATCAGCTGTTCAGCATCAGTCAATGGTATTTCCTGCTCAAACTCGTAACGGGCAAGGCCACCAATGTCTGACGGTCCCTTGATGGTGATAAAGCCCTGGTTGTCACGAATACGTACACGGACTGTGCGACCACGCTCACTACAAATGTAGCCCTGCATGATGTGGTAGGAAGAAAAAGCCTCGCGCTTGTACGAATCGTCAAGCACGAGGTATTTACGTTCAATTTCGAGTGCCATTATGCAACCATTGTGAAAGTCCAGATCATGTAAATGATAGCCAGCACGATTAACGCACCGAAAATCCATGCTACTACCTTTCTACCTTGTTCTTCCTGTTTCTTGGCATAAGCCTCGCGCTTTGCATTTACTTTGTTCTTGCTCATAATTGTAATATTTAAGTTTAACTATTCATCATCATTAACAGGGAATTCCATCAGGTATGCCTTGATGAAATCGTCGATTTTACCGTCCATCACGCCATCAACATCGGAAGTCTGGTAGTTGGTACGGTGGTCCTTGACACGACGGTCGTCGAAGACGTACGAACGAATCTGACTGCCCCACTCTATCTTCTTCTTGCCGGCCTCTATCTTGGCCTGGGCTTCCAAGCGCTTCTGCATGGCACGGTCGTAGAGTTGTGAACGCAGCAATGCCATAGCGCGTTCCTTATTCTTTGGCTGGTCGCGCGTCTCAGTATTCTCAATGAGGATTTCCTCCTCAACACCTGTATCGGGGTCTGTGTACCAATAGCGCAGACGAACACCCGACTCCACCTTGTTGACGTTCTGGCCACCAGCACCACTCGAGCGGAAGGTGTCCCACGACAACTTAGCGGGGTCGACATATACCTCGATGGTATCGTCAACCAGCGGACTGACAAAGACGGAGGCAAACGATGTCATTCGCTTACCCTGTGCATTATAGGGGGACACGCGCACTAAACGGTGGACACCATTCTCCGACTTCAGGTAGCCGTAGGCATATTCGCCACCTTCTATCTGCATGGTCACACTCTTGATACCAGCATCGTCACCTTCTTGCAGGTTGGCGATGCTGACCTTATAGTCATGAGCCTCAGCCCAACGCTGGTACATACGCATCAGCATTTGTGCCCAGTCTTGGGCCTCGGTACCACCGGCACCGCTATTGATCTTGAGCACACACTCCATGGGGTCTTCCTTCTGACGGAGCATGTTCTTCAACTCCAGTTTCTCGATGAAATCTATCGCTTTTGCATAATTGGCATCGACTTCCTCCTCAGTCACCATCTCCTCTTTATAGAAGTCGTATGCCAACTGTAACTCGTCAGCAGCTGTACGTACATCCTGATAACCGTCGAGCCACTTCTTGATGCCCTTCACCTTCTTCATCTGCTCCTCAGCACGCTTCTGGTCTTCCCAGAAGTCAGGAGCCTGCGTACGAAGATCCTCCTCTTCGTACTCCATCTTCTTTTCGTCTATTTTCAAATACTTATACAGCGCATTAGCCCTGTCAAGCACATCTTTCAACTGATCTTGAGTAATCATCTCTAAACTCTAAACTTTAAACTCTCAACTATTCCTCATACATCTTATCGATTTCTGCCTTATAGTTTTCATTAAGAACTTTGCGGCGTATCTTCAGCGTATTGGTCAGTTCTCCCTTCTCCATCGACAAGGGGTAAGGCAGTAGCGTGAAGCGTTTCACCTGCTCGTAGTGTGCCAGTTGTTGTTGAAGGGTGTCAATACGTTCCTTCATCATCTCCATAATTTGAGGATGCTGACAAAGTTCCTCACGTGTCTCAAACGCGATATGATGAGCATGAGCATATTCTTCCAACAGGCTATAGACAGGGACGATAAGTGCCGATACAAACTTACGCTGGTCAGCAATAATCGCAATCTGGTCAATATACTTATCGACCAACAGTTTCGATTCTATCATCTGTGGTGCAATATATTTACCATTTGACGTCTTAAAGAGGTCTTTGATACGCTCTGTCAGGAACAACTCGCCATTCTTTATATAGCCGGCATCACCTGTCTTAAAGTAACCGTCTTCCGTAAAGGCATCCCTGGTCAGGTCGTCACGGTTGTAATAGCCACAAGTAATCGTTGGACCCTTCAGCAAGATTTCGCCCTCTTCGCTGATTTTGATACTAATACCTTCGATAGGATGTCCCACGCTACCCACAGTGTAAGGCTCACCCAAATGGTCACAGCTGACGGTAGCCAACGACTCCGTCAAACCGTAGCCAACTATCATATTAATACCGATGGAATGGACGAATTCTTCAACAAAGGGACTTACTGCAGCACCTGCCGTCGGGAAGAAATGAGCATTCTCAAGTCCTAATTCTTTACGGACCAACGAGAATACCGTACGATTCAGCATCTCATATTCCAAATGCAGAGGCAGCGGCGGTTTCTTACCCAAACTAAGATACTCGATATTATGCTTGCGACCTACACTCAGCGCATGCATAAATAGCTTGCGCTGCATGGCACTGGCATGCTCTATCTTGTCCATCACACCCATATACACCTTCTCCCAGAAGCGCGGCACAGCCGACATACACGTGGGATGCGTCTCACGCATGGACTGTTGTACCTGCAGCGGGTAAGTGTTCACGATGAGGCGTGCACCTGCATACAAACACAACATAGCCCAACCACGCTCGAAGATGTGTGTATAGGGCAGGAAGTTCATGATGCGGTCATTCTCATTGACAGGCACGCACTTGCTATTGGCCACCATGGCGGCATTAAACTGTCCGTGGGTCAGGATAACACCTTTCGAATTACCTGTCGTACCACTGGTATAGAGAATATTGGCGATATCATCGAAGGAAGCTTCCTTCTGCAACCGTTCCACCTCAATCTGTCGGGGCAAATTCTCACCCAACTTTACAAAATCACTGAAGTAAACAGCATTAGGATCATTTGTAGAGATTTGAACCAACGGGTCGAACACGATGATACGTTCCAGCGTCGGACAAAGCGAAAAGATGCGACGGGCTTTGTCGTACTGATCCTGTTCACCCACAAAGAGGAAACGTACCTTGGCATCGTTAACCATAAACTGTATCTGCTGTTCCGACGAAGTGGCATAGAACGGAATGGTCACAGCACGAATACCCCAGGCAGCAAAGTCACACTCGATATACTGCACCGAGTTCTGTGAAAAGATACCAATGTTCTCTTGAACCTTCACACCCAGATTCAGCAAAGCGTTGCTGATTTGCTTAACAGTCTGCGACACCTGATTCCACGACAATGATTTCCATTCCTTGCCACTAAAATCCTGATAGATCAGCATCTCGCGGTCACCATACTTCTTTGCCTGTTCGTGCACCAGCACTGACATGTGATAATTCGTCTGCATAATCGCTCTCCTAATTATTTAGCTGCAAAGATACAAATAAAATAAGAATTAAGAGTTATGAATTAAGAATTATTTTGTATCTTTGCAGCAATTATGGATATTAATCAATATACAAAAGAAGCCGTCGAGTTGTTGCAAAAGCTTATAGCAACACCATCGATTAGTCGCGAAGAAAGTGCAGCTGCAGACATTTTGGCTGATTTCATCGGAAAATGCGGACTTCCCGTTAAGCGTATCGGGAATAATATTTTGGTACAGGAAGCGTTGGACGACAACAAACCAACCCTGCTATTGAATGCCCATATCGACACGGTCAAGCCCGTGAGCACATGGACGCGCGACCCTTTCAATCCGACAATTGAGGACAATTACCTGTATGGTTTAGGTTCGAACGACTGCGGTGGTGGACTGGTAAGCCTGCTACAGGTGTACCGCATCCTACGCACGCGCGACGTACCTTATAATATAGTATATTTGGCCAGTTGTGAGGAAGAGGTAAGCGGACAAAATGGTTTCTCGCTGGCATTGCCTGAACTGCCAAAGATTGACGTGGCCATCGTGGGAGAGCCAACAGGCATGCAGCCCGCCATTGCCGAGAAGGGACTGATGGTGATTGACGGTGTGGCACGAGGCAAGAGCGGTCATGCGGCTCGCGATGAGGGTGTCAATGCCATCTATGAGGCTTTGGATGACTTGATGTGGTTGCGCAACCATAAGTTCCGCAAACGCAGTCTGCTGCTTGGTCCTACAAAGATGACGGTGACCATGCTGAATAGTGGCACCCAACATAATGTAGTGCCCGACGAGTGTCACTTCGTAATTGACGTACGTACCAACGAGTTCTATCAGAACGAATACCTGTTCAATTTCCTGCAAAGCCACATGAAGAAATGTGAACTGACGGCTCGCTCATTCCGCCTATCGTCATCGCATATCCCCGTTGGGCATCCCTTGATACAACGCTGTATCAAGATGGGTATGTCGCCTTACGGCTCTCCAACGCTAAGCGATCAGGCACTGATGCCCTTCCTCTCCTTTAAATTAGGACCTGGCGAATCAAGCCGTTCACACTCTGCTGACGAATACATCCGGATTTCAGAGATTGAACATGCAATTGAAACATACGTTTCCTTAATTAGTAATGAGTAATTACTCACTAAGATCATCTTCCCAGCCAACTCTCAGGATTGAGTTTGGCTGTCTCTCTGCGCAACTGGAACTGTAGGATATTATCCTGTCCTAACCGGCCTAAGGTCTGACGAGTGGTAACCTTCTGACCACGATGTACGTTGACGTTAGCTAAATTACAATAGACACTGATGTAGCTGCCATGACGTACCATGACCACCATTGTACCGCCAAAACTGAACACTGCACTGACCTCGCCATCGAATATGCTACGGGCCTGAGCACCTGGGCTACCTTGGATGTTGATACCCTTGTTGTCAAGTGTCACATTATGCAAGCCCTCCACATTATACTGGCCAAAATGGCTTACGATACGATAGCCGCCAGTAATGGGGATGGGTAAACGACCACGATTACTCTCGAAGCTGCCACTGATACGCATATCCTCGGTAGGTGCATTTAGCACAGCCTCAGCTTCCTTACGGGCTGTGGCCACCTCCTTGGCATGTTCGCGAGCCTCAGCATCCGCTTTCTTCTCGGCAGCCAGACGGGCCTCTTCAGCCTCACGAGCCTTGCGTTCAGCAGCCTCACGGGCTTGTTTGTTCTTGGCAGCCATTGCCTCCTGTTTGGCACGCTCCTCACGTTCCTTGGCTTCTGCAATACGACGGGCATTCTCACGCGCTGCGGCCTCGGCAGCAGCCTTTTTACGAGCCAGTTCAGCAGCACGCTTCTTGGCAGCCTCAGCCTCGGCACGTCTCTTAGCTTCAGCAGCGGCACGTGCCTTCTGGCGGGCCACCTCCTCGGCAATCAAACGATCAATCTGGGCATTCAGCGCAGCATCCTTCTTCTTCTGTTGGGCTATAATACCTTGGATGGTCTTTTGTTCTTTCTGCAGGGTTTGAACCACCTGCTTCTGCTCAATCTGCTTACCCTCCAGCGATTGCCGTTCCTGTTCACCACGCGTCAACAACACCTGCTTATGTTGCTGAGCATTGGCAATCTCTTGAAACTTACGGTTCACCTCTTCCTCTTCAGCCTTTACACGTTCTCCTTGTACACGCTGGTAGGAAGCGTATTCACGCATAAAACGCAGACGACGCACCAGTTGTGTCAAGTTGTCGGCACTGAAGATGAACATCAGCTGGTTCTGAGCTGAGCGGTTACGATGCATGTAGCGCATCGATTTGACATAGTTCTTCTTGGTCTTCTCCAGTTTCTCCTGCAACAGGTCAAATTGTCCAAGCAGCATCTCTATTTCAATATCCAGCGATGAAATGTCCTTTCTGATGGTATCGATAGTACGGCGTTTACCCTCTATCTCCGTGTTCAGCGCTATCAAGGTATTGAGACGCTTCCTCACGTCCTGCACATTGTTGCGGAGGCGACGTTCCTGTTCCTTGATTTGTTGCTGAATCTGTTGGCGCTGCTTTTCCAAAGCCTGAACCGATGTCGTGGCATTCTGACTATTAGTCCTTGGCTTCTGGCTTTTAACTGTCTTTTTAACAACCCGCTTAGTTGTCCGCTTCTGCTGGGCGTTTAGAGATAGAGGAAATGAGAAAAAGAGGAAATGAGAGATTAGGACAAACATCAACAAAAGTCGATGCCAACCCCAATTGCTCATTCTCTCAATCTCTAAATATCTCAATTTCTTATAACTTCTCATTTTCTCAATTTCTCAATCTCTCATTTTCTCAATTTCTCAATCTCTTTTAGAGTGCCATGAAACGACGTAGGATCTCGTCAACTGAGACCTCACGATACTTACCAGACACTTCGGTACGTGTTTCCCAATCCTCATCAGCACCTAAGTAGTTGAGCATCATCTCGAACTTTACCTCCTTATCGGGGGTTGTGAACTTAACCTTATGGTCCATCGGGAACTTCTTACGACCATTCTGCTTAAAGTCCACATAGTCCCAATTCAACTGATAGTTGCCACGGTACCTGTCCTTATAGAGGATATTAGCCATCTTCACCAAAGCGTTACCCTTATCAGCCAGCCAGCGATACGACAATTTGCCGCTTTCCATCGAGATGACAGCATCCTCTCCCTCCATATCAGTGGCATAGCTTTTCAACATTTCGTCTGTCATACGCGTCTTACCTGGCTGGAACAACTCATTCCAAAACAGGGCTTGCAGGGCATAGAAGTCAAGACCGCTATTACGCATAAAATCCAACTGCTGATAGGGCACTCTCAGATACTGCTTATTGATACGGTCCATGACCAACACATAGTCCTTAGTGAACTCCAAACGACCAGCTTCAACAAAACCGAAAGCCATCAGTTGCAAACGGATGACATCATCGCGCTTCATCTTCAGATTACCTGTGAGCGTCAATTGCTGGGAACCCACTTCTACCGAGAACTTCACCTTTGAAGTGACAAAACGAGCGTGCTGAGCATTGTCGCTTACCTTCTGCAGAAACTCTTGTTTCTGCACCACTATCTGCGCGTTAGGCGTCTCGTTGACGACCTTACGCGTAGAACCACAGCTTGCCACCATAGCGGTTGCCACGGTTGCTGCTACCAACTTCATGATACGTAATGATTTCATTCTTTCAGATATTTTTTTAGTTTTATTTTTCGTATTAATATCGGACGACGATCATTCTTGGGGTCGCCCTCCTTTTCAACTCGTTCCAGTGCCTGTTGCCAGTAAACCAACGCTTGCGTGGCATCACCGGCCTGATAATAGATGTCGCCTGCATGCTCCAAGAGTACTGCAGATGTGTCGTTATCGTATTGCAAAGTCTGGTCAATGTAAATTTTGGCCTCACTATAGCGTTGCTGCATAAACAATATCCAGGCATACGTATCCAGATAGGTGGCATTTTTGGGCTCCGCCTTGATGGTACGGTACGACATCTGCTCAGCCTTGTCGAGCTGTTCACCCAACTCACTCAGATAGTAGGCATAGTTATTGAGACAACCGATGTTGTCATCCTTCCATACCAGACATGAATCGTAGGCCACAAAGGCTTCTTGCGTCTGCCCCTTCTGATGCAGGATGTCACCCATTACCGCATAGAAGTCGCTCACAATGGACGGATCGCTCTGAGCCGTAATAACTCCAATACCATTCTGGAAGGCATTAAGCGCCTGGTCCAACTGATCCTTTTGATAATAGGCAATGCCTTGGTAATAGTAGAACGCCATCTCATCAGGGTTATACTGACGGGCATCCTGACAAAGCGATATCACCCGGTCACGATTGCCTGCCTCCCAAGCATAGCCTACCAATTGCAGACGGGCAGCAGCATTGGTGGGTTCCAAAGCCAAGGCATGCTCCAAGACAGGACTGATACTGTCAGAAGGCATCTTCTTCAAATTCATATATGTGGCACAGAAAATAGCCAGATCAGCATCAGCCAACGGCGTATCCAGCACACGTTGGAACATGCGAAGCACCTGTGTAGAGTCTCCCCCGCTACGCTCGCTCTCGCCAATGAGTTGACGAAATAGTATGACACGGTCCTGCGTCGTCGCATTCCGGTTCATCAGCATACGCTCCAACCACACATGCGCCTGTACGGAGTCATTTATCTCATTATAGTGCGACAGCATAGCCATTTGCGCACTGCGACTGTCTGGATCCTTCTTCAACACTTCGTTATAGATGGCCAGCGCTTTTTTCTGTTGTCCGTTCAAATAGAGCGTTGTACCATACAAACAGCGATAGTTCAGGTCGTTGGGATACTGATCAGCCAATTGCTTCATCTCACTGATAGCAGCCTTCTTGTCGCCTTTCTGTGTGTATAACTCACTCTTGGCCATAGACAGGCGTTCACTTTTTCCTTCCAGTGTCTCCAGTCGTGACAGGGTACGGATGGCACCTTCATAGTCCTTTTGCTGTTCGTAGAGTTGTACCAGCATTGACAACACGTCCTCACGGTCGCGATTCATAGCATAAATACGCTCCATGACATCAATAGCCTCTTCGTACTTCCTACGTGAAATGTAGGTGTTGGCCAACGTCTCCAAATACGTTTCATTATTCGGTTCCAACTGTGCAGCCTTCTCCGAATATGCCAATGCCTTATCCTTATTTTTTAGGAAGTCATAGTATCGTGCCAGATAGTAGAAAGCTTCAGAGCGGGTAGAATCGATCTCCACACAATGGGTCAGCAAATCAAAGGCTGCATCATGACTCCCCTTTTCCTGCTGACAGATAGCCTCCAAGAAAAAGGCATCATAGCGCCGCTGCTCATCCTGCGCCACGACTGGCAACGCTACCCATGTTGCCAATAAAAGCAATATATACCTTACTCTAATCACTTTACGCCTGTATGTCCGTAGCCACCCTCACCACGTTCTGTCTCGTCAAGCACATCGACACTGATAAGCTCACCCTGTTCACAACGGGCGATGACCATTTGGGCGATACGCTCGCCATCATTAATGACGAAGTCTTCCTGCGACAGGTTAATCAGAACTACACCAATCTCACCACGATAGTCGGCATCAATAGTGCCGGGGGTGTTCAGCACTGTCAGACCATGCTTCAACGCCAGTCCGCTACGTGGACGTACCTGGGCCTCATAGCCCTCGGGCAATGCAATATGCAGACCCGTTGGAATGAGTCGTCGCTCCATAGGGTGCAACGTAATGGGTTCACTTAGATTGGCACGCAAATCCATGCCAGCACTCTGTGGAGTGGCATAGGCAGGCAACTGCTGATGGCCGCGATTGACAACTTGTATCTTTACCATTTGTATAAATGCTTTATTATAATAATGTGCAAAGGTACGCATTTCTTCTGAAACATCCATCATTTTAGGCTTAAAAAATAATAAGAGCGAAAATCTTTTGGCTTTTTACTCATTTTTCTGTAATTTTGCAGGCCATGGAATGGACAAGACTTATTTCGAATAAACGCTTAGGGCAGGAACACCGCCATACAGAGCGTCACGACGACCGTACGGAATTCAAGCGCGACTACGACCGTCTGATTTTCTCGGCACCTTTTCGCCGGTTGCAAAACAAGACACAGGTTTTCCCGTTGCCGGGCTCCGTATTTGTGCACAACCGCTTGACACACTCATTAGAGGTGTCCAGTGTCGGCATGTCGTTGGGTAACGACGTGTCTCAGCGTATCATCAACGAAAAGCGCCCCGAATTGCGTGGCACCATGTTCGAACAGATTGGACAGATTGTCTCAACGGCCTGTCTGGCTCATGACTTGGGCAATCCGCCCTTCGGTCATTCTGGCGAAAAGGCTATCCAGACCTTCTTTACAGAAGGAGCAGGAAAAGAGCTAAAACCATCGGTTTCACCGGCATTTTGGGACGATATCACCCACTTTGAGGGTAATGCCAATGCCTTTCGCTTGCTGACCCATCAGTTCAAGGGTCGTCGCGCAGGCGGATTTGTGATGACCTACTCGACATTGGCGAGCATCGTCAAATATCCTTATGCCTCATCGGTATCGGGCAAGAAAAAGAAATTCGGCTTTTTCCAAAGCGAGCAGTCATACTACCAACGTATTGCCGATGAAATGGGCATTATTTGTAAGTCTGCACATGGTGAGCCCCTACGCTATGCCCGCCATCCATTGGTCTATTTGGTAGAGGCTGCTGATGACATCTGCTACGAGATTATGGACTTAGAGGATGCCCACAAACTGAAAATCCTGAGCTATGACGAAACAGAAGAACTGCTGCTGGGATTCTTTGACGAGGAGGTCAAGCAGAAAATACTGCGCCGTATCCATGACGAAGAACTGGAAGACCCCAACGAAAAGGTGGTTTATATGCGTGCCTGCGTGATTGGCAAATTAGAGAATGAATGCGTTAATGCCTTCGTAGAACACGAGGACGAGATTCTGGATGGCACTTTCGAGGGGTCGCTCATCGATCATATCAGTCCGATACAGCATGATGCCTACGAACGCTGCGCCAAACTGAGTGTACAGCGCATCTACCGTAGCCGTCCTGTGCTTGACGTAGAGCTTTCTGGTTACAAAATCATGGCCACCCTCATGGAACAGATGACTGAGGCCGTCATGCACCCGGAGCGTTATTATTCTCAGCAGCTGATAGACCGTGTGTCAAGCCAGTACGATATCAATGCTGACAATCTTGAGACACGTATCATGGCCGTTATCGACTATATAGCAGGTATGACAGACGTCTATGCCCTCGATGTCTATCAAAAAATAAATGGTATCTCACTGCCGATAGTATGACTAATACATCGTCCCCCATACAGGCACTCCAACAGCAACGGCTCCTGTTACAGCTGGAATATAATACTGAAAAGGAGGCTTTCCGTCAGCAGACAGAGCAGACGGGTATGGCGCGTAACGTGAAACGTGGTGATGCATGGTGGCCCGTTAAGACGGGCAAGAGCTACTATAACTCACTGAACCAGCTGGCCATCGAGATACA
>JAEEGJ010029180.1_pt1 | contig 10905 bp, 13 predicted proteins | sample 8958761 | NCBI WGS metagenome assembly JAEEGJ01 (sample SAMN16246546, study PRJNA631951) | gut metagenome | biome: gut microbiome; feature: rumen; material: RS-attached | host: Bos | place: Iran: Karaj | collected 2018-10
TGATTGTTACCAACAAGGCGGAGGCCATTGCAGATGCAATTGATGCTGCTGTGGATAGAGGCACAACCATTTTTACTGCCAAGGGTGGATATAGCGGTGATGAGCGCCAGGTGCTTATGTGCGCTTGCTCAAACAAGCAGATGTATCAGGTCAATCGAGTTTCAAAAAAGATTGACGTGGACGCATTTATTGTCATAATGGAATCAAAGGCAGTCTATGGCGAGGGCTTCAAGAGATTCAAGCCATAATGAGTTAGATCTGCTTTTACTTATAATAAAAAGATGGAGATATAATATGTCAGGAAAAATTTACGTACTTGGTGTTTCAGGCGGTTCTGCATCAGGCAAGACTACAATAGTTAATAAGCTACATGATTACTTTGGAGAGGACATCGCTGTTCTTAGCCATGACGCATACTACAAGGCTCATCCTGAAATGAGCTTTGAGGAGAGAAGTCATTTAAATTACGACCATCCAGATGCGTTTGAATCAGACAGAATGGCAGAGGATGTCAGAAAGCTTATCAAGGGCTTTGCAATTGATATGCCGGTTTATGATTATGTAAATCACAATCGCTCTGATGAGACTGTTAGAGTTGAGCCAAAGACAGTTATTGTAATGGAAGGATTCTTAGTTCTTGAGAACAAAGAGCTTCGTGATTTGATGGATATCAAAATATTCGTAGATACGGATGCAGATGAGCGCCTTATGCGTAGAATCAAGCGTGATATGATTGAGAGAGGCCGTAGTGTCGAGTCAATTCTTGAGCAGTACTCTCAGACAGTTAAGCCTATGCACGAGGAGTTTGTTGAGCCATCCAAGAAATATGCTGATATAATCATCCCACGTGGTGGTGAAAATACAGTAGGTCTTGAGATGCTTATTACATATATGAATAAAAAGCTACACGCCCAGGATTTGTAGAAAGGAAAAAACAATGCATGAATTAGGTATTGTCTTTCACGTTGCCAAGCAGGTGGAGGAAGTTGCACAGGAGAATGGTGCCAAGCATGTTAGTCAGGTGATTTTATCCATCGGAGAAGTGTCCACAGTTATTCCTGATTACCTGATTGATTGTTGGGGCTGGAATGCAAAAAAATATCCTAGGCTTGAGGGCAGCAAGCTTACTTGCGAAACCATCAAGGCTGTTACCTTTTGCGAGGACTGTCACCAGGAGTATGAGACAGTTAAGCATGGTAAAAAATGTCCGCATTGCGGCAGCGAGAATACATATCTTGTGACTGGCAATGAAGTAATACTTAAAGAAGTCATATTAGAATAGTCGGCTTCCCCTAATACAGGGGGGCTTTTTTCTTTTCTGGAAAAAATCTTTAAAATTCCCTTAAAATATGTGAATTCTTTCACTATATGGTTGCAATAGAATATCAAACGTGTTATAACTGTACTAGAACGACTAGTACAACTAGTACAACTAGTACAACTAGTACAACCATATTGGGAAGGGAGATAATGTTCATGCGGAGAATAATGTTTATTTCTACGGTAACTGCAATAATGCTTTTAGCCCTTGGATGCGGACATAGGGCTGAAGGCGCAGGTGCCATCAAGGAAAACTCAGTTGAGGCTGGAGTTAATCTATCAGAAAATCTTAACGACGATTCATTAAGCATCGAGGATGCAGCAGAAATCACTAACCCACGCGACAATGAGGAAACTGAAGCTGCAGAGGATGCTCAAACTCAAGAGGAGACAGAGGTTACAGAAGTACCAGAATCTGCCGAGGATGGTGGATTCGTGGTTGATGGTATTGATGTAACATACAATTCCAACGTGGATGCGCTTTTGGATTCACTTGGTGAGCCTAGGTTCAAGGACACAGGTCATGAGGTTGAATACTATGATTATGATAATGGCCTTGATATTGCCGTTCTTAACGACAATGGCCAGCGTGATATCCTTGAGATTCACCTTTTCGTAAATGATGCTGTTGAAACAGCCAGAGGACTTAAGATTGGCGATTCAATTGAGACAGTTATAGAAAAGTACGGAGAGGCCTTCAAGGAGACAGATGATGGTCTGGTCCATGATGTAAGCTATGACTACGACAACTACACATTCACCATTATATTTGATTATGAAAACAACGTAGAGTCATTCTACTTATTAAATAAAGAAACTGGTAGCAAAACAGAATACATTTAATTAATGTGCAGCTTAGTAACTAAGGAGGATTTTTTCCGATGAATAGGCGCGTTATGGTTTTGGGGCTTTCAGCGGCAGTAGCTTTGACTTTTGGTTGTGGACAGCAGCCCAAGACTGATCAGACCAATATAGAAAAAAGTATTTCTATGGGAGCTGAGGCAAAGTTTCCTAAGGCAGATTCAGATGAGCTTGGTACGGTTGATTATAATGGCATTGTTTTTGACATTAATAGTGGTACATCCGTATTTTCACAGCTGGGAGAGCCAGAGGACATTTTTGAAGATGATAAGGTATACGAAGGTGCTATAGTGAAATATTATTACTATGCAAATAAAGATATAAACATAATCACTGTTGACGATGGCAGCAAGGAGCAGATTTCTGACATAATAATCAATACAGCTGCTGCCAAGCTTTCAAAGGGAATCCGGGTCGGTGACACCCTGCAGGCGGTTAAGGCTGCCTACGGCGAGCCAGATGAAGAGACAGACAAGGATGACAACAACTATATAGCCTACAGAAACAATGGGTGCACTATATGGTTTTCTTTTGAAAAAAATCAACTGTCTGATTATATGATTTCTAGTGATGCTATAGCACTGGAGTATAACAACTACTAATTTATTTACTAACGGAGGATAACGAAAATGAAAAGAAAAGTGGTTATTTTTGGCTTGATTGCAGCCATGGTTTTATCAATAGGATGTGGCAAGGACACAAATGTGGTTGGAAGTACAAATGCTTCAGCTGATTCAAAGGCTGCTAGTACTTCAAAGCTTGATGAAGTTTCTTATAAAGGAAATAGTATTAGTTTGAGCTCAAAGCCTGCTGATATGGTTGCGTCTGTTGGCGAGCCAGATGAGAAATTTGAAAATGACAACGTTGTTGATGCTAGTGGCAAATCAAATAAACTTACAATATATAAATACGAAAATGATGGTCTTATAATTCAAACCCAAGGAGAGGGGGATTCTGAAGAAATCGCCACCATTATTATCAATTCTGAAAATGCCGTATTGGGAAATGGTATAAAGTTGGGAGCATCTGAAGAAGCAGTTAAAGCTGCTTATGGCGAGCCTATAGATGATGGCCAGCATGTTTCTGAAGGTTGCGGTGGTGTAACTTATACTTATGAAGATGAAAATACAACTGAGACATTTGCTTTTGTTGACGGCAAGTTGTCAAATGTAAGTATTTACAATAAGAAGTATGAATGTGAATGCTAATTAAATAAAAACCTCTATAAAGAGAGACAATCCCGGGTGGCTGAAGCCCGGGATTGTTTTTTGCACATTCCTAGCGAATATGCAGATGTAGGGAGAAAATATATGAATGGCCCGAATGACCTTGTCGTAAACTAATTTAAATTCAGTAATTACTTTTTAATCTTGTCCTGTAAATACTGATATCTTTGCCATACTCCTGAATAAATAATGTTGTTTAGTATGGCGGAATTATCTGTAATTGGAAGACGCTCAAAGGATCTGGAGCACTCAGCCATGAGTGATGTAAGATTAACTCTTACAAAGGTTTCAAATTCCTTTGGTGATTCGTTTTCAAGATAAATAAGTGGATTGTAGTTTCCGAACTTTCTATCCTTTTTCAAATCACAGTAAGCATCGATTATGTAGATGAATTTACCTATATAATAGCCCATACAATGTAGGCTCTTAGACCAGGTGTCATCTTTCCAACTAAATAATTCTCCAAGCATTTCTCCAGTGTAGCTGGAGACAATGTCAAGGTTTTGCTCCTTGGAAAACTCTGCCATAGAAAGCTTGTGAATGTAATCCTCCACAGCCTTAGTCTGCCTTGGATATTTAACCTGCATTCTCTTGTAGTCTTTTGTTAAAAGACGTGCAATCAATTTGGCAAACCTTGAATCTTCATCAAGGAACTTGTCCATGAGACTATGATATGAAAGAATAATATTCATATCTGCGGCGTACTCGATAGCTTTGCTAGCCTTACCGCTCTTTATATCTGGTTCGTATATGCTTTGAAGCAACATTGCCAAAAAGCAAGAATCATAATTTGTTAATAGCTGTCCTTTGAAGCCGGATACTTCACCAAGTTGGCGACGTAGTCTACAGTAAAACTGTTGATACAGTTGTTTATCTTCATCGGAAAGTTGTCTTCGATCGGCATTTATATATCCAAACAATTTTTATACCTTCTTTTTTAACAAAACAACTTGTGTCCCTTGGATTAGTTACAGTTTTACAGCAGTTTGACGCCAACGTCAACAGTTTGAGGTATTATTTAAGAAACGTTTAAGAATTGATTTAGAAACCTTGAAAAAATAAACAGGTTAGGCTAAACTAACGATAGTTAATTATATTGCACTAGGGCAGTAAATATGTTACCCTTTTTAAAAGGTGGGTTGTGTGCAATTTAATCCATCATAGCGAGGAGGAATTCATTTTGAGAACATTTGTCAATGAATCAGCAGAAAACTATTTGGAAACAATACTCTTACTTAGTAAAAAGCTTCCAGTAGTTCGTTCAGTAGATATAGCAAACGAATTAAATTTCAAAAAATCATCTGTTAGTATTGCAATGAAGAATCTTCGAGAGAAGGAGCATATTACTGTTACGGATGCTGGATATATTTACCTCACAGATGAGGGCAAGAAAATCGCGGAGATGATTTACGAGCGCCACGAGCTTATTTCAGCAATTCTGGTAAAGCTTGGCGTCGACGAGGAAATCGCCGCTGAGGACGCATGCCGTATCGAGCATGTTATTAGCAAGGAGAGCTTTAAGGCTGTCAGGGATTATGCAAAGGATAAGATTCTTTAATTATGGATAACAATCAAAGAGAAGTAATTATACAGCAGCTTAGGGAGTCCGGTTGTCGTATTACCAAGCAGCGTCTCATTATATTGGATATCATTCTCAATCAGGAGCCATCCTGTGTTAAGGAGATATACCGAGAGGCTGTTAAGCAGGACAAGAACATCGGCAGCGCCACTGTTTATCGTATGGTAAATACTCTTGAGGAGATTGGAGTTATTAACCGCAAGAATATGTATCAGGTGGATTGCTCCAACTGTGAGCTTGGATGTAGCGACGACTGCGATGGCAATCCATGTATCGATGGCAATTGCGCAGCCTGTGAATCTCGAGTTGTAGTAACACTGGATGACGATAGCAAGATGGTCTTTGATCGAGCTGAGCTTCAGGATATTTTAGAAGCAGGTCTAAAGGCAAAAGGACGAATTGCCGGCCAACACAAGATAGTAAGGTTGGCCATGTAGGTCAATGCTAATATATTGAATTTATAAAGTTTATGATGTATTATTAAAGGGCTGTCAAAATCTTGGCAGCCCTAAGTTTTTCTTTATAATATTTCTATAGAGAAAAGGCTCCGCAAGGATGCTATTTTTTTAGAAGAGGAGATATAACATGACTCAGTCACGTACACACAACTGTAATGAGCTTCGTCTTGCAGATGCAGGTAAAGAGGTTACATTAGTTGGTTGGTTCGAAAACATTAGAAAGGTGTCTAAAAATCTTGGTTTCCTTATCCTTCGTGATTTTTATGGCACTACACAGATAGTTGTTGAGACAGAGGAGATGATGGCTGTTATCGATTCTGTTAACAAGGAATCTACAATTTCTGTTACAGGTACAGTTCGTGAGCGTTCATCTAAGAATGCTGAGCTTCCTACTGGCGAGATTGAGGTGGTTCCTACATCAATAGAGATTCTTGGAAAGTGTACTCACAACGAGCTTCCATTTGAGATTAACCGTTCAAAGGAGGCAGACGAGAATACACGTCTTAAATATCGTTATCTTGATCTTCGTAACCCAGATGTTAAGAGCAAGATTATTCTTCGTAGCAAGATTGTTGCCGAGCTTCGTGCATCTATGATTGCTCACGATTTCATGGAGATTACAACTCCAATTCTTACATGCTCATCACCTGAGGGTGCTCGTGATTACCTTGTTCCAGCACGTAATCATCCAGGCAAGTTCTATGCACTTCCACAGGCACCACAGCAGTTCAAGCAGATTCTCATGGCATCTGGCTTCGACAAGTATTTCCAGATTGCACCATGTTTCCGTGATGAGGATGCTCGTGCAGACCGTTCTCCAGGAGAGTTCTATCAGCTTGATATGGAGATGGCATTCGCATCTCAGGAAGATGTCTTTGCAGTAATCGAGGACGTGCTTCCACCTATTTTTGCAAAATACGGCGTATACAAGAGTGCTTCTACAGCACCATTTGTACGCATTCCATATCTTGAGGCAATGGACAAGTACGGTTCAGACAAGCCAGATCTTCGTATCGACCTTGTGCTTCAGGATGCTACAGAAGTTATGGCAGATTGTGGCTTTGGACCATTTGAGGGCAACGTTGTAAAGGCTATCGTTGTTGACGGCCTTACTGCTACACGTAAGCAGATTGATGCAATGATTGCAGAGGTAGAGGTTGCTACAGCTCAAAAGACATACTGGTTCAAGCTTGATGAAAACGGAGAAATCGTTGGCGGTATCGCTAAGTTCCTTCAGGAGCGTAAAGCTGCTGTTATCGATGCCCTTGGCCTTAAGCCAGGTGACTTCGTTGGTCTTGCAGCAGGTCCACTTCTTGTTGCTCAAAAGACAGCAGGTGTATTTAGAAAGCTTCTTGGTGCAGCAGCAGAGGGACACATGAAAAAGGATACATACGAGTTCTGCTGGATTGTTGATTTCCCAATGTACGAAATCGGCGAGGAGTCAGGCGAGCTTGAGTTCTGCCACAACCCATTCTCAATGCCACAGGGCGGTATGGATGCTCTCAAGAATCAAGAGCCTCTCGATATCCTTGCATACCAGTACGACCTTGTATGTAACGGCGTAGAGCTTTCTTCAGGTGCTATCCGTAACCACGACCCTGAAATCATGATTGAGGCCTTCAAGCTTGTTGGTCTCGGTGAGGATGACGTTAAGGCTAAGTTCCCAGCTATGTACAACGCATTCACTTATGGTGCACCACCACACGGCGGTATCGCTCCAGGTGTCGACCGTATGATTATGCTTATCGCTGGCGAGGAATCAATCCGCGAGATTATTCCATTCCCAATGAACAAGAACGCTCAGGATATTATGATGGATGCACCTGCTACAGTAGAGCAGAAGCAGCTTGACGATGTTCATATTGCAATCGTAATGCCGGAGGAAGAATAAAAAAAAGACTGACGAGGGGTTTCCCTTGTCAGTCTTTTTTCTTTATAGTAATCATTCAACAGTTAGAGGCCGGAAAAGGAGAATTTTGGAGATGAAAAGGAAATGCAAATTACAGGCTGTAGTGCTTGTGGCAATAATGGTCGCTGAACTTAGCGTGGGCTGTGGCACAGCCGAGCGGTTGGACGCTAGCACAGTTGATGCGCAGGTTTCGGGTAATATGAGCCGCGAGGAACTTGCGGAGATTGAGTCAGACTTCATGCACATGGAGAATAATTTTTTTCTTGATCAGGAGTTTGCGGATGAGGATGACATTGACTGGGAGGCTATCTACGAGAGAAGATCGAAGGACACTTTTGAACCAGATGAGTATAAGTGTGTGTCGGGTAATAAGAAGGGCTACTTGTATCGCGTGAGACTTGAGCGGGTAGATGCATATCCGAATAAGGAAAAAGCAGATTATTCTTCATTTAAGTCTGCGCCTGACAGAATAGTGGTCTTTGAAAAGAAAGGAAACAAATACACCTTCAAAAAGAATGAATTTCTGTGGGAGGAAAACTGCGATGATATATTTGACTTGAACCTTGGGTCTCTTGGACAATGCAAAGCTGTAGTTTTCTACGACTCTCGTTATAGAGAACCTGCAGATATCGTCATTCTTTCAAATAATAAAAGAATTGCCAAAGTCTATGGTGCATATTTTTCTAAAATAGATTATATATACCCCGTCGATTTCGATGCGGATGGCTATTTTGAGCTTGCCATATCGGGAAAACGCGGCAGCAAAAAGAACCTGGAGTTTATGGAGTTTTATACGGGATGGGACGACGAGTTTACGGATTTTTCCTTTGAGATTTGTTCAAAGGTATCAGATATTGCCATGGAGGAGCTTGGCGGCGATTACAGCCTTGATAAAGTAAAAGAGTTTGTGCTTTTAAATGACATTGTTGAATTAGATTTTTGGGGTAAGAATAATGAATATCACTATGATTCATATAAAGAGGCATATTACGATCTGGCGTCTAAAGTAGAGGCAGAAGAGGATTTGAATTCATACGATGACTGTGCATGCTGTCGATATGGACTAGAGAAATATGACGATGACAAGATTCCCGAATTAGTGGTTATAAACAGCGCCGGAGAAACCAAGACATATACATACAAAGATAATGATTTGTATGTGTATGAGGGGAAAGACTCACCTTCCGACGCCGAATTCTCTTTTGCTGAATTGGAAATGAAACTTGGCTTTAACGAGAACAAAGTGACTCCTCTTAATGAGAATGATGTGGAAAATGCGGGCATTACAGTACCAGAAGAAGCCACTGGTACGGTTTCTAAGATTTATCTTGTTGAAAAAGCCAAGCAAAAGAAATATCTCGTAATGTTCACTCGCGACGAATGGGATACGGGTGAGTACTATGTTTACAACCTCAACGGAGACAGGATAATTGCGCCGGTACAGTCCACCGGAGATTATATTTATTGCCTCAATGATATAAAAGATTCATCGAACTTTAAGCTTATGTCTAAATCAGAGCTTACAAGTGAAACTTTGACCCAAAAGAAATTTTATATTGATCCTTGCGGTGTAATCAAGTCTCCCGATGAGTCTGTCACGTATATAGAAGATATGTATGAATAAATACCAGAAAGTCCCGACACGGAAGTCGATTGATCTTATATACGATATAATTATAAATATCTTACGAGTATATTGATGAGTTCAGTTTATGGCAGATGTATTGACAATGAATATATAACGAATTACAATACTTATAGGAAGATAGATTATTTACTGTAACATGGAGGTATATATTATGGCACAAATAAGCATGAGAATAGACGACAATGTGAAAAGAAAAGCTGAGATTGCCTGTGAAGCTCTTGGAATGAATATGACAACGGCTATTAATTTATATCTTGTGAAATTAGGAAATGAAATGAGAATTCCTTTTGAAGTTTCGGTTGACCCTTTTTATAATCCTGTCAATCAGAGAGTCTTAGAAGAATCTATTCAACAGTTGGAGGTTGGAAAAGGTAAAAAACATGATTTGATTGAGGTGGATTAATAGATGAACAAAGTATGGTCTGATATTGCCTGGGAAGACTATCTATATTGGCAAACACAAGACAAGAAAACTCTTAAAAAGATAAATGGATTATTAAAAGATATAGACCGTAATGGATATAGGTGCAAGGGGAAGCCGGAGCCTTTGAAAGGTAATTATTCGGGATTTTGGAGCGTTCGAATAGATAAGAAGAATCGTCTTGTTTTTAGAATTGAAGATGGAGCTATTGAAATTGTTCAGTGTAGAACACATTATGAAGATAAATAATTTGAGTAAATAAAAAGTAAGGCCACGGATTTATTCCATGGCCTTACTTTTTATTTACTCAAATTTTTAATTAATGGATGCAACACAGTTGCTATGATCACTCCAAAAATTCCTTGGATAATATTTGGAACTATTCCTGCCAGGGATGCAACAACGCCGGCTGAGAGTGACGAACCATTTACGAATGCAAGCATGAAGATTTCAAATAGGAAATATCCTGCAACCATCACTGCCTCTCCTGCGATGCCGCTGACAATAAGCTGTGGCAGGTTTGTCTTGGACTTAATCAACTTGCTTAATCCTTTAAATGTCACATATGCAACAATAGCTGTTAAAGCTTTAATAATAAATGTTGCTGGAACATATACGAAATATCCGCCAATCAAATCTGAAAGTGCCGAGCCGATTCCGGCTGCCAATCCACCCCATACAGGACCAAGTATCAGTCCTGATAATAGAACAAATCCATCACCTGGATGAATATATCCCTGAGTAGGTGTTGGAACCTTTATAATCATTGTGCCCACGCAGGTCAGTGCTGCAAAAAGGGCCGAGATAATTACCTTTCTTGTCTTTTCCGCTGTGACAGAAGTTGTTGCTGTGTTACTCATAGTGCTGTCTCCTTATGATGTTCTGATAAATAAGTTTTATTCTGAAAAAATTATTTTAAATTCTCTGCGATAGAGATATAATAACATCAAGCTGACATTATAAAAATGCACAATAATTGATATTTTTTAGGGGACAGATAAAAGGTGAAATTATGAAGGTATATGAAAAGGTCTACAACTTTTATGTAAATCAAATAGAGAATAAATCCCTCTTGCCAGGGGACAGGATGCCATCGCTGCGAGAGTCAGAAAAGACACTGAATGTAAGCAGGACTTCAGTAGAGACTGCATACCTGCAGCTGGCAGCAGATGGATACATTTATTCGGTGGAAAAGGTGGGTTACTTTATATCAGAGACAGCGGGCAGATTTTTTGAGCAGGCTAAGGCAAAGGGAGGTGTCAAGGCAAAATCTGTGCCCAAATACAAATACGACCTGGCCACAATTGGCGAGGATAAGACAGTATCCTGCCTGGAGCTTTGGCGCCGATACATGAAGTCGGCCCTTAGACAGGAGGACAGACTTCTTAATTATCCAAGCAGTCAGGGGGAGGAGGATTTAAGGCGTGAGATTGCAGCACATGTGAGAAAGACCAGAAACATCATCTGCTCAATGGATGACATT
>JAEEGJ010029181.1_pt1 | contig 10905 bp, 6 predicted proteins | sample 8958761 | NCBI WGS metagenome assembly JAEEGJ01 (sample SAMN16246546, study PRJNA631951) | gut metagenome | biome: gut microbiome; feature: rumen; material: RS-attached | host: Bos | place: Iran: Karaj | collected 2018-10
GATTGTGGATAAATAACTGTCACAACTGTCACAACTTTCTTTGCAGCGGGGTTGGCGGTGTGGAAAATTCTTCGTAACTTTGCAGCTGTTTTAAAAATAACAACGTTAATGAATTCGAATGAATTGACTCCTGCCCGGATGCATGACCTGCTTAAGCGCAACGTGTTCAGCGACATAGATCTGGAGCGCGTGGCCTCGATGGATGCCGACCAGCGGCGTGAGCTGAAGTTGTCGCAGATCGACAAGATGCTTGGCATGGGTCCCTATGCTGCTGTCTTGAACTGGTATCTCAGCCAGTTTGTGGATGATGACAACCAGCGCAGAACGGAAAATCCACTATACGACGAAGAGGATACTCCCCTTGTGGCCTGGTATCTCGAAGTGGCAGAACTGGGCTATGCTCTCTCTTATTGCAAAGCGTTCTGCCTTGATCTGTTGGCACCTGGGTTCCAGATGGACACTGACGACCTACGGCAGCAGTTCACCATCGACAACCAGCAGCTGATAGACTGGCTTCAGCAGACGCCTTATCGTCGTGTGGCCGCTATGGTGGCCAAAATTCTCATAAGGGTTGAGCTCGACAGAGTGGTGGGTCATAATGATGCCGTTCAGGATTATTATGCCGAGAACTGCTCCACTGGTGACATTGACACGCAGGATATCGACAATGCCGACAAGTTTATCAACGACGCCATTGAGGTTCTCACAGAGATGAAGCAGCATGCAGAGCGAGGGCGCCAGTTGGGGCTGAACGATGAGCAGATGCGGGTGGTGGATCTGTTGTGGAGCTGGGTGCCCCACGACTATCCTGAGGATTATGTGGCAACTGCTAAGGAGGTGATAGAGGTGGTGGATCGGGCGTTGCCTGCCAAGACGGTGATCCGCAGTCGCAAGGGCTTCAAGATGTTCTACGACCAGCTGATTCCTCAGTTAGTGCAGGTGATAGAGAAACACGATGTGCCCGTTGACCTTACCGACCGTTATAACCTGACGATGGGCTATATGGAAGACTGGCTGTATTCTAAATATTTAGGGGGGATCGTGCTGGATGAATGACTCGTATATGGGCGGATTCAGTAATCCGTTGTCTCGCGGCAGCAGTTTAAGCCGTGAGCGCCTGCTGGTGGATGCCGACCGATTGTTTTCTATCGACTGGCTGATCAGGCGCCTGCTTATTGAGATTCAAGGCTCGTTGACCCCAGAGGCCATCGCGCAGCATCATAAGCTCTTCAGCACCCTCCGTCAGCAGCCCGATATGTGGTTTGCCTGGCAGATGCTCAGGGCTCATCATGCCTCGCTGACGAAGGTCGAGGAGTTCAAGCAGATGTTCCCAGAGGGTCGGAGACTCATCGAGGCACTCAATGAGGAGCGCGAGGACACCATCAAGAAGTTTATGAGGTTTGTGCCCTCCAAGCGTTGGGATTCGCTGCGCGATGATGACCGCTCATGGCGAGAGTATGCCCGATTGCTGTATCCGATGAAGGATAAAAATGCGCTGATAGAGCAGGAGTTCTTTCTGCTGGTAGATTATATCTGTGTGCTGACCGATGGTTTGTGTGGTCGATGGAATCAGTTGGCACCCGTCAGCGAAGCGGAAACCTTAGATGCTTCGACTTCTGCACCCGATTTGGATGCTGTGCAGCCCAGGGCAGAATTCAAGGCAATGCTCAAGGGCTCGTGGTTCGACAAGTATTGCAGCAACAAGACGAAGTACGACACGAATTGGCGCGAGAAGTTTGTAGAAGCCTTGTTCAAGTCGCAGTATGCACAGGCTATCATTGAGAGCTGGGCTGATCGCAGTCTGGTAGATATGTTTGGCATCATCGGCATCATGAAAAAGGAAGGGGTGTTCAGGGAAGGTGTTTCCGACTTGGCTTTGGCCAGATCTGTACTTGCCTGCACGACCATCCAAAAGAAAGACAAAACCATCTCCAAGTATATAGGTGATGCCAGGAAGCACCCGTGCTATTATTGGGTGAAGGAGTATCTGGCAGGACAAGCCGTAGAGTAGGCGTTCGATTCAGATTCTACTGGTTTTCGATTAGCGTTCGATTGATGAAAAAAGTCAATCGAACGTTTTTTTTTGTGCATCCAAAAGTTAAAAATTGGTTTTGTAACTATCTGATAATCAGCGATTAATATTTTTATTATAAAATTTCTGCATTTTTTCGGGGAAACATTTGGAGGCTATCAATAGATTACTACTTTTGCACCGCGATCTTTGAAATGTTGACACACCGAAAGCACCGAAGGCGGTGCTCCCATCCTGCTTTGCCTCTAAAGCATCCTCCTGCGCACGCGCAGGAACATTATTAATATTAATTATAAACAACTTATTAAAAAACTTAAACACTATGGTAAATTTAATCATTATCCAAGGCGGACACAAGGTTGTCTGCAAAGTATTGAATCGCGAGATTTTTCTCGCAAAGCGTAACTCAGTTTCTAACCTCTTAAATGTAAAAGCAGCACGTGAAGGTGATGCCGAAGCCAAGAGCCGCTTGGTTCAGATGGCCTACAACGATCTGATGCCAGATGGCAAAGTGGCAGGATGCTGTCATCCCAGCGACTGCTTCTTCCACGACATCGATTGCTATGATGCAGCCCAGGCAGAGACAACGAAGGAGAAGATTCTCTCGTTGAAGTCTGAAATCGGTCTGCTGATGCTTGAACGCTCTGCAGGTGGTGGCTGGCACTTGGTTTGCCGTCGGGAGCTTGGCAAGACCATTCTCGAAAACCAGGTCCGCATCGCCAAGATTCTCCAGATGGAGATGGACACTAACTGTCATGATCTGAGTCGCGTGGTGTATTCCACTACAGGCAGTCCTGACGATCTGGTTTATCTGGATGATGCCATCTTCGAAAGCACGCTCAGCGTTGAGGAGAGTGAACGGGAGTATCAGTTATTAAAGGAACGCGCGCGTAAGGGGCTTGAAGAGGTAGGCAAGGGTGCTAAGAGCGACAACAAGCACTACCGCCCTTGGGAGGATGAGGCTAAGGCTGTGAAAAGTGAAGTGGTGGAAAGTGAGGAAAGCCCGACCACCTTCCCCGATAACTATCACGGTCATCCCTTCTCAGAGATCATCAGCAAGTATTGGGAGCTGAACAATCACGGCTATGAGCCTACCATCGGCGATCGTGACACCAAGACCTACCAGCTGGCACGTGACCTTCAGCACATCTGCGGGCGCAACTTCAACTGGCTGGATCAGGTGATTCCCTGCTACGATGGATTCCCTGTGGAAGAGAAGCGAGCCAAGATCCGCAGTGCCTTGCAGAGTAATTTCGAAGGTATGCCCAAGTCGATGCAGGATGTGCTGGATGCTCTGGAGAAGCCTGTTGAGGAGCCTGTAGAACCAACGTTGGAATCCTCTGGTTTCTACTTCAACGCTGCTAATCCACCAGCATTTCCAAGCGACCGCAGGCTACCTAAGCTGATCCGGCTGCTCACCTCTCGCACCCCTGGCATCTACAAGGCCGCTGTGGCTGATGCAGTATTCCCCTCATTGGGTACTCATCTTTATGACACCTGGTTCAAATACACCGATAATGTGAAGCATGAGGCCACGCTGATGAATTGCCTGGTAGCAGAATCGGGAACGGGTAAGGGCTGCATAGATGAGCCTATCAACCACATCATGGCTGATATCCGCGAACGGGATGCCGTCAACGAGAGGCGCGAGGATGAGTACAAGCAGGAGTGTAACTCGAAGGGTGCCAATAAGGACAAGCCAAACCGCCCTGAAGGGCTGATCATTCAGGAGATTCACGGTGACATGACCAATGCGGCACTCGTAACACGACTTGATGAGGCTGAAGGGCATTTCCTGTATGTGAAGGTGAACGAGATTCAGATGTTCGACGCCTTGAAGGGTAATGGCAAAGCTGGACACCAGTACATGCTGATGTGCCTGTCGTTCGATCCTGGCAACCGTTACGGTCAGACACGTGTTGGTACTCAGTCGGTATCCAAGACCGTCTGTGTGCGCCTGAACTGGAATGCGTCAACCACGCCCCATAAGGCAAGGCAGTATTTCAAGTCGGTGGTAGAGGATGGTCCAGTGCAGCGCATCAACTTCATCACCATCCCTGAGCGTGAGATTGGTGCTGAGCAGTTGGCTTTTGGCGATTATGATGCCAGCTTCGATGAAGCGCTGAAGCCGTATATTGCCAACCTCTGTGCCTCGCGAGGTACGATCGACTGTCCTGAGGCTATCAAGCTGATCAAGAAGCTCACCAAAGAGTGTAAGGATATAGCTGTGCTGTCGCAGAGTAAGGTGTTCGATCAGTTATCGCATCGTGCGCTGGTGATAGCCTATCTGAAGGCCTGTGTGCTCTATGTGGCCAACGGCTGTAAGTGGGAGAAGAATATCGAGACCTTTGTGAGCTGGTCGCTGCGTAACGATCTCTGGTGCAAGATTCACTTCTTCGGCTATATGCTGGAACAGGGGTCTGATAAGTTTGCCAATCCTTCGCGCGGGCCTAAGAACCAGCTGTTCATGCTTCCCAATGTCTATACGCTCAACGATCTGAAGAACGTTCGTCTGAAGTGTGGCATGAAGGAAGAGGGAGCCGATGTTCAAAACCGCCAATGGCTGTCTCGCGGATTTGTGACAGTTGTGACAGATAAAAAGGACACCTACAAGAAGCTCAAGTATCTCTCTGCCTGATTCCCCCAATCATGACAAAGCCCCAATCTATGGGGCTTTGTTATTTGAGGGGGAGTTCGAGCACGAAGCGGCTTCCGTTGGTGTATTGGGGATCAAGGGTGAGCGTGCCTCCCATCAGCTCTACCACACGGCGGCAAAGGAAGAGTCCGAGGCCAAGTCCTTCTGTGAACATATCGATCTTGGTGAACTTCTCGAATATGAAGTCGGCCTTGTCTGCAGGGATACCAGGACCTGTATCCTCGATGGTGAATCGTACATGGGCGTCATCGGCATCGATACGCATGGTGACGCTGCCCTCTGTCGTGAAATGGAGAGCATTGAAGAGCAGCTCTGTGAGGGCGATGAGCAGATGGTGGGCGTTGGTCTTAATGGTAAACGTATCAGGCAGATGGCTCTCCATGTGCATCTCAGCGGTATGGGTGATGAGGTCGCTTGCACTCTCATAGGCCTCACGGGCCAACTCGTTGCAGCCGACGGTATCGTTGGTGCTGATGGCCTGATGGCTTTCGATGAGCGATGCTGTGAGCAGTTTGCTTACCATATAGTCGAGGGCATTGGTCTGTACGTACATCATCTTGGCAATCTGCTTTTTCTCGTCATCGGGTATCGACTCACAATCATCGCGCAGCACCTGTGAGAAGCCGTGAACGATATTCAGGGGTGTTCGTATCTGGTGTGACATATCCTGCATGAACTGTGTCTTCTGCTCACTGGCCTGACGTGCCAGCAGGGTGGCCTGTTCCAGTTCCTTCGTACGTTGCTCTGTCTCGGATTTCGTCTGCTCGGCATCGTGGATGTGTTTACTGATTCTCCGTCGCATCAGGCAGAAGGTGTTCTGCAGCTGTCCGATCAGGTCGGTGCGCTCACTGAGAGGCAGGGGCTTCTCATAGTCACCGTGCCCGATCTGTCGTAACTCAGCAGCCAGCAGACCAAGCGGCTGTATGAAGTGCTTCACAATACGGTAGCAACCCATTACCAGCAGCAACAGTCCGATGATGAGCAAGGGCAGCAGGATGTAGTTCAGGCTGTTGTAGCCGCGGAGCAGTTCGTTTGTTGGGCAGACGAGCGCGATGCTCCATTCGGTGCCTTCGAGCGGGTGGTAGAGCACGATATAAGTCTTGCCGTCGAGTTCCACTTCCATGTGTCCTGTCCGTCCGTTGGTCATCTCATATCCTAATGCTACCACGTCGGTATGTACTCTGGGATCCATACCCGTGAAAATGGTCTGCTTGAGCAGCTTCGTGGTGTCAGGGTGTACGAAATAGTGGCCGTCGGCACCCAGCATCATGAAGTAGGAGTGTTCATAGGGATGCTCGCTGGTGATCGTCTCTGTGAGTCTCTTCAGCGACAGGTCGGTGGCGATGACGCCAATGAACTTCTCATGCTGGTTGAAGAGTGGTACGCAGTAGGATGCGATCATATCGGGGCTCGACAGTGTTCCGTCGTTGTAGTCGTCGAAGGGATCTACCCAGCATGGTGTCCTTTTCTGGCGGGGTGTCTTATACCACACCTTATCATAATAGTCGTACTCTGCTTCACGTACGGTGCTCACCGAGTCTTTCTCAGGTGTTGAATATTCCTCAAGGCGAACAGAATAGGCAGAGAAGCCGTAGTCGTCGCCAGGGTAGAAGTCGGGTTCCATCGTGATAGAGCAGCCATTGGTGTTAGGATGGTTGGCTACTATGCGGTGGGTGTATTTCAACAGGGAGTCCTTGTCGTTGTAATGAAGATTGACGAGCCAAAGGATGTTGCGTGTGGCAGTTTCAATCTCTACCATATAGCCTTTTACACGCAGGGCGGTATTGTCGAGCACGTGTGAGGCTTGTTCGATAGACTCCTGACGGACAATATGACGCGACCGCCAGTAGAGGAATCCGAGCGACAGCGTGAATACCAGCACCACGATGATGAGGATGTCAAGACTTAACATCATCGCCAATGACTTGCGTATATGTTTCCTCATCTCTATCATGGGCGCTCCTCCTTCTTCCTGTCGGCGATGTCGAGCAAATTGCCCAGCAACTCGGTGGTTGTCTCAGTGTGTGTACCTATCTTCTCTGCCATGTGTCGGCACTCGTTGGCATCCATATCGGCAATATGCTGACGGAAGTCATCAACGGTGGCGTGAATAGCTTTAACCGACTGCTCCATCCGGTCGCTCATGTTCATGATAACGGCATCCTTCATACGGTCGGCCTCACGCGCCTGTTCGTATGCCAGTTTCAGGTCATCGTTACGCTGGCGCAGCACATCAGTCAGCTGAGTGATATGTGCGATATGCTGTCCGATGCTCTGCTGCATCTGTCGGAAAGTGTTCTGCACATAGCCCACCTCATCGTCCCGATGGCTCTCTTCCACTGGGGCATCAAGCTGTCCTTCTGCCATCTGGCGGGCTGTATCTACCAACTGCTGCAACGGTTTCAGCTTGAAATGGCTGATAAAGAAACAGAACAGGCCAAGCAGCAACAGGCCGATAAGGCTGATGATGATTGTCAACCACAGCAGTGCGTCATAAGAACTGAAGATGTCACTCTCAGGACAAACGATAGACACGCTCCACCCGGCATTCTCGAAAGGATGGTAGAAGATAAAGCCCTGCTTATTGCCCATAGTGATCTTATTATGTCCGATATGGCCAGTCTTCATGGAGATGGCTGCCAGATGTCCTTCGCTGGTGGGATCGTTGAATGACTCTTGGAAGAATGCCTCATGCTCTTCGAGCGTACTGTCGGGATGGATAATCAGATGTCCGTCGGTACCCATCACTGAGGCATGGGAGTTGGGGAAAGGTTTCAGTGAGAGCACCAAGTCGGCAAACCACTTCATCGAGATGTGTGCCGAGAGCACCCCTACCAGTTCGCCATCTTTATTGTGTAGCGGCATGCCATAGGACGTGATGATAGATGTCTCACCGTGTTCAATATCTACATAGGGATCAATCCAGATGGGTTTTTCGAGGTGCAGGGGAGTGAAGTACCATTTCTCACGGGTATAAAGTTGCTTTCCACCGTTTATGGTGATGTCGATCTGCGTAGAATCATTAGGGTTGCGGTGAGCATACACCTCGTGGTAGATGCCATATTGCGGATAAACACCTGGCTCGAAAGCGATGGTGCAACTCTGGATGTGAGGATTCACCCTCAACAGCTGCCTGCACAGACTGTCCATGATCTCTGGTCTGTTCAGGCGCTTCTCGATAGTCCAGTGCATGCTGCGTGTGGCCGTCTCTACTTCTTTCAGGGTGTTGTCGATGCGCAGTTCTGTGGTGCGAAGTGTCTGACGGGCTTTTTCCATCGCCTCCTGATAGATGGACTCACGGGCATAATGGAACATGATATAGAGTGCTGTGACGAAGAGCACGGACACGAATCCCACTACCCACACTACGATTTGCGTGGTTAACGAATGGCGCGATTGTTTTTCTGTTAGTCTCTTCATCGGGTGCAAACTTACTAAAAATTATTTAAACTTGCACGTTTTTTAGAAAAAAAGTGGTTTTTGTGAATTTGCACGATAGGTTTTGTGAATATGAACGGAGAATTTACTGTTTTCTCCTTAAATTTGCACACAGAAATATATATTCGAGTTTTCAGTTGAGTTAAAACTAGATTAAGACAAATTTATATCTCTCACAAGTTTTTATTAAGAGAGGGTGCCGGCAGTGATGCTCGCCCCTCTTTTTTGATAGTCGCTGGGCGTACAATCCATGTAGAGTTTGAAGTTGCGATAGAAGGCGCTGGGTGATGAAAATCCTGACTTGTGGGCTACGTCTGTGAGCAGTGTCTCACGATCCTGATCGATCAGCTGAACGGCATACTCGATACGTTTCTTGTTGACATACTCCGCAAACGACAGACCGATGCCTTGGTTGATGGCATTGTAGATATAGTTGCGGTTGGTGTTCAGCATGTTTGCCAGATCGTTGATCTTCAGGTTGGGTTGCAGGAAAAGATGCTTCTCGTCCATCAGCTTTCGTATCTCTGCAGCCATGATATGCTCTTTTTCCGGAGTCAGTGGGATGATCTCCTGTTCAGGCTCTTCTTCCTCCGTCATCGCACTTTCTTCCACAATCTCTCGCGTGTAGATGTTCTGCGTGAGACCTACAAAGCCGAATAACAGGATTATGGATGAGAACAACAGTGCAGGAATAGCTAATAGCCAGATCGATTCTGTGAAGTAGTTGCGGTTTAGGAAATTACTGATAAAAGATGCTGTTAATGTTGCCACGAAAGCTATCATCAAAGGCTTGATGAAGGTTACAACCTTATCCTCAGTGTTTGAGTAGTAGTTCTCCACCATCCTGTTATATTCGTTGATGTATTTCCAGCCGAAATAGAGCACTAGAGGTATCTCTACAGCAATGATAATCCTGAAAGCTCTGTGGATGGCGATTAACCACCAGGCTGATCCCGTCAGGTTGTTGTAGTTCTGGAAATAGTAATGGTAGCCGATGAAGTCTGCATATTCCTCATTGCTCATTGTGGCATAGATGAGTCCGGCACTGATGCCACATGCGAAGGCAGGCAGAAGATATAACAGCGCACGTTTATAGCTGGGGTCTTTCTGAACCAGTCCTTCGATATAGATCAGGATAAGCGGAAAGATGGCAGGATAACTGAAACAGTAGAGTGTATCCGTGATAGGAACGACCGATTCAGTACGATTGTAGAATGCGAAGTGCCCTATATAGAACATGGTAGCAGTTACCATAAACATCATGAGCCGATAACGTGCCCTATCCCATTTTATGGCAAGGCTTAAACCGAGCAGTATCGAGAGGATACTGCAAACATAAATCGGAGTAGAGGTGATAATCGTGCTTAGCATATCAAGCGACCACTTCGGGTTTAAGAGAAAAATAGGCTGCATCAGTTCTTGCGCCAATGCAGCCTATTCTTTTACCTATTATATAATAAGGTGTAATTACTTCTTAGCAGGTGTGGGAATCTCACCCTCCTCCTTAATGGTGCGACCCAGTGTCAGGTAAGCCACAGGTGCAGCAATGAAGAGTGAAGACAGCGTTCCGAATACAACACCCAGGATCATTGCGAACGAGAATGAGCGGATGGAGTCACCACCAAGGATGAAGATGGCGAGCAGCACGATCAGGGTCGTTACAGAGGTGTTGATGGTACGGGCCAGCGTTTGGTTCAGTGAGTCGTTGAACAGCTGCTGACGGTCACGCTTGCCATACAGACCGATGTTCTCACGGATACGGTCGAATACCACCACCTTATCGTTGATAGAGTAACCGATCACCGTCAGGATAGCACCGATGAAGGTCTGGTCGATCTCAAGCGACATGGGTACCCATCCCCAGAGTACAGAGTAGAAGCCAATCACCACAAGGGCATCGAGTGCCAGAGCTACCGTAGAACCTACAGAGAATGCCACGTTGCGGAAACGGAGCAGGATGTAGAGGAAGATAGCGATCAAGGCGATGACTACAGAGATGATAGCACCATAGGTGATATCCTTAGCCACAGAAGGACCTACCTTTGCGGAAGAGATGATTGAGCCACCCTCGCGGACATCGGGGTTCTTAAAGGCCTCTACGCTTGCCTGGCTGACGAGATTAGCCTTCTTCAGGGCGTTGAAGAGGATGGTCTCAGCCTGGTCGTCCACATCAGGATTGTTTGACTCGATATCCCAGTTGGTTGAGATACGCACGGTCTTGCCGTCAGTACCCAAGGCAATCACGCTGGTGTTAGCCTCCTTACCCTGATTCTCACCCATCGTATTGATGAAGGCACCTGTCAGAGCCAGACGTACGTCCTCAACGTGTGTCTCCTTATCGAGTGTCACCACATAGTTGCGACCACCAGTGAAGTCGATGCTCTGGCTCAGTCCGCGAACAGCGAATGAGATACAGAACAGGATGGCAGCTACGCCCCAGATGGTGAAGGTCTTCTTGTATATGCCCATGAAGTTGTAGTGGGCGTTCTGCATCAGGTTCTTTGAGTAGCCTGTCACGAAGGTCAGGTTTGTCCACTTATCCTTAGAGAGCATGTAATCGTAAACGACACGTGTCATAAACACAGCGGTGAAGAAGCTGACGAGGATACCGATGATCCAAGTAGTAGCGAAGCCCTTCACAGGACCTGTACCGAAGTAGAGCAGGATGATACCTGTGATGAGCGAAGTGAAGTTTGAGTCGAAGATGGCACTGAAAGCGTTGGAGTAACCCTTGTTCAGAGCTTCTTTCACAGAGAGGCCTTTCTTCAGCTCTTCCTTG
>JAEEGJ010029184.1_pt1 | contig 10905 bp, 7 predicted proteins | sample 8958761 | NCBI WGS metagenome assembly JAEEGJ01 (sample SAMN16246546, study PRJNA631951) | gut metagenome | biome: gut microbiome; feature: rumen; material: RS-attached | host: Bos | place: Iran: Karaj | collected 2018-10
GACTCGTCAGGATAGCCAAGGCCGATGAAGAGGCGGAGCTTGTAGCCTTCGCTCAGGTTCAGCCTGTCTATCAGTGGTTTGGCCTCTGGTGTGTCAAGACCCCTGACAGGACCTGCCATTATCACGGAGCCCAGCCCCAGTGACAGTGCTGACAGGCATACGTTCTCGGCCAGAAGGCCTACATTTATCAACGCCGTACCATTCTCGTCATCCGGGCACGCTACTGCAATGACAGCCGTAGCGTTGCGCAGGCCGTTGCGGAATTTCGGGTCGTCGTCGCCCACCATTGCGGGCATCGTCTTCCTCATTATTTCGGTAACTCCGTCAAAATATCCGGGGTCGTCGATGATGCGGACCTCCCAGTCCTGGCTGTTCATTGCGTTGGGGGCGTTGACGCCGCACTCTGCGATCTGCTGGAGAAGCTCGCGGGGCACTGCCTGGTCGGTGTAGTGACGCACGGAACGGCGTGCCATTATGTTTTCAATGACAGGATTTTCCATTTCTGATTCTGTATTTACTGTGGTTACGTTTACGCATCCGGCTGCGGCCAGGAATGCGGTTGCTAATGCAATAGCTAAAAAGGTACTTTTCATGGATGAGTTATTTTTCGCCAAATTACTAAATAATCCCAAATCTCGCTACCTTTACCATCTCTAAAAGATTTGACAATGGGGAACAAATACGACTATATCATAAATGCCCACGATGTGGACGGAAAAATGCATCTCAGGCTTGTGGCACTGCAGCGTGCGTTTCTGACTGTTTCCGGGAAGGATGCGGACCTGCACGGATTCGGTACCCTCAACCTGATAGGCGGTGAAGGCATTTCCTGGGTGCTGCTCAAGTTCGCGGCTGATGTCAGGCGTCTCCCAGTTGAGCAGGACAAGGTTACCATCGAGACCTGGGTGGAAGGAGTGAACCGTCTGCTGACGACCAGGAACTTCATAATGCGCGACGAGGCCGGTGAAATCCTATGCACCGCATCGACCGAATGGGCCATAATTGACCTCAAAACCCGCCGTCCCGTGAACGTCATACGCGACACCAATATAGCAGATTTCGCTACTGGCGAGAGCGTGTCTGCGGTACTTCCCGGCAAACTTCCTCAGGCCACGGGTACGGATGTCTACCGGCACAAGGTGGTCTACAGCGACATCGACTACAACGGTCACACCAACAGCATGCAGTATGTCCAGTGGATAATGGATTCTTATCCGGTGGACAAGGTATATGACCGTCAGGTGGAGCACTTCGAGATAGTATATGCCAAAGAAGCCGTCTATGGTGAGGATATCGAAGTCCGCTACGATGAGCTGGCAGATGACCTCACCCTTTTCTCTGTGAATTCTGCATCGGGAACCAATTTCGTCAACGCCCGCATCAAGTGGAAGGCATAGCCTATGGAATCCTTCTACGACCTGTTCAAAGCGGCCGCACCCCGTTATCCGTCTTCCGCGATCCATTTTCCCGATGAAGGGAAGATGTATTCGTATGCGGAATTCCTGGATGAGGTGGATTCCTGCGCCGGCACTCTTGCCGGCTGCGGAATAGGCGCCGGAGACAGGGTCGCACTTTTCGGCCAGAACACGTCGCACTGGATGAAGGCCTTTTTCGCGCTTATGAAACTCGGAGCAGTTGCAGTGCCAATTAGTTCGAAGTCTGTCGAAGAAGACATAAGCTATATCACGAAAACCGCAGGAGCCAGACTCCTGCTCCGTCTGTCGGACGGGATGGCTGCAGAACCATTGAAATGGACGGCGTTGGCTGATGCCGATCCTTCAGGCCTGCAGCTCATAATGTTTACCTCGGGTACTACGGCCAATCCCAAGGGCGTGATGCACACCTGGAGAAGTCTGTCCAACTCTGCCTTCGATTATATGAAGACCATAGGACTGAATGCCGGCGACACGATGCTGCTCAATCTTCCCATCAGCCACTGCTATGGATGCGTGCTGATATGCTGCTCGTTTTTCCTTGCCGGAGCGTCACTGGTTGTAAGCAGGTCATATACTCCGCGAGGGACTCTGAGACTTATAGAACGATACAGATGCACCGTGCTGAATATGGTGCCCACTATGTACCAGCTGCTGTTCTCTTCGGAACTGACAGGCCGCTATGACTTGTCGAGCGTCAGGACGGCCGTGGTTGGCGGATCCTATACCTCAAGGGAACTGGTGGACAGAATGGGCAAGGCCTTCGGCCCCCAGCACGTGCTGTGCGGCTATGGAATGACTGAATGCGCCAGCTGGGCCGTTGCCCAGAGCTTCGACGACGCTCCGGCTGTCCGGGGTACTTCCGCAGGCCGTCCGGTCGGAAATATGGAGGCCCGCCTGGCGCCCGGATATGAGGAAGAAGAGGGTGGAATGTGTCAGGGAGAATTGTGCATCCGGGGCAAAGGAATGATGGCCGGATATCTGGATGCTGCGATGACGGCTGCTTCATACGACGAAGACGGCTGGTTCCATACAGGGGACGTGGCGCAATGTGATGCATCCGGCAGATACTGGATTGTGGACCGCTGCAAGGATATGATTATCAAGGGCGGTGACAATATCTCTCCCAAGCACGTTGAACTGGCTCTGGATGGCTTTAAGGGCATTGAAGGGTCGCAGGTCGTCGGAATCCCTGATGCCGTGTACGGCGAGAGGATAGTCGCCGTGCTGAAACGCGAGCAGGCGGAGAAAACGGACCTCAGGGCACTTGGCGAATACCTGAAGCTCAGGCTGGCAAAGAACCGCCGTCCCGATTTCTTCGTAGCTTTGGATGAAATACCGATGGCTGGTGTCGGCAAGGTCAACAAGCAGGCCTTGCGCAAACTGGTCAGCTCAAACAAAGAGAACCTAAAACGCAACACGATAAACTATCTGCAATGACCGCTGACAGAATCTGCGTCGACGTGCTCCTGCCCCTCAGACTGTCGGGCGATGTGAGTTATTTCCTGCCGGAAGACCTGCAGGATAAAGTCGAGGTTGGCAGCTGGGTGGCGGTAACCTTTCACGGACGCCGATATCTTGCGGTTGTGAGTCGGAAGGGCCCATTGGAAGACGGCATCGATCCTGCCGCAGTGCGAGACATTGACGAAGTCAAGGCCGGACTGCCTTCGATCAGCGAAGTCCAACTGGATTTCTGGAGGAGCATTGCCGTTTATTACCTGTGCACGTCGGGCGAGGTTTTCAAGAGCGCCTGTCCGGCCCAGTTCTTCAAGCAGGTTGAAAAGAAACGCAGCCTGCGCAAGAAGACGCACCAGTACGAAAGCAAGCCGGAGGCTGTCCTTTCACCAGCCCAGCAGGGCGCGTTGGACTCTATCGAACGTTGTTTCTCCAAAGGGAAGAAAACGGTGCTGCTTGATGCCGTGACTGCTGCCGGCAAGACCGAGATATATATGGCGCTTGCCCGCAAAACCCTTGAGAAGGGGAGGGGCGTGCTCTATCTCGTGCCGGAGATAGCAATGTCGAGACAACTCGAACAGCGTCTGGGAGCGGCTTTCGGCGAGAAACTTCTCATATGGCATTCAAGGCAGACCCCTGCCGTCCGCAAGGATATTTATGACAAGATAGTTTCCGCAGGCGAACCATACATTATTCTCGGCACCCGTTCGGCACTGCTTCTGCCTCACGGCGATGTGGGACTGGTGGTTGTGGATGAGGAACACGACGGATCCTACAAGCAGACCGATCCTGCACCTCGCTATCACGGCCGTGACCTGGCAGTGATGTTCGCCCGCGCTCACTCGGCCGACATCCTGCTCGGCAGCGCCACTCCATCTCTCGAATCGCTCTACAATGCCCGGACAGGCAAGTATGGCTATGTGGAGTTGAAAGAAAGATATTACGGCGAACCTGAGCTCCGGACGGTGGTGATCGATATGAACAGGGCCTGGGCCGCCCACGACGTGAAAGGTTCCTTCTCGATGAAGCTGGTGAATATGATGAGAGAGGCTATGAACCGCAAGGAACAGATAATGGTGTTCCGCTCGAGGCGATCCTATTCATCCTATGTCCAGTGCCCCCACTGTGGATCAGTGCCCAGATGCCCTTCTTGCAATGTTGCACTGAGCTATCACAAGTTCAAGAATGTACTCAGTTGCCATTATTGCGGCTTCCAGACTGCGTATGAAGCGGTTTGCGGCAATTGTGGCTGCGAGGGTCTGGTTCTGCGCGGCGCAGGTACGGAAAAGCTTGAGGAAGAACTTCATCAGTTGTTTCCCGATGCCGTAGTGGCCCGCTTCGATGCAGACGTTACCGAATCTGCCCGAGAAGAGAAAAGGATTCTGGACGGTTTCCGCAACGGCGATATCGATATAATGGTGGGCACCCAGATGATTACCAAGGGATTCGACTTTGCCAATCTGTCGCTTGTGGCCGTCATCAATGCCGACACTCTGGTGAGCCTTCAGGATTTCCGATGCGACGAGAAGGCTCTGCAGTTGCTTGCCCAGCTCAAAGGCCGAGCTGCAAGGCGTGGCAGCGCAGGAAGCTTCGTGATACAGACCTGGCAGAGCGATTACCCGGTGCTGAAGGATGCGGCTGAAGGCAGATATGACAGCGATGCCTTGCTTGAGCAGCGCAAGGCTTTTTCATTTCCTCCTTTCGTCCGTATGATATCCCTGACAGTCCGGGACCGTTACGAAGGCAGGGTGTTCAGAATGTCGGACGAAATCAAGTCCCGTCTGTCAAAGTTGCCTGGCATCGAGTTTATGGGGCCGATGACTCCTGCCGTCAACAAGATACAGGGCTGTTTTATCGCAGTATTTTGGATCAAGTTGGCCAAGAATGCATCTGCAAAGGCATCAAAACGGCGCGTGGCGACTCTGGTGAAGGAAATGCAAGGCTATATGAAACCTGCTGTCGACATAGTGGTCGACGTCGACCCTTATTAGTCCGATATTTTTACTAATTTTGTCAAGTTATGATTCAGGCAACAGGCATCGAAAAAAGCTTCGGGGACCTCAAGGTGCTTAAAGGCATCGATTTCACTGCGGAAGACCGCGAGGTAATAAGCATCGTGGGCGCCAGCGGGGCGGGCAAGAGCACTCTGCTCCAGATTCTCGGCTCACTGTATGTTCCTGACGCCGGCAAGGTGCTGATCGACGGTCAGGACATCTTCAGCCTGAACGAAAAGGAACTTGCCGATTTCCGTTGCCGTAAGATAGGATTCGTATTTCAGTTCCACCATCTCCTGCCTGAATTTACGGCTAAGGAGAATGTGATGATTCCCGCCATGATAGCGGGCCGCAGGGACCCGGAACAGGCAGCATCCCTTCTCGAAGAACTCGGGCTTGGGGAGAGGCTCGATCACAAGCCATCGCAGCTCTCAGGTGGTGAACAGCAGCGTGTGGCTGTTGCCCGAGCGCTGGTCAACTCTCCATCCGTGATATTCGCTGACGAGCCTTCCGGCAACCTGGACAGCAAGACCAGGGAAGAACTTCACAATCTTTTCTTCAAGATAAGGGACACTCACGGCGTGACCTTCGTCATCGTCACGCACGACCGTGACCTTGCCCGCTTGAGTGACCGTTGTCTCGAAATGCGTGACGGCCGCTTCGTCTGACAGTATGGCTTCCCTCATATCCTTGCGTTCCGCCGTCATTTCCAACCCTTTCAGAAGGCTGGCCGCTCCTGTGGATTTCGAACTGAATGAAGGAGAGCATATAGCTCTTGTGGGAGACAACGGAAGCGGTAAGAGCACACTCATTTCGATGCTGTCCGGTGGATTTTACCTCAGGGAGGGGAAACTCCGTCACAATCTGGGCGGCGAGGCATACAATGCGATGAAAACAGTCCGCTTCAACGGAGCCTACGGCACAACCGAGTTCCCATACTACTACCAGCAGCGCTGGCACGCACAGGAAAGGGAAAACGGCGCGCTTGTGAGGGATCTGCTCGATCAGGAACCTGCAGTGGATGAACGCTGGCGCAGGGAACTCTATGACCTGCTCGGTATTGGACCGCTTCTCGACCGGACCATAATGGTCCTGTCATCGGGAGAGCTGCGCAGGTACCATCTGACGAGAGCTTTGCTGTCAGCCCCGAAGGTTCTTGTCCTGGAAGCGCCTTTCATCGGTCTTGATCCCGAGACGAGGGATCTTCTCTGCAAACTGATGGAACTGGTGTCAGCCAGACTTGGCGTCAGTTTTATAATGACTCTCACAGATGTGGATATGATACCTCCGTTGGTGACTCACGTCTATTTTCTGGCGGAAGGCAAGTGCTCAGCCAAGATGAGCCGTGGCGAAGCTTTGGCTTCGGTGCCGGATGCACGCGGGGAACGGCCGGTTCTGCTTCCATTTCCGTTTCCCTTGTCCAGGAAAGTCGGATATGAGAATGCCGTCCGGATGCGCAACGTATCAATATCATACGGAGCGAGGACAATCTTTTCCGGGCTCGACTGGACAGTGAAGCGCGGCGAAGCCTGGAATGTCACCGGGCCGAACGGAAGCGGCAAGAGTACGCTCCTGAGTCTTGTGTGCGCAGACAATCCTAAGGCATACTCTCTGGATATGGACTTGTTCGATGTCCGAAGGGGGACGGGAGAAAGCATATGGGACATAAAAAAGCATATAGGCTACCTGTCCAGCGAAATGCACAGCGGCTTCAACGACAACATCCCTGCGATAGAAGTTGTGGCCGGGGGATTGGCGGAAGGTTATGCTGGAACAGGACGGAACCGTACTGAGGAAATTGATGTAAGCAGCAGGCTGCTGGATATTTTCGGCGCCGGAAAGCTCGCACAAAGACTTTTCCCGACCCTGTCGAGCGGAGAACAGCGCCTGGTGCTCCTTGTTCGGGCTTTTGTCAAGGACCCCGACCTGCTTATCCTTGACGAACCTTTCCAGGGACTCGATTTTAAACGCAGGTCTGTCGCCAAGGCGGCAATTGAGCGATTCTGCTCAGATGAGAACAAAACGCTGCTTTTTGTTACCCATTTCCCTGAAGAACTGCCTGGGATCATAAACAATACTCTGGATTTGCACAAATTGTAATCTATTTGTGATTTTTTATGCTTGTTTTCCTTGTTTTGTATGTCTACCTTTACAAGGAATTTTTTGTTATTTAGAAAATCTCATATAATCAATTTGTAACAAACCTTTATAACCTTTTTTATCATGACTGATATTTCTAGACGTAAGTTCTTGAAGAGCACAGCCTTGACAGGTGCAGGACTCATCGTTGCCCCTTCAATCGTGCCTTCACATGTCTTCGGCGCTAACGCTCCCTCAGAGCGCATCAATGTCGGTGCCATCGGTACCGGTCGTCAGAGCCAGGGTTTCGATATGCCCGGCATTATGAAGTTTGAACAGGCCAATATGATGGCAGTATGCGACCTTGATGCACACCGCGCCCAGGATGCCAAGACTCTTGTTAAAAATTTCTACGAGCGCAGGGGCTGGAACCGTCCCGAGGCTATCGTTTACGCCGATTATGAAGATCTCCTTGCCAACAAGGACATTGATGCAGTAGTAGTCTGCACTCCTGACCACTGGCATGCCAAGATCGCTATCGACGCAGTCCGCGCAGGCAAAGACATCTATCTTGAGAAACCGACTTCCCTCACCGTTGAAGAAGGCCGTCTTATGAGTAATGCTGTCAACGCTTCAGGCCGTGTATTCCAGCTTGGTTCACAGCAGCGTTCAGGCGAGCAGTTCCGTATGGCTTGCGAATTCGTGCGCAGCGGCCGTATCGGTAAACTGAAACTCGTAGAAGTACGTCTCCCCGGTGACCCTTCAGGCGGTAATACTCAGGAAATGCCGATTCCTGCAGGATTCAACTACGAGAAATGGCTCGGCTCGACACCTTATGTATATTATACTGAAGACCGCGTTCACCCGCAGAAGGGTTACGGCCGTCCCGGATGGCTCCGCTGCGAGCAGTTCGGTGCCGGTATGATCACCGGCTGGGGTGTCCATCACTTCGACATCGCACACTGGGGAATGGGTGCAGAGTACACCGGCCCGGTTGAGGTCTATGGCGAGGCTGACTTCGCTGACAACGGACTCTGGGATGTACACGGAGAGTATCATACTGAGATGAGGTATGCAGACGACGTGATCGTAAGAGGCTGCACCGATTCAAAGGAGAAACCCAACGGTATCTATTTCGAGGGAACTGACGGATGGATCTTCGTTTGCCGCGGAAACTACACCGTTCTTCCCAGCGACCCGAAGATGAACACATCTTCTTCAGCTCTCCAGGCATCAAGGGCCGAAATCATCACCGAGCCCCTCGGAGCAAATGAAGTTCACCTCTATAAGAGTGAAGACCAGCACGGAAACTTCCTGGATTGCGTCAAGAGCCGCGCTCTTACCGTATCTCCGGCCGAGGTTGCACACCGTTCTTGCGCAGTCTGCCTGCTCCAGTTCATCGCTATGCACCTGCACCGCAAACTCTATTGGGATCCTATCAAAGAAAGATTCATCAACGACGACGAGGCCAATTCAATGCTCTCTCGTCCTATGCGTGCACCGTATAACATCGTATAATCATGAAATTCAAAGTTCTATTACTTAGTCTGCTTATTCCGTTCCTCTCATACGGAGGACCGTTGAACATAACTGTCAATGCCGGCAAGTACGACCGCACAGACTGTGTCGTGACGGCAGATGTTTCAGGCCTTAAGCTCAAGGATAAAAATGCCGTTGAACTTTATGAAACCACTAACGGCGGCCGTTCAGCCGTTCCGTGCCAGGTTGTGATCGACGGCAAGAAAGCCGAACTGTTCTTCATCCTCGACGGTACGACTGGACAGGGACAGGTCCGTACATTTGAGGCTAAGAAGATCAAGGCAAAGAAGGTTACAGGCAAGAACATGACTGCAACCATGGACTCCAAGGCTGTGCTGTTGAAGAAGAACGGCAAGGATGTGCTGAAATACAATTTCGCCATCAACCAGTCTCCGGAAGGAGTGGATCCTATCTTCAACCGCGGCGGCTATATCCATCCTGCATATACCCCTTCAGGCTTCGTGCTGACCAATATCCAGCCTGCCGACCACCGTCACCACTATGGCATCTGGAACCCTTGGACAAAACTCCAGTACGATGGTGAGATCTATGACTGCTGGAACCTCGTTTCTCGTCAGGGTACAGTTCGCCCGGAGGCAGTCGAGGCTCTCTATGAAGGAGAAGTGTTCGCCGGTTTCGATGCATCCCTCAACCACATCGTTTTCACCGATGCCGGTGAAAGGACTGCTATGCGCGAAATTTGGAAAGTCAAAGTCTACAGCGTGGGCGATGGATTCCTCTGGGATTTCGAGTCCGTACTGACTCCTGGAAACAAACCTGTAATCCTGAAAGAGTACCGTTATGCCGGTCTCGGTTTCCGTGCAAATGCCGTATGGACCAAGGACAATGTCGAGATGATGAGTTCTGAAGGAAAGACCCGTCAGCAGATTGACAACACCACAGGCCGCTGGCTCTATACCAATGGCGGTACCGGTGTCGGCAACAATGTGGCAGGCCTTCTGTATATGTGCCATCCCGACGACTATAACTATCCCGAGCCCATCCGTATCTGGAACGAGCAGCAGAACGGTGGCCGCGGTGACGTCTATATGAACTTCGTTCCTACGAAGAATATGGACTGGACCCTCAAGGCCAACAAGTCGTATACTCTCAAATACAGGTTCTTCGCTTATGACGGTATGATGACTCCTACCAAGGCTGAGATTATCTGGAGAGATTTCGGTGAGCCGCCGATCGTCAAAGTTTCAAAGAAGAAATAGTTTTACAGTATGAGAAAATCAATATTGATTCTAGCATCCCTCGCAGTCGTGCTTATGGCAGGCGCTTGTAAAGAGAAAGGACCGAAGCAGGTGGTCATCGCCACACTCGATCCAGGCCATTTCCACGCCGCTCTCGTTCAGAAGACATCCTATCCCCAGGTAAGTCAGGACGTATACGTCTATTCAAATCCCGGTGCAGACCTGCAGGAGCATCTTGCCAAGATCGAGGCATACAACACCCGTGCAGAGAATCCCACTTCGTGGAATGAAATAGTCTATACAGGTTCCGATTTCCTTGAGAAGATGATTTCTGACGGCAAGGCCAACGTAATGGTGACTGCGGGCAACAACCTAAAGAAGACTGAATACATCAAGAAGACTCTGGAAGCAGGCATCAACGTGCTTGCCGACAAGCCTATGGCCATCAATCCGGAGAATTTCCAGATGTTGAAGGAATGCTTCCAGATCGCAAACAGCAAGAACGTGCTGCTGTATGACATCATGACCGAGCGTCACGAGATCACTACGATTCTCCAGCGTGAACTTTCCCTGATCGCCGACATCTACGGCCAGCAGGAGAAGGGTACTCCCGAGAATCCCGGCATCACGATGGAAAGCGTCCACCACTTCTACAAAGAGGTTTCAGGCAAGCCCAACATCCGCCCCGCGTGGTTCTATGATGTTGAGCAGCAGGGCGAAGGTATCGTCGACGTAGCCACTCACCTTGTCGATCTCGTTCAATGGCAGTGCTACCCCGACCAGATCCTCAGTCCTTCGGATGTGAAGATCAATTCTGCGAGACACTGGCCCACTCTTCTGTCACTCGACCAGTTCAAGGCATCCACCGGTCTTGACGCCTATCCTGATTTCCTTATGAAAGACGTCAAGGACGGCGTTCTGGAAGTTTACCAGAACGGTGAGATCAACTGGCAGCTGAAAGGCCTGAACGCTTCCATCACAGTGCTCTGGAACTATCAGGCACCTGAAGGCGGCGGAGACACACACTATTGCGAGATGCGCGGCACGAAAGCCAACATCACCATCCGCCAGACTGCAGAGCAGAACTGGAAGCCCGAACTCTACATCGAGGCCAACAATCCTGCAGCAGGATACGAAGATGCCCTCAACGCCCGCTTTGCCGAGTTGGAGAAAAAATATCCCGGCATCAAGCTGGAGAAGATGGCA